>Ga0123339_10003208_pt1 | contig 10923 bp, 9 predicted proteins | sample lystaG_FD_89956 | JGI IMG/M metagenome (GOLD analysis project Ga0123339, IMG submission 89956) | Glacier valley bacterial and archeal communities from Borup Fiord, Nunavut, Canada, to study Microbial Dark Matter (Phase II) -... | ecosystem: Environmental > Aquatic > Freshwater > Ice > Glacier ... | reverse complement strand
GTTGCGGGTCCGAAGGGGAGCGCCCACCTTGCACACCGCACCACCGGCCGGGATCGCCCGCCGCCACGTCGCTGCAATCGCGGCGGGCAACGCGCTGCAATTTTACGATTTCGTCACATACGCCTTCTTCGCCGCGCAGATCGGCCGCGCCTTCTTCCCCTCGCACGATCCGACCGCCAGCCTGCTCGCCAGCCTTGCCACCTTCGGCGCGGGCTTTGTCTCGCGGCCCTTGGGCGCGCTCGTCCTCGGCCGCCTGGGCGACCGCATCGGCCGGAAGCCCGCGCTGCTGATCTCGTTCGCGCTGATCGGCCTTTCGGTCGCGGGCCTCGCGCTCACGCCATCCTACGCGCAGATCGGCGTCGCCGCCCCGATCCTCGCGGTTATGCTGCGCCTGCTCCAGGGCTTTGCAGTCGGGGGCGAGGTCGGCCCGTCCACCAGTTTCCTCCTCGAAGCCGCGCCCCCGCACCGGCGCGGGTTGTATGTGTCGATGCAGACGCTCGGTGGCTCGGCGGCTGCGCTGGTGGCAGGTGCGATCGGCGTGATCCTCTCCCATGCGCTGGGGCCGGACGCGTTCGAGCAATGGGGCTGGCGTATCGCGTTCCTGATCGGGGCCGCGATCCTGCCGTTTGGCCTGTGGCTGCGCCGCGCGCTGCCCGAAACGCTCCACGCGGTCTCCGCAGACGAACCCCCGCCCGCCACCCGCGCGCGGCGCACCGCATTGCTCGGGTTGATCCTGATCGCCGCGAGCGCGATTTCGGGCTATGTGCTCTATTATCTTACTACCTACGCCGCCGAGACGCTGCACATGCCGGCCGATGTCGCGCTCGGCGCGACCGTGGTCGTCGGCTTCGCGGGCTGTATCGGCTCGCCGCTCGGCGGCTGGTGTTCGGACCGTTTCGGTCGCAAACGCGCGATGCTGGCACCATGGATATTCCTGCTCGTGGCAGTGCTGCCCGCCTTCATCCTGCTCGCCCGGTTTCGCACCGCGTCCGCGCTGTACGGCACGTGCTTCCTGCTGTCGCTCGCGGTCGATTTCGCCTCGGCAGCGATCCTCGTTGGGATTACCGAGCAATTGCCGCGCAATGTCCGCTCGGGGACGCTCGGCCTGCTGTATGCGGGCGCGCTCGCGATCTTCGGCGGCTCCACCCAGTTCGTCATCGCATGGCTCACGCGGGCCACTGGCAACCCGATCGCGCCTGCCTGGTATCTGATGGGCGCGCTTGCGATCGCGATGATCGCGCTCGTACAAATGCCCGAGACCGCGCCGCGCTTGCGGGAACGTAAAGCGCTTTAATCCTCCACGCCGGGCCGAACGCCGCTGGCCGCTTCCGCCGTCGCGCGCCAGAAATCCGGCGCGTCCCCGGCAAAGCGAGACAGGATCATGACGGCACCCGACCTCCACGGCCTCATCGGCCGCAGCCCCGCGATGGCCGATCTGCGCGCACTGCTTGCGCAGGTCGGCGCGTCCGAAGCCTCGGTGCTCGTCACCGGCCCCTCGGGCAGCGGCAAGGAGCTTGCCGCGCGCGCGATCCACGCCGCCTCGCCGCGTGCCCGCGGACCGTTCGTCGCATTGAACTGCGGCGCGATCCCGCGCGAACTGCTGGAAAGCGAGCTGTTCGGCCACGAGCGCGGCGCGTTCACCGGCGCGCATGCGACGCGTATCGGCAAGTTCGAGGCGGCGGCCGGCGGCACATTGTTCCTCGACGAGATCGGGGACATGCCCTTGGATATGCAGGTCGCGCTGCTCCGCGTGCTCGAGGAACGCCGCTTCGAGCGCATCGGCTCGGCGCGTTCGCAAACCGCCGACGTGCGCATCGTATCCGCGACGCACCGCGATCTCGAAACCGCGATCGCGGCGGGGCGCTTCCGCGAGGACCTTTATTACCGTCTGAATGTCTTCCCCATCGCCATGCCTTCGCTCGCCGAACGGCGCGAGGATGTGCCCGAGCTGATCGCGCACTTCGCCGCCATGCTCGGCGAGCGCGCGCCCGTGTTCGCGCCCGAAGCGATCCACCGCCTGATCGCGCATGACTGGCCGGGCAACGTGCGCGAGCTGCGCAACTTCGTCGAACGCGCCGCGATCCGCGCGATGGGCCGCCCGCTCGGCGTGCCCGAGGTGGAAGCCTCGCTCTACCGCCCGGTCGCGGACGCACTCGGCGCGGCGCTGCGCGCCGTCGCCGCCCCGCCGCGTCTCGCGCCCGCGCGCGCCTCCGCAGTATTCCCGGGTATCGAACCCGCACGGCTGCTCGCGAACGGCGGCTTCGATCTGCGCGCCGCGATGGGCAATCTGGAGCGGAGCTTCATCGAGGCCGCACTCGCTGCATCGGACGATGTGGTCGCAGACGCCGCGCGCGTGCTCCACATGCAGCGCACCACGCTGGTCGAGAAAATGCGCCGCTTCGATGTCCGGCGCGGCGGTGGGGAGGGGGAGCGGCTGGCGGCGTGATGCTTGCGGTGCGCGTTCACCCCACCCACGGCAGCGCCATCCCTGCGCGCGTAATCAGCGCCATCCCCACGCCCAGCGCGGCGAACGCCACCGCGCCGAATACGATCGCGCCCGAGCGCGCGACGATGGCGATCGAGAGCAGCACGATCGCCACCTGGAGCGCGGTCTCGCCCAGCTCATAGCCCTCGCTCGCGCGCCGTGCGACCGCGTTTTCGCGCTCGAGTTCCTGCCCCTTCTCGCGCAACTGGTCGATCCCGTGGCCGGACTTGTCGGGCGCGCGCAGCCGCTTGGCTTCGGCCGCGAACGCGGCGCGATCCGCCGCGCTCGCGCCCCCGCTGCCCGCCGCTGCGGTCTTGAAGATCGCCTCGCGCACGTTCTTCGCTTGCATATAATTGTAGGTGTCCGAAGCCTGCACGGCGGTGAGCAGACTCTCGCGTGCCGCGCCCGCAGCCGCCATATGGATCACCGCGAGCAGCACCGCGAATACGCCCACCAGCAGCGCCACACGGTTGCGGAACGCGCGCTCCTGCCTTGCCTCCGCCGCGCGCCCGGCATCTTCCTTCTTTTCCTCCTGTTCGACCGCCTCGTCGATCAGCTCCTTGGCTTCGGATGCTTCCAGCATGTAGGTCTCCTCACTGCGTTCCGTGTTTGGCCGGAACCAGCGTCAGCGTCCAGCGCGGCGGTCCGGGCAGGAACGGCGTCGGCGTGCCGCGGACCCAATCCTCATGGCCGCCGAGATAATAAGGTGAGAGCGGATTGCCCGCCTGCCCGCCAGGCATCTGGAACAGTCCGCGCTCCTCGTGCCCGGGCGAGACCGCGATCCGCTCCGATGGTCCGCCGCCCGGATACTGCGCGCGCGGCGTCCCCGAATCGCCGTTCACGGCTTCGTCGGGTGGATCGGTCAGCCACTTCAGCCCCGGCACCGCCGCCGACAGCGGATGCCTCACGCCTGCGCGCATATAGCCGCCCCACGTATAGCGCCCCAGATCGCCGCCCGCCTCTTTCGCGATATCCGCCAACACCGCGCCGGTCGCCGCCGCTTCGAGCGCGTCCCAGCCCGCATAGCCCGGCGGCACCAGCCCGGGCGGACGCGCGCGGAGCAGCCGCCGCATCGCGCCTTCGGACTGCGGAGCCGCGCGTCCCACCCCGCGCCCTGCCTCGTCCGCCGGACCGACATACGCATCGAACGCCTTCAGGATCGTCTGCCGCCGGAACTGCGCGATCAGCCGATAGCCGACCGAGGCATCGTCGGCCCGTCCGTTCCACGCGCGCACCGGCGCGGCCCATGCCGCAAGCCCCGGCGTCCGCACGATCACGCGCGCCAGCTCGTCCGCCCAGAAGCGGTTGCGCAACGACACATCGTCGAGCTGGATCGCCAGCATGTCGCGCTCGTCGAACCGCTCGCGCGCCGCGAGCCGCCGCGCAATCTCGCCCGCACGTGCGCCGGTATCGTAGCCGCCGTCGCCGAGCAGCGCATAGCCCGCCCCGCCGATCACGCGCGCGTTCGCGGTCCAGATCCGGCCCGAGGGCGGGTTGAGCACGGTGGGGACCTTGTCGGCGGGCAGATACCCCGCCCAGCCGCGCGTGCCGTCCGCCCAGCTCGACGCGTCGCGCCCGGTGAAGCCGAAGCGCGCGGGCAGCTGTCCCGCGATCGTCCAGCCGATATGGCCCTCACGGTCCCCCACCGTCAGATTCTGGTCGGGCATCCCCGCACGGTGCCCCAGCGCGAGTGCCTCCGCCGCAGTCTGCGCGCGTTCGAGCGCGAGCGTCGTCTCCAGCCGGATCGCGCCCGGATCATGCGCGATCCAGCGGTCCGCCACGCGCCGCCCGTCCGCCAGCCGCGCCACCACCGGCCCCCAGATCGTCTCTTCCACCACAAGCGTCGAGCACACCGCGCCCACGCACAGACGCTCGGGCGCGCGCACGATCGCACGCGGTCCGCCGGGCGTGCGATACATGTCCGCCGCGCCCGGCACCGGATCGAGGATCACCGCATCGTGCAGCGCGGCATAGCTGTTGGTGAACCCCCACGCGATCCGCCCGTTCGAGCCCACGGTTATCTGCGGCGTGCCCGGCAGCGTCACCCCGGTGATGTCCAGCCCCGGCATCCGCAGCCGCGTGCGATACCAGATATTGGGCACGTTCAGTGCCAGATGCATGTCGTTGGCCACCATCGCGCCGCCGGTTGCCGAGTGCGCGCCCGAGACCGCCCAGTTGTTGCTGCCCGCAAGGAACGGCTCGGCATCGATCGAGGCGATTGTCGCGGCACGCGGCACCGGATGCGTCATCCTCGCGGGCATCGGTGGCTCGGGCAGGTGCGTGCCGTCGATCGCCGAATCGAGTTCGGTCGTTTGTGGGTACAGAAGGTCCGCCATCGGCTGGCCCAGCCGCGCCGCCGCGCGCGCGCGATCTAGCTGCAATTTGGGATCGGGCCCCTGCAACCCGAAATACATCGCGTAGACCACCAGCATCGTATCCGCCGCGCGCCACGGCTCGGGCGCATGGCGCAGCAGCGCATATTCGAACGGGGCTGCGTGCAGATCGCCCAGCCCCCGGTTCACTCCCGCCACATAGGCATCCAGCACCGCGCGGCTCGCCGGGTCCATCCGCGCGATCTCGGCCGCCGCGCGCGTGCGGAAACGGTGCAGCCGCAGCTTGCGGTCGGTCGCCTGCGTCGCGCCGCCCAGCAATGCCGAAAGCTCGCCCGCCCCCGTGCGGCGCAGCAGATCCATCTGGAAAAACCGCTCCTGCCCGTGCAGCCAGCCAAGCCCCCACGCGAGGTCCCCTCGGGTCTGCCCGGTGAGCGTCGGCACACCGTTCGCGTCGCGCATCACCTGCACCGGCGCGCCGAGGCCCGGTGCTGCCACCTCCCCGCTCAGCACCGGCCTGCTCGCGTCGAGCCGCCACCAGCCGAACGCCGCCACGGCCAACGCCAACAGCAGCAGCAAGCCCAAGCCGCGCAAAGGCCACCGCGTCCAGCTTCGCGCGCGTGTCGTCATGCTCTCACCCCCGGGTTGGTGCGGACGGCGGGACTCGAACCCGCACTCCTTTCGGACTCAGATTTTAAGTCTGGTGCGTCTACCGGTTTCGCCACGTCCGCATATTCGCGCGGTGTGGCACAGCCGCGTGCGCCGCGCGAGAGCAGCGAGCGCGTTACGCTTCCTCCGCCTGCAAGTTCAGCCGCGCGCGCATTTCCTTGCCCGCCTTGAAATAGGGAACGCGCTTGGGCGCTACCTCGACCGGATCGCCGGTGCGAGGATTATGGCCGGTTCTGCCTCGCCGTGCGCGCGTGGTGAACGCGCCGAAGCCGCGCAACTCGACACGCCTCCCCGCCGCGAGCGCACCGACGATCGCGTCCAGGATCGCGCCAACGATGGTCTCGGCTTCGGCGCGCTCCAGATGCGGATGCGCCTTGTGGACGCGCTGAATAAGTTGGGATCGGATCATCGCTGCCCCCGTGTCCGATCCCCGTCGTCATTGCCAAGGCAACCAGCACGCCCGACTATTCGCAGGCTCTACACCCGCGTCAAGCCGTCACGGCGCGCGCCAAGCCTACCGCTTGTCGCGCGCCTTGTTGAGCGCTGCGCCAAGAATGTCGCCCAGCGACGCGCCGCTGTCCGACGAACCGAACTTCTCGATTGCTTCCTTGTCCTCGTTGAGCTGCATCGCCTTGATCGACAGCGTCGGCTTGCGACCCTTCTCGAACCCGGTCACCAGCGCATCGACCTTCTGACCGGGCTGGAAACGCTCGGGCTTCTGCTCGTCGCGGTCGCGGCTCAGGTCCGCGCGCTTGATGAAGCCGATCGGCCCGTCCTCGCCCACCTGCACCTCGATCCCGCCCGAATTGGCAAGGATCACGGTCACGGTGACGATCTCGCCCTTGCGCGGGCCGGTCTGGTCGGGAACCTGCGCGGTGCCGGTGGGCACTACGATCTTCTGGCCGCCCGGTCCGGCTTCGAGCTGCTTCATGCCCAGCCCGATCCGCTCCTTCTCGGGATCGATCTCGAGCACCTGCGCCTGCACGCTCTCGCCCTTGCGGTGCAGCGCCAGCGCCTGCTCGCCGCTCAGCCCCCACGCGATGTCGGACATGTGGACCATACCGTCGATATCGCCATCGAGCCCGATGAACAGTCCGAACTCGGTCGAGTTCTTGACCTCGCCGGTAACGGTCGAGCCCACCGGATGCTCTTCGGCGAAGACTTCCCACGGGTTGCGCTGCGCCTGCTTGAGGCCGAGGCTGATCCGGCGCTTCTCCTCGTCGACTTCGAGCACCATCACTTCGACTTCCTGCGAAGTGCTGACGATCTTGCCCGGGTGGACGTTCTTCTTCGTCCAGCTCATCTCGGAGACATGGATCAGGCCCTCGACGCCCGCTTCCAGTTCCACGAATGCGCCATATTCGGTGATGTTGGTGACCCGGCCGGTAAACTTGCCGCCGACCGGATATTTGGCCGCTGCGGCCGCCCACGGATCGGTCTCGAGCTGCTTCATGCCGAGCGAAATGCGCTGCGTCTCACGGTTGATGCGAATGATCTGCACCTTGACCGTATCGCCGATATTGATCGCTTCGGACGGATGGTTGACCCGCTTGTAGCTCATGTCCGTCACGTGGAGCAGGCCGTCGAGGCCGCCCAGATCGACGAACGCACCGTAATCGGTGATGTTCTTGACCACGCCGTCGATGATCTGGCCCTCGGCGAGGCTGCCGATCAGCCCGCTGCGCTGCTCGGCGCGCGTCTCTTCGAGGATCGCACGGCGGCTCACCACGATGTTGCCGCGCTTGCGGTCCATCTTCAAAATCTGGAAGGGCTGCGCGAGGTTCATCAGCGGGGTCACGTCGCGCACCGGCCGGATATCCACCTGCGAACCCGGCAGGAACGCCACCGCGCCGCTCAGGTCCACGGTGAAGCCACCCTTCACGCGGCCGAAGATTATGCCCTCCACACGCTCCTGCGCGACGAACTGCGTTTCCAGCGTATCCCACGCAGCCTCGCGGCGTGCACGGTCGCGCGAAAGCATCGCCTCGCCCTGCGCATTCTCCACCCGGTCGACGAACACCTGCACATCATCGCCTACCGCGACCTCGGGCGGACCCCCGGCGGTTGCGAACTCGCGGATCGAAACGCGCCCCTCGCTCTTCAGCCCGACGTCGATCACCACGAGATCATTCTCGATCGCAGTGACGCGGCCGGTGACGACGCGGCCTTCGAAACTCTCGTTCTTGCCGAACTTCTCGTCGAGCATTGCCGCGAAATCGTCGCGGGTGGGGTTCATCATGTCGATCGCGGCGGAGGCCATTCAGTATCCTTGGGTGCTGCGGCGCAGGGCGGAATTGCCCTTCGTAACGCCGGCCCGGCGGAGCGAAGCCCCCGCACGATGGTCAGAATATGCCAATGGCGAGCGCAAGCCGCAGCTTCGCCCGCGCCGCCGACGCTAGCGCGCCCGCCCGATCCTGGCCTCGACGAGCACGATGGCCCGCCGGACGGACGCGTCTATAGCCAAATCGCTGGTATCGAGCAAGTCGGCATCCGCCGCCTGCACCAACGGGGCGACCGCGCGCGCCGCGTCGCGCCGGTCGCGCTCGGCCAGATCGGCGAGCACGTGCGCCGGGTCGCGCCCAAGCTCCGCCGCGCGCCGCGCCGCGCGCACCTCCATGGTTGCGGTCACGAACAATTTGGCATGTGCGTCCGGCGCAATCACCGTCCCGATATCGCGCCCGTCGAGCACCGCGCCGCCGGGTTGCGCGGCGAACGCACGCTGCCGCGCGAGCAGCGCGGCGCGCACGTGCGGGATCGCCGAGATCAGGCTCGCCGCCCGCGCCGCCTCCTCGCCGCGCACCGCCGGATCGTCCAGCCATGCCGGATCGAGCGCGTGCGCCGCCGCCACCGCCGCGTCCGCATCGCCTCCCGCGCGCAGCCCAACCGCGCGATACAGCAGCCCCGTATCCAGACACGGCAGCCCGTAATGCACCGCCAGTGCGCGCGCGACCGTCCCCTTTCCCGAGGCGGCGGGTCCATCGACCGCGATTACGAGTTTATGCACCATCGGACCCGGCTATAAGCCGCGCGTCCGCCCCGCAACCCTTGGAAACCGCTCATGATCCTGCAATCCACGCCCTGCCTCATCGTCGAGGATGTCGCCGCGTCTGAACATTTCTTCGCCAAGCTCGGCTTCAAGCGCACCGTCGAGGTGCCGCATGGCGATGGCCTGGGCTTCGTGATCATGACGCAGGCGGGCGAGGGCGGCGGCGATGGCGGGCTGGGCGTGATGCTGGAGACCGCCGCTGCCGCCGCCGACGATTCGGGCCTGCCGCCCGAATTCTTCCGCTCCGGCGCACATTTGTTTATGAGCGTCGCCGACCTCAACGCCGCCGAACGCGCGCTGCACGAGTTCGGCGTGTTCATGCCCCGGCGCGACACCTTCTACGGCGCGACCGAAATCGGCTGGCGCGAGCCCGGCGGCAACTATGTCACTATCGCCCAGATGGCCGCGAATAGCCCGCAGGAGGCGTAGGCGCACGCACGGCGGCGGGCCCGGTCAAGCTAAGCCGCCAGCCGCCGCTCCAGCCCGCGCTCCCACGCGAGCGCGTGCTCGACGATCGTCTCCAGATCGGCGTGGCGCGGCTGCCAGCTCAGCTGCTCGACGATCGCGCGATTGTCCGCGATCAGCGCGCCCGGATCCCCCGCGCGGCGCGGAGAGAGCGTGCGCGTCAGCCGCACGCCCGATACGCGCTCCACGGTATCGAGCACGTCGAGCACCGAAAAGCCGCGCCCATAACCGCAGTTGAGCGTAAACGAACGCTCCGGCTCGGCCGCGAGCGCATCCAGCGCCACCACATGCGCCTGCGCCAGATCGCTCACATGGATATAGTCGCGCACGCCCGTGCCATCGGGCGTATCGTAATCCGTGCCGAATACGCTCACACCCGCGCGCTTGCCCAGCGCGGCTTCGGCGGCGATCTTGATCAGATGCGTCGCGCCCTCGGTCGATTGGCCGCTGCGCCCCGCCGGGTCCGCGCCCGCCACGTTGAAATAGCGCAGCACGCCCACGTTGATCGGATGCGCGGCGGCCACATCGCGCAGCATTTGCTCGCTCATCAGCTTGGACCAGCCATAGGGGTTGATCGGTACCGTGGGGCTGGTCTCGTCCACCGGCGAGCGTTCGGGCAGCCCGTAGGTCGCCGCGGTCGAGCTGAAGATGAAATGCGGCACCCCATGGCGCACTGCGGATGCGATCAGCGCACGCGTGCGCACCGTGTTGTTCAGATAATATTTGAGCGGATCGCTCACCGATTCGGGCACCACCACCGATCCTGCGAAGTGCATGATCGCGCGGACACCCTGCGCGCGCACGATCTCTTCCAGCAGCCCATCGTCCGCGATATCGCCTTGGTAGAAGGGCACATCGTACGGCACCGCCCAGCGGTGGCCGGTCACCAGATTGTCGATCACGCACACGGGATGGCCGGCATCGCGCAGCGCGAGCACCGCGTGGCTGCCGATGTAACCGGCACCGCCGGTAACGAGGACGGGGAGGGGGCTGGCCAAGGTTTCGGTTCCGTTCACATGCGCACGCGTTCAGTCGCATAGGCGACCGCACGCGCCCCTGCCACGCCCTCATGCGTTGGCAAGGTTGAATTATTATGACGGACAGGGTTGGAGGCGTTCAATGCGAAACATGAAGCACAACGGATTTGCGGCACTGGCCCTGCTTGGCGCGCTCGCCGCCTGCGCGACCGAAAGCGGCGGTCCCCCGCGCGAGAGCGGCCGTGCGCAGGTCACGCGCTTTTTCCTCGCCCCCCAGATCGCGCGCGCCGCCGTGTTCGTCGAACCGCTCGATCCGCGCATGGCCAGTGGCCCGCGCTATGCGGTCATCCGGGGCGCGGTCGAAGACAATTTGCGCACCGCAGGCTTCCGCCCCGTCCCCACGCGCGATGCGGCCGAGCTGGTCGCCGTGGTGGGCCTCACCCGCTCGCTGCGCCCGCAGCTTGCGGAGGATCGCACAAACCGCGCGAGCTTCGGCTTCGGCGCTGCTGGCGGTGGCGGGCGTGGCGGTGTAGGCGGGGGACTTGGTGTCAGCTTCCCGCTCGGCCGTCACCGCGAGGTTAACCGCGATGTTGCAGTCGATACGCTGACATTGTCGCTGCGCCGCCGCAGCGACGCGACGGTGGAGTGGGAGGGCCGCGCGGTCGGCGAAGCGCGCGCGGCGAACAGCGGCGATCCCACCGATCGCGCGTTCTTTCTCGCCCGCGCGCTGCTGAGCGATTTTCCCGGCAAGTCGGGCGTGACCGTCAACTTCCCGCCGCGCCGCTGATGACGGTCAGCGTTTCGTCCTCCTTCGATGGCGGCAACATCGTGGTGGTGGGTGGCGAGGGGGCTGCATGGGATCTCGAAATCTCGCGCGATCACGCGTCCGATTTCCTCCAGTGGTTCTACTTCCGTGTCGCAGGCGCGGCAGGCGTTCCGCTCACGCTGCGC
>Ga0123339_10003207_pt1 | contig 10926 bp, 7 predicted proteins | sample lystaG_FD_89956 | JGI IMG/M metagenome (GOLD analysis project Ga0123339, IMG submission 89956) | Glacier valley bacterial and archeal communities from Borup Fiord, Nunavut, Canada, to study Microbial Dark Matter (Phase II) -... | ecosystem: Environmental > Aquatic > Freshwater > Ice > Glacier ... | reverse complement strand
TCCCCAAATCACCATGGATGACGGCTGTGATGTCGTGAGCCGTATCCACGCGAAATTTCCCGAGGTGCTTCCCGATATCATCGGCGGTACCGAGGAGACGACGACCGGCGTCATCCGCCTTAAAGCGATGACGAAGGACGGCGCCCTCAAATATCCGATCGTCGCTGTTAATGATGCGAACACCAAGCACATGTTCGACAATCGCTATGGAACCGGACAATCGACCATCGACGGCATCATCCGTGCGACTAACCGCCTTCTGGCCGGTCGCACCATGGTTGTTTCCGGATATGGCTGGTGTGGTAAAGGCGCCTCGATGCGCGCTCGCGGTCTCGGCGCAAAGGTGATTATCTGCGAAGTCGACCCCTTGTGTGCGCTCGAAGCGGTCATGGACGGCTTTCGCGTGATGCCCGCGGCCCAAGCTGCGAAGGAAGCGGATATCTGGGTCACGGTGACGGGGGACCTCAACGTCATCGACGCACCCGCTTTCGAGAACATGAAGTCCGAGGCGATCATCTGCAACTCGGGCCACTTCAATGCCGAGATCAATATTCCGTGGCTGCGTGAGCACGCGACATCCATTCGCACCGTGAAACCGATGGTTGAAGAGTTCACGATGTCGGACGGTCGTATCATGTATCTCCTCGCCGACGGACGTCTGGTCAATCTATCCTGCGCAGAGGGACATCCCGCCAGCGTCATGGATATGAGTTTTGCAAACCAGGCGCTTGCCGCGGAGTGGATTATCAAGAACTCATCATCACTTTCCGCGGGGGTTTACGATATGCCCGCCGATATCGATGCGGAAATAGCTCGCCTCAAGTTGGAGACCATGGGCGTCGAAATCGATACACTTACTCCCGCCCAAGAGAAGTATCTCAATAGCTGGACAGAGGGAACCGTTTAATATACAATTCTTACTTGCGCAAAAATTTTAGAATTATTTTTGCATATGGACCGTTAGCTCAGCTGGTAGAGCAGGGGACTCTTAATCCCAAGGTCGTAGGTTCGACCCCTACACGGTCCACCATCATTTAATGCGAAACGCCCCGACCGGGGCGTTTTCTTTTTTTCTCGCCGGCTCAGTTCCTTTACAGCGATGTATGAAGTACTATGAATGGGAAAATTATGACATTCGGTAGACCATTCGTCATCTCGAAAGGACACTAGATGATCTCGCCTGACGGTACAGAGGATTTCTTGGGAGAAGGGATTATTCCCATTCCGAGCGCGGAGGAGATACGTGCCCGTAGCAAAAACAAGAAAAACAAGAAAAAGAGAATCATTATCGGCGTTGTTTGCGGCATTTTGGTAGTGGGGGGAATTGCCGGAGCTTCCGCTTATGCGAATGCGAAAAAACACAATGATGCGGACGACTCCCTTTCTGAAGCGATTGCTGTCAGGAGGGGGAACTTCAGCCATACAATTGAAGGAAAAGGGAAACTTCGCCCCATCGACTCCGTCGTTGCAAACTCCGAGCTCGGAGGCACAGTTAAAAAGCTGATGGTATCCGAGGGGCAAGAAGTGGCCAAGGGGGATAAACTCTTTACCGTAAAAAACGTCGGTATCAGCGACACGCGTTCCTCTGCGGCAACGGCGCTCTCTGCAGCAAAATCAAGTCTTGCCGAATCGAACAGCGCGGAGCATAGGGCAAAATCCGCAGCCCTAAGCACAAAAAGAAGCTTTTCAAAAGCGAAGTCGGCCCTTTTGAGAGCGGACTCTTCGGACGACATGGAAACGATTGCATCGACGATGTTCGTCTATCAATCCGCCTCGGCTGAATACAAGACTGCGGTACAGGGAATAGCGGCAGTCCGTGCAGCGCGTCAAACCGCCCAGGCGGAAATCGCTTCAACGAAGAAAGCGCTTGAAAAAATCGACAAACAAATGAAAGGCGCCACGGTCGTCTCTCCGATTGACGGCACTGTCGTTGCGGTGAATATTAAACGGGGGACGGCACTTGTTCCCTCCTCGGGGGCAAGCGCAGCGAAATCCGTAGCTGCTGAGATGAGCGCTGTCGAGATCGCGAATCTGTCTTCGATGGTTCTGCGTATGTCTGTTTCAGAAAAGGATGTCGTCAATATTCGCGAAGGCCAAACGGCTACCGTGAACTTCGATGCTTTGCCGGGTGTCACCGCCCAGGCGGAAGTCGTTCGCGTGGCGTCAAGGGCAACGACATCAGCCAATGTGGGCGCGTCGGAGTCGTTGGCAGTAGCGGCGACGGGGGGTGACGCTGCAGTCTCCACAGGCGTTGTGAAGTACGAAGTCGACGTCAGGTTCGATAGTCCCGATCCTCGGTTGCGGTATGGGATGAGCGCCGAAGCGAGCATTGTCGTCGGTGCTCGCAAAGAAGTATTACTCGTTCCCGAGTCGGCAATTATCCAAGAGGGCGGTAGGGCGTATGTCGAGGTTACCGATAAAGATGGATCGAAGCTCGACGGACGCCGGGAAGTAAAGGTCTTGGACCTGGGCTCGGGAGAAGCCGCCATTGAATCTGGCGTGCGCGTCGGGGAGTACGTATCATCATACCCCGACACGTCCGACGGTGCGTCGGCCGAGGGCGGCGATGTGATTGCCGACTAGAACCCCGATCATATCCGGACGGTCCTTGGTGAAAGCATATGTGACGCCCGCCGATGTCGTCTATGCGCTGCATGGAGTCGATATCGATATCTATAAAGGAGAGTTCGTTGCGATTATGGGACCGTCGGGTTCGGGGAAATCGACGCTGATGAATATACTCGGCTGCCTCGACACTCCGACATCCGGCCGATATCTGTTCGAAGGAGCGGACGTATCGCAACTTGAGGAGGACGAACTCGCCGAGATTCGTTCACTGCGTATCGGTTTCGTGTTCCAGTCATTCAACCTGCTGCCTCGGGCCTCGCTCTTGCGCAATGTCATTTTGCCCCTTATCTATTCAGATGTGGATATCGCACAAAGAAATGCCCGCGGTCGAGCAGCACTGAAAGCGGCAGGTCTCGATGAAAGTCTTTATACGCATAAAAGTAATGAAATATCGGGGGGACAGATGCAGCGTGTCGCCATCGCGCGTGCGCTGGTCAACGATCCCGCGGTGATTTTTGCCGACGAGCCGACCGGCAATCTCGACACTGCGACAGGCGACATGGTGCTCGACCTGTTCAAAAGTCTTAAAGAGCAAGGGAAAACAATCGTCATGGTTACTCATGAACATGGGGTTGCCGCCCGCGCCGATCGAATCATCCGCATTCGAGATGGGCTAGCCTGTCGCGCGGAGACGGAAGCCGCCTTTGCGGTGCCGGTCGACGCCGACGAATCGGAGAGGGCTGATTAGTTGAAAGCACGGGACTTATTTTATGAAATGGGAACCTCTCTGCTCACAAACCGTCTGCGTACAGCGCTGACGATGCTCGGTCTCGTTATAGGTATCGTATCTGTGATAGTGATGCTCTCTTCGGTGCAGGGAGTACAAAACATGATTCTCGGTGAACTCGGGGGTGGAAAGGCGAGCACAGTCGCGGTGTCGGGGAGCAATCCGATGAGTGAAGACGATCTTGCGGAGGTTCAGGGCAAAATAAGCTCTATACGCTCTATAGGATATCTCGGCATGGGAAAAGTGGATATATCGTCGGGATCGTTTTCCAAATCCTCCGTGCCCGTAGAGTATATGGATGAGAACCTGGCAAAGAGCACTACGACGGTGCAGGCGTGGCAAGGGCGTGTGCCGACGGAACGTGAGTACAAAAAAGGCAGTCCGGTAATTATGCTCCCCTATAGCATGGCTACAAGAATGTTCACATACCCCGAGGAGGCTGTCGGCAAAACCATCGATGTCAACGGGGCTTCCTTTCAAGTTGTGGGCGTCCTTGCCAAAGAGGGGATGATGAATAGGTCCGAGAGTGCGATAATGCCGTTCGGCTCATACAGCCAATACGCGGCGACGGATGATTCGCCGGTCGTCATCTATATGTTCGAGGCGAACTTTCACAAAGGTGTGAATCTGACGAAGGCCCAGAAATTATTGAAAAACGTCTTGATGGAGTTGCACCCCGAATGGGAGAAGAGCGACATAAGCGCTTATGCATATATCGATATAATCAAGAAGGTCAAACAGTTCACGGGAATTTTCTCAATACTGGCCCTGATCATCGCATCCACCTCACTGACGATCGGTGGCATCGGCATCATGAACATGATGCTCACCAACGTCACCGAACGAACGCGGGAGATAGGTCTGCGCAAGGCAGTAGGTGCTCGGGCCGGTTCGATTACGCTTCAGTTCCTATGTGAGGCAATCGCGATATGTCTTGTGGGCTGCTTCATCGCAGTGCTGCTCGGATTCGGCATTGTGTTTTCCATCGGGAAAGTTTTGCCGATGATAGCGCCGCAGGCAGCAGGTTTCGTTCCCGAGGTCACGCCGTGGTCCGTGGTCGTGTCGGTCACCGTCAGCGCCTTCATCGCAATAATATTCGGATGGTATCCGGCTCGACGAGCCTCGAAGCTCGACCCCGTCGAGGCACTTCGCTATCAATAGTCGATCCTTTGAACGATGGAAAGATTGTGGCTCGATAGGATGGCCTCGGCTCGCGCTACCGAGTTTTCGGAAAACCTGCTACTATTGCTAATGCTGACTGAGCAGATATCGCGAACCGATACGCTCTTGTCGAATAACGCGGGCGTGGCGGAATTGGCAGACGCGCTAGATTTAGGTTCTAGTGGGTAATACCCGTGAAGGTTCAAGTCCTTTCGCCCGCACCATTTCGTTTCTCGGCGGTCCGCAAAGTTTGCGGCCGCTCATTTAATTTTGAAAGGAACCAACGTGCTGAAAACAAACGCTGAGACTCTCGAAGACAACAAAGTAAAGCTCACCGTCACCGTCGACTCCGAAAAAGTCGATGAGGCGGTCAAAGCGGCTTTCAAGAAGCTTTCCAAGGAAGTCCGTATCCCCGGATTCCGTCAGGGAAAGATTCCCCGCAAAATGCTCGAGCAGGCCGTGGGAACCGAATACGTGGTGGCGCAGGCCGCTGAGGACCTCATCAATAACACATACGGCCTCGCTCTCGACGCGGAATCCCTCCGCGCCATCGGCGAGCCTGATTTCGGCGACCCTGAAGAGCTTGCGGAGGGTACCGAGTTCACGTATGTCGTGACCGTCGAAACCCGTCCTGAGCTTAAGCTGAAGTCGTCTACCGTCGAGATCGCGATGCCTCCCCGTGAAACGACCGAGGCGGAAATCGATGCTCAGATGGAAGATACGCGTGAGCGTCTCGCCGGGCTCGAGCCGGTCGAAGACCGCGCGGTACAAGAGCACGACTTCGTGATGATATCCTTCAGGTCGACGCTCGACGGCGAAGACTACGAGGGCTCATCGATCGATAAGTATATGTATGAACTCGGCAAAGGCTACATGCCGAAAGATTTCGAGACCCCTATCATCGGCGCGAAACCCGGCGATGATGTCGTCGCGGAGTTCGTCGTAGAGGATCTGGGCGAAAACGCGGAGTATGCGGGAAAGACACTGCATTTCGATATCGAGGTCCACGAAGTCAAGGAGAAGGTCCTTCCGGAGGCGAACGACGAATTCGCCACACAGGCGGGATTCGAGTCGATCGAAGACATGCGTAAGGAAATCAAATCATATATCGATTCGCAGAAAGCGCAGTCGTATGACCGCATTCTCGATGAGCGCCTCACCGGTGCTCTCGCCGACCAGCTCGAAGGCGAAATCGCCGACTCGATCATCGAATCGCGCAAAGCTTCTTTGAAGCGCGAATTCGAAAATATGCTCAAGGAGCGCGACATCGAGTTCGACCAGTATCTGAAGATGTCGAATATCGACCCAGAGCAATATGACGAGGACCTTTCGGTCCAGGCGAGCATCGCATCCGCCAACGACCTGGCTCTGGAGGCTTTGGCGCGCGAGCAAAACCTCGAAGCGACCGAAGACGACATCGCGAAAGAATTCGAAGAGATCGCCACGGCGCTCAAGATGAATGTCGAGGAAGCTCGCGCGAAGTGGACCGAATTCGGCCTCGTCACTTCGCTGCATGATGAAATAGCACGCAAAAAAGCACTCGAGTGGTTGCGCGAAAACGCGACTGTCACCATCGACGAGAGTGCCAACTGATCGGGAGGTCATGTATCATGACGGATTACATCTCAAGGCAGCATAACATCACCGATGAACTCGTTCCGATGGTCGTCGAGCAAACCTCACGCGGCGAGCGCAGTTTCGATATCTACTCTCGTCTGCTCAACGACCGCATCGTATTCCTCGGATCCGAGGTCAATGAAGTCACCGCAAGTCTCGTGATCGCCCAACTCTTGCATTTGGAGAGCGTCGATCCCGACAAGGACATCAACTTCTACATCAACTCACCGGGCGGTTCGGTCACCGACGGCCTTGCCATCTATGACACGATGCAGTTCATCAAACCCGATATCTCCACCATCTGCATGGGCCAGTGCGCGAGCATGGCCGCCGTCCTTTTCGCGGCAGGCACCAAGGGCAAGCGTTATGTGCTTCCCCATGCGAGAGTTTTGATCCACCAGCCCCTTGGCGGTGCACAGGGACAGGCTTCAGATATCGCGATCCAGGCCGAGGAGATCCTCCGCATGCGGGCGCAACTCAACGTCATCTTGTCCGAGCACACCGGACAGACGGTCGAAACGATACACAAGGACACCGATCGCGACAACATCATGATGGCTTCCGATGCCGTTGCATACGGTTTGGCGGATGCTGTTTTGGATAGCAGGAAGAATGTCGAGGCAAAATAGTGGCGCATGATGACACATTCGACCCGAGCGGTTTTGCTACTCCCGTAGACGACTCGGAGGTCCGCTGCTCATTTTGCGGACGCGACCGTACGCAGGTTCTCAAGCTCGTCGCAGGACCCGGTGGCGCCTATATCTGTGACGAGTGCATCGAGTTATGCAACGACATCGTCGCCGACGAGATGGCCTCTCTCGAGCTTCCCGAAAAAGAGTTCGTACTTGAAAATCTGCCGACTCCGCGGGAGATCCACGATGAGCTCGATGAGTATGTCATCGGACAGGACCGCGCTAAAAAGGTTCTTTCGGTGGCCGTCCACAACCACTACAAACGTGTGATGCTCGGAGAGTCCGACGGCGACGATGAAACGGAGCTTTCCAAGTCCAACATCTTGCTGCTCGGCCCCACGGGTACGGGAAAGACGCTTCTCGCGCAGACGCTCGCGCGCGTGCTCGACGTTCCTTTCGCCATTGCCGATGCGACGGCGCTGACCGAAGCCGGCTATGTCGGTGAGGATGTGGAGAATATCCTGCTGAAGATCATAACGGCTGCCGATTACGATGTGGCTCGTGCCGAGATCGGCATCATCTACGTCGACGAGATCGATAAAATCGCTCGCAAGGCCGAGAACCTTTCAATAACACGTGACGTTTCCGGCGAGGGAGTGCAACAGGCGCTCCTTAAGATCTTGGAGGGCACCGAAGCCTCTGTTCCTCCGCAAGGCGGACGAAAGCATCCTCAGCAAGAACTCATAAAAATCGACACCACAAACATCCTCTTCATACTGGGCGGTGCGTTCGTCGGTCTCGAAAAAATAGTCGCCGAACGTGAAGGCAAAGGCGGCGTGGGTTTCGCATCGGAGCTTTCGAATGCACAAAAGCATTCGACGAACGAACTGTATGCCCAAGCGCGGCCCGAAGATCTGCATACATACGGCCTTATCCCCGAATTCGTCGGGCGTATCCCGGTGATCACCACTCTCAACGAGTTGACGATAGAGGATCTGGTGCACATTCTCACCGAGCCGAAGAATGCGCTCGTCAAGCAGTATAAGCGATTGTTCGCGCTCGAAGATGTCGACCTCGAGTTCGGGAAGGACGCCCTGCAAGAAATCGCGGAGCAGGCGATCAAACGCGGAACCGGGGCTCGCGGTCTTCGTTCGATTTGCGAGGAGATCCTCCTCGATACGATGTATGAGATCCCCAGCGATAAAAGAATCAGCAAAGTCACCATCACCGCCGAGACGGTCTTGGGGAAAGAAACCCCCATTATCAAGCGCAAGAAACTTTCGTAGTTTGCATCTAGGCAACATTTGCGCGTGACGGTGTGAGCACAGCATGATGGAGCGTATACTTCTCGATATGGAAAAATCCAGTACATATCGGACGAAGAGCGCTCCATTTTCACGTCTTTTCAGACGAGCGGTGATCTGCGTCTGTGCATTCATGCTCATCGCTCCTGCTTCAGCGGCGGCCGTACCGGTCGTTTCGCTCAAATCATATTCCTGTACGCTCAAAAAGAGCATCTCCCATGCGATATATTCCTTCGTTTCAAACGAGGCGGGTACCGCCGTTCTCTCGATCACCGATTCGAAGGGGCGCTATGTCGACCGGGCTTCGAAAATTATCGCAAAAGGAACGACCTATTCCTTGAGCTGGGACGGTCGAGTAGCCGGCGACAACGCAATCGGGAAAGAATCGAACGACTACGTCCCGTCGGGGACGTATCATGCGACGATAAAGGTCACCGGCAAGAGCGGTACGAAATCACTGACGAGATCGGTGACGGTCGTTCCGAACGCGAAACCGACCATCACCGCGCTAGCATTTCCCTTATCGGTCACTCCTTCGGCTGTCTCAGGAGCGAAAGCGGTGAGATATGCCGTGCGGATATCACATACGAACGATATCTTCATGCAGATAATCGATCCAAGAACAAACAAGGTGATCACGCAGAAGAAATATCGGGACAAGGCCGCCTGTGTCGCGTTTTCGATGTATTGGGACGGCCAGATCGACAAGGCCGGCTCTCTTAAGATCACCACCGGAGCTTTAGCTGTGAAGGGAGATGTGGCTCCTCCCGGCAACTATACGTTGCGCCTCGTTTCAAACGGGGCTTCGTATTCGAAAACCATCACGATAAAACCTGCGAAAGTGGCGAGTGTGGTCATCGGTACTCCGCATAGCACACTGCTTTACGGTGCGCATGAGACGCTCACGTCCCGCGTCATTCCGCGCGGAGTGATCGACTCGCACGTCACGTGGAAGAGCTCGAACACGGCATTGGCGACGGTCGACTCCAGAGGTGTCGTCACGGCGAAATCGGGCAAAGAGGGGTATGTTACGATCACGGCGACGTCGATTCTTTCACCGACCGTCGCCAAGACGACGAAGATTTTCGTGACCTCGGGCTCGAGCCTGAAAATTACCGGTTGCGCCGTTGCGAAATGGTGCCTCTACGGTTATTCGAAAACCATCCTCGGTACCGTGTCTTCGAATTCGTCGATCAGATGGGTATCGGTCAGCATCCTCAACGAGAGGGGCGAAGTCGAGACATCGAAAACGGTGAGATCGGGTGATCCGACCTTCTCAGGCGGAACCTCATTTTCGTTGAAAAGCGGTATAGACAAATACATCGCTTTTGCAAAATTGTCCGCAGGCAAGAAGACACTCATGATCAAGGCCGCCGACAAGGCGGTTTCCCGGACCGTGTATTCCCAGACGTTTTGGATTGTCGGGCCAACGCGCTATAAGACGTTTTGGACCGACCGGATAAGTACATGGGCCTATCCTCTCAATGTGAAGAACACGGGCAACACGAGCGCTTTCGGCAGCTACCGAGACGGCGGTGCCAGGGCGCATGCCGCAATCGATCTCATCGAGCCTGTGGGAACGAAAGTGTATGCTATGACCGATGGTGTCGTCGAAAGGATCAGCGTGGGAACCTACTACGCCGGGACCGGTGCCGTGCAAGTCAAGAACACCGACGGGTCCGTAATATGGTATTGCGAGGTCAAGGCCGCCACGGGCCTTAAGGTCGGCAACAAGGTCAAAAAGAATCAATTGATCGCCGCCATGCAGCGCAACTCCTATGGCACGTCCATGCTGCACCTTGAGGCATACTCTGGCAAATCGACGGGTAATCTGTCCCAGACCAACAGCAATAACACCTATGACAACGTTACGGCAGTGCGCTTCAGTCGACGTCGGGACCTGATCAGCCCGATGGGAGTGCTCAAGCTCGGTCTTCCCGCTTCGCGTACCGTTACCAAGTAAGAGAGTAGGTAAAGGCGACGTGCACTGAGGGATTCGCTCGGTGTCAAAACCCTGTGGGCATGCTAGAATCAAATATCTGTCTATAAGTAAAAAGCCATGCGATGCGTGGGCTTTTTATCATTTTACAAGAAAGCGATACTTATGACCGAGATGAACACGCAATACAATCCCAAGGATATCGAAGGCCCGATTTTCGATTCGTGGATGAAGGGTGGCTACTTCAAACAGGATATCGTCGGAGGAAAAGACCCCTTCGTCGTCGTGATCCCTCCTCCCAACGTCACGGGTGTGTTGCACATGGGGCATGCCCTCAACGACACGATCCAGGATACGATCGTGCGTCGTCAACGGATGACGGGACGCCCGACCAAGTGGGTGCTCGGTACCGACCATGCCGGAATCGCCACGCAGAATAAAGTCGAACAACGCTTGGCAAAACAGGGCAAGACCCGTTTCGATGTGGGCCGTGAGGCGTTCATCGAGGAGTGCTGGAAGTGGCGCGAGGAGCACGGCTCGACCATCGTCGAGCAGATCAAGCGCATGGGATGTTCGTGCGATTATTCCGACGAATGGTTCACGATGAACGAGTCGTACCAGCGTGCGGTTCGCGAGACGTTCGTGACGTGGTGGAACGACGGCTATGTGTATCGGGGAAACCGCATCATAAACTGGTGCCCCCGCTGCGGCACGGCGTTGGCCGACGATGAAGTCGAGCACGAGGATACCGCCGGGCATCTGTGGCATATCCGCTATCCTCTCGACAACCCCGTCGGAGATATCACCCACGCGATCATCGCCACGACACGGCCTGAGACCATGCTGGGCGATGTCGCGATCGCCGTGCATCCGGATGACGAACGTTACGCCGACCTCGTCGGGACGACCGCGACCTTG
>Ga0123339_10003199_pt1 | contig 10943 bp, 7 predicted proteins | sample lystaG_FD_89956 | JGI IMG/M metagenome (GOLD analysis project Ga0123339, IMG submission 89956) | Glacier valley bacterial and archeal communities from Borup Fiord, Nunavut, Canada, to study Microbial Dark Matter (Phase II) -... | ecosystem: Environmental > Aquatic > Freshwater > Ice > Glacier ... | reverse complement strand
TGTGCTACCCGGTGGACGGGCGGTTCGACCTGCCTGCGCTGCACGCGCAGGCGGCGGCTTGGCCGGGCTTGCAGGGCATGGACCTGGCCAAGCAGGTCGGCTGCACGCAAACCTACGAGTGGCATGAGGGCACCTGGGCCTGGCCGGACCGGCATACGACCCCGCCGGCCCGGCACCGGGTCGTGGCCGTGGACTACGGCGCCAAGCGCAACATCCTGCGCAGCCTGGTGGCCGCCGGGTGCCATGTGACGGTGGTGCCGCCGGATACCTCGGCGGAGGACATCCTGCGGCACAAGCCGGACGGCGTGTTCCTGTCCAACGGCCCCGGCGACCCCGCGGCGACGGGCGCCTACGCCGTGCCGGCCATCCAGGGCGTGCTGGATGCCGAGGTGCCGGTGTTCGGCATCTGCCTGGGCCACCAACTGCTGGCGCTGGCCCTGGGCGCCAAGACCTACAAGCTGGACCGCGGCCACCACGGCGCGAACCAGCCAGTGAAGGAGCTAGCGACCGGCAAGGTGGAGATCACCAGCCAGAACCACGGGTTTGCGGTGGACGGCGCCAGCCTGCCGCCGGGGGTGCGGATCACGCATACAAGCCTATTCGACGGCAGCAACGAGGGGATCGCGTGCGACGCCCGGCGGGCGTTCAGCGTGCAGTATCATCCGGAGGCCAGCCCGGGGCCGGCGGACAGCGCGCACCTGTTCCGGCGGTTTGTGGCGATGATGGAGCAAGCAAAGTGAATTCGGCGCCCCTTTCCCGCCTACAACGGTCTGCACTGATTGGAATTTATAAGCATTTTGATGATGCCAAAAATACTAATGGACAATTCACTGAAGGCCAAATTGGAGATTTGCGGAGGTTTGGAGTCAACCCAGGAGTTGCTCGTGCAGCCCTTCAAGGACTCGTAGACTCCGATCTGCTTCAAAGAGGAGCTGACAACGACCAAAACGAGAAATGGGTGTACTGGGAGTTTACTGCTTTGGGGGCTGACGTGGTCTATCAACTTATCTTAGACTACGACGAAACAGAAAACTCACTTGCCAAGAAGCTTGACCAGCTTCAAGGTAGCGAATTTACTGACCTAAGCCAATTCTCAGAGCAGTTGTCTGAGCTACGTGGCCAGGTTGATGCCATAGAAACGTACTTACAAACCAACAATGAACTCAATTTGACTTCAGAAGAGCGCGGCGCGGCTCTTGCCGAAGTACGTGGCTTCCAAGCAGTTATACTTAGTAACTCGGCAAGAACTACAGTTCTCGCCAATGCTATCTCTCACAACGGCATATTCCGCTTCCTTAAAGACAAAGTCCCTGATAAGACAATCGGTGCAATTGTGAGTGCAATCATCACTGGCGTTGCGAAATGGCTAGGTTTTTAACATGCCCAAGCGCACAGACATCCAATCCATCCTCATTATCGGCGCCGGCCCCATCGTCATCGGCCAGGCGTGCGAGTTCGACTACTCCGGCGCCCAAGCCTGCAAGGCGCTGCGGGCGGAGGGATACCGGGTCATCCTGGTCAACTCCAACCCCGCCACCATCATGACCGACCCGGGCCTCGCCGACGCCACCTACATCGAGCCGATCACGCCGGAGATCGTCGAGAAGATCATCGCGCGCGAGAAGCCCGACGCCATCCTGCCCACCATGGGCGGCCAGACCGCGCTCAACACCGCCATGCAGCTGCACGCCAACGGCGCGCTGGCCCGGCACGGCGTCGAGCTGATCGGCGCCAAGGCCGACGTCATTGACCGTGCCGAGGACCGGCTGAAGTTCCGCGACGCCATGAGCGAGATCGGCATCGAATCGCCCCGCAGCGCCATCGCGCACAGCATGGCGGAGGCGCGCGACGCCCTGGCCCTGGTCGGCCTGCCCGCAGTCATCCGCCCCAGCTTCACCCTGGGCGGCACCGGCGGCGGCATCGCCTACAACCGGGAGGAGTTCGAGCAGATCGTCCAATCCGGCCTGGACGCCAGCCCGACCAAGGAGGTCCTGGTCGAGGAGAGCGTGCTCGGCTGGAAGGAATACGAGATGGAGGTCGTGCGCGACAGCGCCGACAACTGCATCATCATCTGCGCCATCGAGAACGTGGACCCCATGGGCATCCACACCGGCGACAGCATCACCGTCGCCCCGGCGCTGACGCTGACCGACAAGGAATACCAGATCATGCGGGACGCGAGCATCGCATGCCTGCGCAAGATCGGCGTCGAGACCGGCGGCAGCAACGTCCAGTTCGCGGTGAACCCGGCCGATGGCCGCCTGGTCGTCATCGAGATGAACCCGCGCGTCTCCCGCAGCAGCGCGCTCGCGTCCAAGGCGACCGGCTTCCCCATCGCCAAGATCGCGGCGAAGCTGGCGGTGGGCTACACGCTGGACGAGCTGGCCAACGACATCACCCGCACGACGCCCGCCAGTTTCGAACCTACCATTGACTACGTCGTCATCAAGCTGCCGCGCTTCACGTTCGAGAAGTTCCCCGGCACCCCGGCGCTGCTGGGCACCAGCATGAAGTCGGTCGGCGAGGCCATGGCCGTCGGGCGCAGCTTTGCCGAAGCCTTGCAGAAGGGCCTGCGCAGCATGGAGACGGGCTATGCCGGGCTGGACCCGGTGGAGCCGCCCGGCGATGGCGGGCCGGACGCCTTCCGCGCCGCCCTGTCCGCCCCGCGCCCGGACCGGATCGTGATGGCGGCGCAGGCACTGCGCGCCGGGTTGTCCGTGGAGGACATCCACGACCTCAGCAAGTTCGACCCCTGGTTCCTGCGGGAGCTGGAGCGGATTGTGCAGGCGGAGCGGGAGATCACGGCGACCGGGCTGCCCACGGACGCCACGGCGATGCGCCGCATCAAGGCGATGGGCTTTTCCGACAAGCAACTCGCGCGGCTGACCGGCCGGGACGAGGCGGACGTGTTCGCAGCCCGCGGGGCGTTGGGCGTCCATGCCGTCTATAAGCGCATCGACACCTGCGCCGCCGAGTTCGCGTCGGCCACGCCCTACATGTATTCGACCTACGAGGGCGGCTTCGGCGCCCCGGCGTGCGAGAGCGCGCCGACCGACCGGCGGAAGGTCATCATCCTGGGCGGCGGGCCGAACCGGATCGGCCAGGGGATCGAGTTCGACTACTGCTGCGTCCATGCCGCCTATGCGCTGCGGGACGCCGGGTTCGAGACGATCATGGTCAACTGCAACCCGGAGACGGTCAGCACCGACTACGACACCAGCGACCGCCTGTATTTCGAGCCGCTGACCAGTGAGGACGTGATCGCCCTGGTCCGCAAGGAGCAGGAGCGGGGCGAGGTGCTGGGCTGCATCGTGCAGTATGGCGGGCAGACGCCGCTCAAGCTGTCCCAGGCGCTTGCCGCTGCCGGCATCCCCATCCTGGGCACGTCCGCCGACGCCATCGACCTGGCGGAGGACCGCGAACGGTTCCAGGCCCTGTTGCAGAAACTCGGCCTCCGCCAGCCAGAGAACGGCACGGCGCGGTCGGCTGTGGAGGCGGAGGCCATCGCCGACCGCGTCGGCTACCCCGTCGTGATCCGGCCGAGCTACGTGCTGGGCGGGCGCGCCATGGAGATCGTGCACGACCGCACGGGGCTGCACCGCTACATGCGGGAGGCCGTGCAGGTGAGCGGCACCAGCCCGGTGCTGATCGACCACTACCTGAACGACGCCATCGAGGTGGATGTGGACTGCATCTCGGACGGGCAGACGGTCTATGTCGCGGGCGTCATGGAGCACATCGAGGAAGCCGGCATCCATTCCGGCGATAGCGCCTGCTCCCTGCCGCCCTATTCCCTGTCCCCCAGCACGATCACCGAGTTGAAGGCCCAAACCGAGGAGATGGCACGCGGCATAGGCGTGGTCGGGCTGATGAACGTGCAATTCGCCATCAAGGACGAAGCGATCTACGTGCTGGAGGTGAACCCCCGCGCCGCCCGCACCGTGCCGTTCGTGGCCAAGGCGACCGGGGTGCCCATCGCCAAGATCGGCGCCCGCGTGATGGCCGGCGCCCGCCTGAGCGAGTTCCGGCTGGATGACGACGCCATCGCCCCGCACGTGGCGGTCAAGGAGAGCGTGTTCCCCTTCGCCCGCTTCACCGGCGTCGATACCATCCTGGGGCCGGAGATGAAATCGACCGGTGAGGTGATGGGCCTGGACGCCAGCTTCGAGCGTGCCTTCGCCAAGGCGCAGCTGGGCGCGGGCGTGAAGCTGCCGGACGCCGGCACCGTGCTGCTGTCGGTGCGGGAAGGCGACAAGATCGGCCTGGTGCCCATGGCCCGGCGGCTGACCGACATGGGGTTCAAGATACTCGCAACCCGCGGCACCGCCGCCCGCATCAGCGCCGCCGGGTTGCCGGTGCGCACGGTGAACAAGGTGCTGGAGGGGCGGCCGCACTGCGTCGATGCGATCCGGTCGGGGGAGGTGCAGCTGGTCATCAACACCGCCGGGTCCGCGCAATCGGTGGCAGACAGCTTCGACATCCGGCGCAGCGCCCTGTTGCACGGGGTGCCGCACTACACCACTATCGCCGGCGCACGGGCCGCCGTGCACGCCATCGCGGCGCTCAAGGCGGGGACGCTTGAAGTTGCGCCGTTACAGTCATACTTTCGCGGATCATTCTAGGCGCCGAGGTGCCCTGGCACCGCCGCCGGGGAGCCGCGCCGATAGGGTAAGCTTGGGGATCGCGCGTGCAGAAGTTTCCGATGACCGGTCCTGGCCTGCAACGGCTGGAAGAGGAGCTGCGCCACCTGAAATCGGTGGAGCGCCCGTCCATCATACGCGCCATCGCCGAGGCGCGCAGCCATGGCGACCTGAGCGAGAACGCCGAGTATCACGCCGCCCGCGAACGCCAGTCCTTCATCGAGGGCCGGGTGATCGAGTTGGAGGAGATCGTCTCGGCCGCCGAGGTGATCGACCCCAGCACCCTGTCCGGGGACCAGGTGAAGTTCGGTGCCCACGTCCACCTGCTCGATGAGGAAACCGAGAAGGAGGCAACGTACCAGATCGTTGGCGTCCATGAGGCGGATATCAAGCACCTGCGGCTGAGCATCTCCTCCCCATTGGCCAAGGCGCTAATCGGCAAGAAGATCGGTGACAACGTGTCCGTGCCGGCGCCGGGCGGGGACCGCACCTACGAGATACTCGCCGTCAAGTACGGCTAGGCGCGCACGCATGATCGGGCTGGCCGACGTCCAGGCGGCGGCCGGGCGGATTGCCGGGCGCGTGCTGCGCACCCCTGCCCTGCCGTCGGACGCCGTTAGCCGGGCGACCGGCGCACAGGTCACGCTGAAGCTGGAGAACCTGCAGGCCATCGGGTCCTTCAAGGAACGCGGCGCGGCGAACCGGCTGGCATTGCTGACCCCGGCGGAGCGCCAGGCCGGGGTGGTGGCCATGTCGGCGGGCAACCACGCCCAGGCCGTCGCGCGCCACGCCGGGCTGCTGGGCGTGCGCGCCACCATCGTCATGCCGCGCTACACCCCCAGCACCAAGGTCACGCGCACCCGCGCCTGGGGCGCCGAGGTTGTGCTGCATGGCGACGACCTGCTGGAAGCCGCTGCCCATGCACACGCGCTGGCAGCCCGCGATGGCCTGGTGTTCGTCCATCCTTATGACGACCCGGCCGTCATGGCCGGCCAAGGCACCCTAGCGCTGGAATTGCTGGAAGACGCGCCGGACCTGGATGTGCTGCTGATCCCCGTGGGCGGTGGCGGCATGATCTCGGGCTGCGCCGTTGCGGCCAAGGCCATGAAGCCCGGCATCGAGGTGATCGGCGTCGAAGTCGCCGCCTATGCCAGCCTGGCCCAGACCTTGGCCGGCGTGCCGGTGCAGACGGGCGGGTCCACCATTGCGGAGGGCATCGCCGTCCACCAGGTCGGCGAGCAGTGCATGGAGGTCATACGCGCGCACGTGTCGGACGTGGTGGTGGTGCCGGAACGTGTGGTGGAGGACGCCATCGCCCTGCTGGCCGAGGGCGCGAAGCAGGTGGCCGAGGGCGCCGGGGCCGCTGGCATCGCCGCCCTGCTGGCGCATCCTGCCCGGTTCGCTGGCAAGCGCGTGGGCGTGCCTGTGTGCGGGGGCAACATCGATGGGCGCATCCTGGCCAACGTGCTGCTGCGCGGCCTGTTGCGCGATGGCCGCTTGTTGCGGCTCAACATGGACATCCCGGACCGCCCCGGCGTGCTGGCCGACATTGCCGGGCTGATCGGCACGTCGGGCGGCAACATCATCGAGGTTGTGCACCAGCGGCTGTTCGACGCGCCGAGCGTGCAAGCGGCGGAGCTGGAACTAATGGTGGAAGCACGGGACCCCGCCCATGCCGACGAGATCACCGAGGCGCTGGCCGTGCGCTACGTGGTGCGTCGGGCCTAACCGCCGGCTTTGGCTGGTCGGGTGGGGAGGAATGCTTGCCGGGCTTCGCCCCGAAGGCGCGGGGGATGTCTCGCTCGAACACGCGTGGGATGTCTTTCTGGAACGTGCGCCGCACGTCGTCCAGGAAGTCGGCGCGGGCCGGGTGCGGACCAGTCAGCGCGGCCAGGCCTAGGAGAACCGCCGGCCATAAACTCCGGCCCATCCAACAGCGCATCGTCATTGCGAGCCACGCTTGCGCGTGGCAATCCAGGAGCGGACGGGATTGCACTTGCCGCCCCTGGATTGCCGCGTCGCTGCGCTCCTCGCAATGACGTTTCCTACCCGCCTGTCAGGCTCATGTGCCGCGCCACGGCCGGGGCCGGGCTGCGGCGGTCGATGACGAAGTCGTGGCCCTTCGGCTTGCGGGTGATGGCGTCCCGGATTGCGGAGTCCAACGCCGGGTCGTCCGCGCCGGATCGCAGCACGCGGCGCAGGTCGGCCGCGTCGTCCTGGCCGAGGCACATATACAGGGTGCCCGTGCAGGTCAGCCGGACGCGGTTGCAGGACTCGCAGAAGTTGTGCGTCATCGGCGTGATGAAGCCGACGCGGGTGCCGGTTTCTGCCACGTCGAAGTACCGGGCAGGGCCGCCGGTCTGGTAGCCCGTCTCCTGCAACGTCCAGTCCCGGCGCAGCCGCCCGCGCACCAGGGACAGCGGCAGGTACTGGTCGGTGCGGTCCCCGCCGATGTCGCCCATCGGCATCGTCTCGATCAGGCACAGGTCGTGTCCGTGCCGCCCGCACCAGGCCAGCATGTCCGTGATCTCGTCCTCGTTCACGCCCTTCAGCGCCACGGCGTTGATCTTCACGTGCAGGCCGGCGGCCTTGGCGGCGGCGATGCCGTCCAGCACCTTGTCCAGCTTGCCCCAGCGGGTGATAGCGGCGAAGCGCGCGGGGTTCAGCGTGTCCAGGCTGACGTTGACCCGGCGCACGCCGGCGGCGAACAGCGACTCCGCATGCTTGGCCAACTGAGTGCCGTTGGTGGTCAGCGTCAACTCGCTCAGGCCATGCCCGATCCGTGCGCCCAGGCGCTGGAACAGCGTCAGCACATCGCGCCGCACCAACGGCTCGCCGCCCGTGATACGCAGCTTGTGCGTGCCCAGGCGGATGAAGGCCGCACATAGACGCTCTAGCTCCTCCAGCGACAGCACGTCCGACTTGGGCAGGAACGTCATGTCCTCGGACATGCAATACACGCAGCGCAGGTCGCAGCGGTCGGTGACGGAGACGCGCAGGTAGGTGATGGCGCGGCCGAACGGATCGATCATGCCTATAGTGTCGGCCTTGCGGGCGGGGCGTTCAAGCCGGGTCGTCCTCATGCAGTATGTCCAGCGCCACGACCTCGGCGTTCACCAGCACCTTGCCGGCATGTTCGAAGTTGACGGTCACGCGCTCCCCGACCACGGACTGCACCTGGCCCACGCCCCAGTCCGGCCGCCCCGGGTGCTGCACGCGCATCCCCGGCTCGATCAGGGAGGTCAGGCCGCGCCCGCTCAAGCCAGGCCGCCCCGGGCGGCGACGGGCCACAGGCACTCCACCCGGCCACCGCGCACTCCGACATACCAGTCGAAGCGGTCCACCGTCGGGTCGCAATGGCCCGGCACCAGCCGCAGCTTCTCGCTCAGCCGCGGGCCGCTGCTCTCTGTGCCCCATTCCAGCTTGCCATGCTCGTCGGACGCGCCGGTGTAGCGCACGTCAGGACGCTGCCAGACCAGCGGCATCCCGCTGTCGATGGCGACGGCCTTGTGCCCGGCATCCAGCACCGCGAGGCCAGGCCGGGCCGCGCTCATCACCGTCGCCAGCACGAACAGCGCGTGCTGGAACCCGGCCGACACGCCGCCGCCGTTGCGGGCATAGTCGGCGTCCATGAAGGCGTAGCTGCCGGCCTGCACCTCGTTATAGACGCCGCTCGCGGCCTCATGCTCGAAGCTGCCGGTGCCGGCGCCGCCGATGATGGGACAGTCCAGGCCGCGCTGGCGCAACTGCTCCACGGTGCGCCGGGCGTCGTCCACGGCGGCGGCGATCACCGCCGCGCGCTCCCCAGGGTCGCGCACGTGCTGGGCGCTGCCGTGGTAGGCCTGGATGCCGCCGAACCGCAGGTGCGGCGAGGCGGCAATCTGCCCGGCCAGCGCCACTGCCGCCGGGCCGGGTGCCACGCCGCAGCGGGACATGCCCACGTCGATCTCGACCAGCACCGTCAGCCGCACCCCGGCGGCCTCGGCGGCGGCGGCGATGCGGTCCACGTTGGCCGGGTCGTCGGCGCAAACGGCGACCCGCGTGATGCGGGACAGCGCGGCCAGGCGGGCCAGCTTGCGGTCGCCGACGACCTCATTGCTGACCAGGATGTCTGGCACACCGCCCCAGGCCAGCACCTCGGCCTCCGCCACCTTCTGCACGCACTGGCCGACGGCGCCGCGGGCCATCTGCAGGTGGGCGATGACGGGGGACTTGTGCGTCTTGGCATGGGCGCGCAGCCGGGCGCCGGTGGGGGCGAGCAGCGCGGCCATGCGGTCCAAGTTGTGCTCGAAGGCGTCCAGGTCGATCAGCAGGGCGGGGGTATCGACCTCGTCCTCGCGCATGCCGGGCTGGGCGGGAGGGGGTTGGAGCATGGGCGCCTCAGGTCAGGTGGGACAAGATGGACGGCAGGGGTTCAACCAGCGCCGCATCCCAGGGCGCCGGGCCGGTGGGGGTGCCGCCCTGGATGCAGCGCACCTCGGTATAGTCGTGCCCACGGAGTTCGGACAGCAGCCATTGGAACGTGTCGGGCATGCCGGCCGGCATGAAGCTGGTGACGCGGGCGGGCGGCGGGGCGAACGCCAGGTTGGTCAGCCCGGCCCCGTTGACTCCTGCAACGTGCCGCGCGCCCTTGAACAGCGCGATCTGGTCGCGCAACGGCATCCCGCCAGGTTGCACGACGGTCCAGCCCATGCCGGACAGCATCGCGCATAGGTCCCCTTCCCGCCACAGCGTACGGGCCAGCCCAGCGCGGCTGACCCAGACCCGGGCCGCAGGCCCCGCCGGGACGCCGGCCGCCACCCGGTCCAGTGCGTCCATCACCAGGGGCGATAGATGGTGGCCGTGCCGGGTCAGGCCCTCCGCGACAATGAGCCGTTCGAACCACACCGGCGCGCCGTCATGCGCCCGCATCTGTACCCGTGGGACGCCGAGCAGGTCCAGCGAGTCCGCCGGCACCCTGCCCAACGGACCGTCCGGGAACAGCACCCAGGCGGCACCCCCCTGGATCGCCGGCAGGCACAGGGCCGCGACTGGCAGCATCTCCGCCAGCCAATGCCCGTAGTTGGACGCCCCGCGCTTGATGCACAGCACGGTGCGCCCGGCGTGGCATGGGATGGAGCCGGCGGCCAGGGCGGCACCCAGCCTCATGCGCGCGGCCTCGATTTCGGCGGGGCTGTGCTGGGTGACGCTGGGCGGCGCCAATTGCAGGTTGCGGTCGAACACCAGCCCCTCGCCGACGACATAAACGCCACGCAGGTCGTGCATCGTCACAGTGCCGGGGCCATGCGCCCGCGTGCCCCAGGCAGGGTGCATGGCCCTCAGTATGTCAACCGGGATCAGCCCGGCGTTGCGGACACAAGGCGGACGGGTGGTGAAGGCCGGGGATGCGACGGCATAGGTACCGTCCATCCGCCGGGTTGCCTAATGCCCGGCGTTCTCCCCCGAGAAGTCCGGCGCGGCCAGGCCAGACGCCAGCAACTGCTCGCTGAGTGCGGCCTTCAGCCGGTCCAGCCCGGCCTCGTCCCGTGCCTCCGCCCGGGCCACCAGCACCGCCTGGGTGTTGGAGGCGCGCAGCAGCCACCAGCCGTCGGGCGTCAGCACGCGGACGCCGTCGATGTCGTTCAGGTCGGCGCGGGCGGCGCGCAGCCGGGCCGCGACCTCCTGCACCACCTCGAACTTGCGGGTGTCGTCGCAGTCGAACCGCAGCTCCGGCGTGTTCACCACCTGCGGCAAGGCCAGGCGCGCGGCAGACAAGGTGCTGTCCATGCGGGCGACGATGCCCAGCAGGCGGACGGCAACATACAGCGCGTCGTCGAAGCCGTACCAGCGGTCGGCGTAGAAGATGTGGCCCGACATCTCACCGGCGAACGGCGCGCCGATCTCCGCCATCTTGGCTTTGATCAGGCTGTGCCCGGTCTTGAACATCATGGGCGTGCCGCCGGCCCGGGCGATCTCGTCATACAGGACCTGGCTCGCCTTCACGTCGGCGATGATGGTGGCGCCCGGGTGGGTACGCAGCACGTCGCGGGCCAGCACGACCATCAACTGGTCGCCGGCCAGCATCCCGCCGCCATCGTCCACCGCGCCGATCCGGTCGGCATCGCCGTCGAAGCCGATGCCCAGGTCCGCGCCATGCTCCCGCACGGCGGCGATCAGTTGCTCCTGGTTCTTGGCGATGGTCGGGTCCGGGTGATGGGCGGGGAAGCGCCCGTCGATCTCGGCATTCAGGACGGTGTGCTCGCCGGGCAGGACCTGGAGCAGCCGGGTCAACACCTCGCCGGCGGCGCCGTTGGCGTTGTCCCA
>Ga0123339_10003196_pt1 | contig 10944 bp, 10 predicted proteins | sample lystaG_FD_89956 | JGI IMG/M metagenome (GOLD analysis project Ga0123339, IMG submission 89956) | Glacier valley bacterial and archeal communities from Borup Fiord, Nunavut, Canada, to study Microbial Dark Matter (Phase II) -... | ecosystem: Environmental > Aquatic > Freshwater > Ice > Glacier ... | reverse complement strand
TCGAGGCACAGGTCGTAGGCCTTGCCGCCCTTGCGCTGGCCGACGATGACCGTGACGCCGTTGTCGCGCATGTTCTGCGACTGGCCGCGGCCCTGGACGCCGTACCCCAGCACGGCGACGACCTCGTCCTTGAGGATCGCTTTCACGCGCTCCGGCGGGTAGTCCTTGCGCTCGACGGCGGTCTCGGTGAACGTCCCGATTTTCAACTCTTTCATCTGGCGGCTCCGGGGCGGGGGCGATCGTGGCGGGCGACTTGGGCCAGCTTAGCCGCCGGGTATCTTGCCGTCAAGATACTTGACGGCAAGATTCTTGCGCGTAAACTGCCCCCCATGAAGACGCCCCCCGACACGGTCGATGCGTTGGTCGCGGCGTGGCGGCGCGTGCGGCCGGACCTTGATGGTCGGCCGCTCGAGGTGGTCGGCCGGGTCATCGTGCTGGCGAAGCACCTCGAACGGAGCGTAGAGGCGGCGCTGGAGCCGCACAAGTTGAGCCTCGGCCAGTTCGACATCCTCGGCACCCTGCGGAGGCAGGACGGCGGCATGACGCCGTCGCAACTGCTGCAAAGTGTCGTGCTGTCGTCGGGCGGGATGACCAACCGGCTCGACCGCCTCGAACAGGCGGGGTGGGTCGTGCGGCAGGCCGACCCCGCCGACCGCCGCGGCGTCGTGGTGGTGTTAACGCCGGCCGGCCGCCAGGCGATCGACGCGGCGACCGACACCCGCTTCGCCGAGGCCGCGGCGTCGCTGCCGCCGCTCACGCCGAAGGAAACGGAGCAACTCGCGGAATTATTACGCCGCTGGCTGCACGGTGTGGAAGCCGCAAAAGAGAGGCCCGTTTAGCCGCAGAGACGCAGAGAGCACAAAGTAGACCAAATTCAAGTTTAGGATTCGGTCTTCTTTGCGCTCTCTGCGCCTCTGCGGCTGAATAGTTTTCGGCTTTATTGCTCGACCACGTCGTCGAGTTTCGAGATGGCGACGACTTCGGCGCGCGACACCAGCAGGCGCTTGCGGTTGCGCTTGATGCCGGTCGCCACCGACGCGGCGACGTAGTTTTCGCGCGACGTGTCGGTGTCGCGGAGGTCGTGCAGGTCGGCGTTGCGCAGTTCGAGGAAGTGCTCGTCGATCTTGCGCAGCGTCCCCAGGCAGACGAACTCGCTGCGGAAGTCGATGACGACCTTCTGGTCGAGGAACTCCTCCAGCATCGCCCGGCCCCCCTGACTCGAACCGCCTGCCGCCCGCAGGGAATCATAGTCGCGGCGCGGCGTCCGGGGGGAGTCGGGTTCCCGCGCCCCGGCGACTTGCGGTATACCAGACCCGTTGGCGGGCACCGAAGGGACGCGGGGGCGAAGGCGTGAGTCAGCGGCAGTACAGTTTCACGATGCTCGTCACGGCGGCGGGCTACCTGGCCATCGGCGCGCTCCTGCCGCCGCTCGACGACGAGCTGTACTACTGGTGCTGGGCGCAGACGCCGCAACTCAGCTATTTCGACCACGCCCCGCTCTCGGGCTGGTTCGTGGCCGCCTCGACGGCCGTGTTCGGCAACAGCGTCCTGGCGATCCGGCTGCCGGCGATCGTTACGTCGCTCGTCGTCGTTGGCTGCCTGGGTCGATTGATGCGCCCGGCGACGTTGTGGCCGTGGGTGATCCTGACGCCGCTGTTCACCTTCGGCGCGGTGCTGCTGACGCCCGACACGCCGCTGCTGCTGTTCTGGATGCTGTACGTCGTCTGGCTGATCGCCGCGCACCGCCGGCTCACGCCGACGCCGGGCACGCTCGGCCGGGTCCCGCCGGCGCTGTGGCTGCTCGGCGGGGTGCTGCTGGGCGGCGGGGCGCTGGGCAAGTACACGATGGCCCTGACCGTGCCGGGGAGTTTCGTCAGCTTCCTGCTCGCGGCCCCCCGGGCGTGGCGGGCCTGGCTGCCGGGGTACGTCGGGCACGGCCTGGTGTCGATGGCCCTGTTCACGCCGGTGGTCGTCTTCAACTACCGGCACGATTTCGAGCCGATCCGCTTCCAGTGGGAGCACGCCACGGCGTCGGACTCGGTCTGGTGGGTGACCGCGCCGGAGTTCGTCGGCACCCAAATCCTGCTCTTCGGGCTGCTGCCGCTGACGCTGTTGCCGTGGACCCTCGTCAACCTGCGGAGCCTGGCGCGCGACCCGCGGTTAAGAGTCTGCGCGGCGCTGTACGCGGTGCCGTTCTCGTTCTTCCTGTACAAGTCCTTCCGCGGGCCGCTCGAAGGCAACTGGGCGCTCGCCGCCTACCTCGGCTTCTGGCCGGTGGCGGCCCACTGGCACGGCACCGCCTGCCCGCCGCGGCTGCGCACCCTGGCCCGCGTCGTCGGGCTGGGGATCCCGTTCACGGTCGTCGTGGGGGCGGCGGTCCACCTGGCGCGGACGCTCGGACTGATCCCGGTGCAGGGCGACCGCATCTCGCGGCAGGCCCCGCGGCTGGAGGCGGTGCGGCTGGGGGCGGAGGCGGTGCGGCGCGACGGCCGGCCGCTGCCGGTGTTCACGCCGACGTACCAGATGGTGGCGCTGCTGCGCTACTACGGGGCCGACGCCCGGCAGATGTACGCCATGCCGGGCGAACTGCTGCCGGGGCACACGCGGCCGAGCCACTTCACGATGACGCCCGAGTCGCACTTCGACCACGACGAGTTCTACGTCTGGAACGAGGACGTGCTGCACAGCGAGTTGGCCCGCGGCCTCGAGCCGGCCGTGGTCCTGGGGGCGTTCCCGGTCGTCGTCCGCGGCGTCGAGGTGTCGGGCTACCGGCTGATGTACTACCGGAAGTCGAAGCCGGTCGCGCCGGCGGGTGCGGCCGCCGCGCCTTGAATTTCGCCGGCGGTTCCCGAAACCAGAGGGGAGCGAGTTTCCCCCCTCCCCCGCCAGGCACCCCCCCGATGGCCCGCCGCCGCGCCGTGGCAGTCCCCGACTTGCCGGAACAGGTCGTCGCCGACCCGGACGCCTTCCGCGAGTGCCTCAACCACCTCGCCACGGTCGAGTGCCTGGGGCTGGACACCGAGTTCGTCGGCGAGGAGAGCTACCGCCCCGAGTTGTGCCTGATCCAGGTCTCGACGCCGTCGCGGCTGATCGTCATCGACCCGTACCCCTGCGGCGACCTCACCGAGTTCTGGAACCTGCTGCTGGACCCCAGGCGCGTCGTCGTGGTCCACGCCGGCCGCGAAGAAGTCCGCATGTGCCAGTTCGCCATCGGCCGGCCGCCGGCGAACGTGTTCGACGTGCAGGTCGCGTGCGCCCTGGTCGGCCTGACCTACCCCATCGGCTACGCGGGGCTGGTGCAGGAACTCCTCCACGAGCGCATGTCGAAGGGCGAAACCCTGACCGACTGGCGGCGGCGGCCCCTGAGCGCCAACCAGATCCGCTACGCCTTCGACGACGTGCGTTACCTGCTGCCGCTGTGGACGACGTTGGCGGCGCGGCTCAAGCGGCTCAAGCGGACGGCGTGGGCCGAGGAGGAGTTCGCGACCTGCGTCGCCCGGGCGGTCGTGGACGACCCGTCGGTCGAGAAGTGGCGCAAGCTCAAGGGCCTCGGGGCACTCGACCGCCGGGAACTCGCGGTCGCCCGGGAGGTGTACGTCTGGCGGGAGCAGTTCGCCGCGCGGCTCAACCGGCCGCCGCGGGTGCTGCTGCGGGACGACATCATCATCGAGATCGCCCGCCGCGGCGCGACCGACGCCATCGACTTGCAGTCGCTGCGGGGGCTGCCGCGGGGCGAGAACGAGGCGATCCTGGCGGCCGTCAGCCGCGGGGCGAACCTGCCGGCGGGCGAGCGGCCGGAGGTGCAGTTCCGCGACAACGACCCGCCGCACGTCACGACCCTGGCCGGGTTCCTGGCCGTGGCCCTGGCGGAGTTCTGCCGGCAGGAGCGGCTCGCGGCCAGCCTGGTGGCGACGATGCACGACGTGCGGCAACTGGTGCGGAGTTACCAGCCCGGGGCCGGCGCGCGGACCGACTGCGGCCTCGACGAGGGCTGGCGGGCGGCGGCGGTGCGGCCGTACCTCGAGTCGATCCTCAACGGCTCGATGGTGCTGCGGGTCGCCGACCCGTCGTCGCTGAACCCGGTGACGATCGTGCCCTGGGTCGCCCCCGCCGGCGGGCCGACGGCCCCGCCGCCCGCCGGCCCCGACGACGACGAGCCGTAGCGGCCGCCGCCCGGTCGCGACGCGAACCCTTTCTGGGGCCGACCATGCCAGCGATGAAGTGCCCGAACGCGCAGTGCGGCTTCCGGTTCGACCCCGCCAAGGTGCCCCCGCGGGCCGTGGTGGTCTGCCCGCGCTGCGGCCGGCGCTTCACCCTGGGGTCGCGGCCCGCCGCCGGCTACCCCGCGACGGGGGACTTCGTCGCCGGCGACGTGCCAGGCATCCCGTCGGCGACCGACCAGACGCTGCCCCTCGGCGGTTATAGTGTGGCGACCCCCGGCCCCGTCGCACCCCCGGCCCCGCCCGACGTTGCGGCCCCGCCCCCGCGGCGGAAGTCGTCGGGCTTCGGCTCGACGCTGCTCACCCTCGCCGGGTTGCTGACCTTGCTTTCCCTGGCCGCCGGCGTCGTCGTGTTCCTGGCCGTCGTCAAGCGGGGGGGCCTGGCCGCGCCGGCGGCCCCGCCCGGCGACACCGAGGTGCGCGTGCCCGACCGCAACTTCGCCTACACGATGCCGGCGACCGGGTGGCGGAAGGACAACGACACGCAGAACGAAATGGGGGTCAACGTCTTCGCCCTCCAGCGCGACGGCACGCCAGCGGCGTGGGTGGCGCTGGCGGTGCTCGACTACGAGACCCGCGCCCCGCTGCCGGGCGAACTCCGCGCGGAGACCCTGCGGCACCTGAACCGGCTGTTCGAGGACGTGCCGCAGGACCTCGCCGCCGAGCCGGCCAGGTGGGGGCCGCACGACGCGCGCAAGCTGTTCTTCCGCGCCGAGCGCAAGGGGACGCAGGTCGCCTGCGTCGGCGAGGCCTACGAGATGACGTACAAGGGCGTCGGCTACTGGTTCACCGGCTGGGCCGCGGAGACCGACGCCGCGGCGCTGTCCGGCGAGTTCGAGGCGATGCGCGGGCGGCTGCGGACGCTCGACCAGCGCGAGGCGTGGGTCGGGGCGGCCGTCGGCGAGGCGACCTTCCGCAGCGTCAAGCCGTCGAGCCGCTTTCGGCTGACGACGCCGGAGAAGATCTGGGCCGCGGCCCAACTCGAACCGACCGACGAGGACCCGGCCGCGGAACTGCTCTTGAAAGGCGTGCTGAGGGGCGGCGGCCGGCGGGACTTCTACCCCGAGGCGCTGGCGGTCGTGATGGTCGTCCCCGGGGCCGGCGAGGCGACCGAAGTCGCCGAGGGGTACGTCCGCAAGCGGCACACCCGCGACCCGGCGGTCTTCGGCCCGACCGCCATCACCGAGGTCACCGGCGAGCCGGCGGGGGACGCGCCCGCGGCAGCGGGCCTGCCGGCGCGGCGGTTGAAGGTCCGACCCGGCGGGCCGGACGCCTCGAGCGTCGCGGAAAAGCTGGTCGTGTTCGCGGCGATGAGGTCCGGCGACTCGGTCGTGATCGCCGAGGCCGACTGCCCGTGGAGTCAGAAGGACCTGTGGGAGCGGCGGCTGGTACAACTCGTCGGCAGCCTCCGGCCGTGAGCGGCTCGGTGGGGCACTATTGGCCGGAGCGGGCGGGCGGCTCGAGGGCGGTGCCGGGGGGCAGGCCCGGGGCGAGCGGCGGGGTCACGGGGTCGCTCGGCCCGGGGGTCGTGCTCGGCGGCGGGGCGGCGGCCGCGCCGGGGGCGGCGGCCGGCCGCGGGGCGTCCTTCTTGTCGGGGACGCGCGACGGCGGCAAGGCTTTGCCCTCCGCACGCAGGCGGTCGCCGTTGGCCAGGAGTTCGGCGTCCGACAGGGGCCGCGCGGGGGTGAGGGTCAGGTCGATGCGGCGCACGTCCTCGATGCGGCCCGGGTAGAGCGTCTCGGTGATGAGGTCGAACGGCGGGTACATGTACCACTTGGGGGCCAGCCGCACCTTTTGGGTGAGCGGGTCGTGGCCGGGCGCGAGGGCGGTGACGGTGTAGTTGCCGGCGTAATCGAAGGGCGAATCGACGGGACTCGGCCCGAGCGGCTTGCCGTCCCAGAAGATTTGCGCCCCGGGCACGTTGGTCGTGACGACGAAGCGGCGGTCCACGCAGCCGGCGAGTAGGGGGGCGAGCAGCGCCGCCGTCAATGCGTACCTGCGAATCATAACCCGCTCCCCCCGCCACGCCCCGGACAGTCCGTCGGCCGGATAGCGTGTTGTGGCCGGCGAATCAACCGCAAGACTCGCCTGGACAGCCGCCCCGCGTACGCTATCGTCCCGCGACTGGACCGGCCGGCGCATCCCACGGAGGGCGGACGATGACACTCGCGAAGCACTTTCTCACACTGGCGGCCGGCGGCGTCCTGGGCGTCTTGGGCCTCGGCGGGGCGCTGTTCCTCGGCGGCCCCCCGCGGCCGGCCCAGGCGTCGGGCATCGACCGCTTCCAGGACTACGTCATGGCCACCGGGGCCGTGAGCCTGAGCGCCCGCTCGCAGGTGGACGGCGTCTGGATGCTCGACTACCGCTCGGGCAAGCTGCTCGGCACGTGCATCGACAAGACACAGGGCAAGATCGTCGGCTGGTCGGAGGTCGATCTGGTCAGCGAGTTCGAGGTGCAGCCGCGGCAGGACGTCCACTTCATGATGGTGACCGGGTACATCTCGGCCGGCCAGTCGGCGCTGTACGTCGCCGAGACCGTGACCGGGAAGTTCGGCGTCTACACGATGGCGGCCGGGCCGAACGGCCAGGGCGTCGTGGTCCGCCGGCACGACCTGACGACGTTCCGCAAGATCGCCGACCCCGTCGCCGCCAACCCGACCCCTCCGCCCGCCACGCCGCCGGCGGCCACCGCGCCACTCGTCGTGCCTCCGCCGGCGTCGGTAGTCGAGCCGGTCAAGAAGTGACTCGCGCCGCGGCCAGTTCGGCAACGACCGCTTCTGAATGGCCCAAATCGTCGCCACATTTGATGCTCCGCCGCAGGCGACTCTTGTTAGCCCGACGCGCTAGCGAGGGTCGAACGGTCGCGGGCAAGGTTCGCGGTCGGTGACGGCACGGTCGCCGGTCGCACGCCTTGTCGGCCACCCTGCGACCCTCGCTAGCGCGTCGGGCTAAGTCGCCTGCGGCTAAGTCGCCTGCGGCGGAGCCGCCGAGTCTGGGGGCACACGACAACCAACCCCGGCCCGGTGCTGTGAGGTCGTAACGCCACGGCCAAGATGTGACCCGCGCCGCGGCGCGGATTCCGTAACATGCCCGCATGGTCGATACGCACATCCACGTCGTGCCGCCGAACCTGCCCGGCGTCGGGTCGCTCAACCCCGCCTTGCGCCTGCCGACCGACGACATCGCCGCGAAACTGCGCGAGGAGATGCGGGCCTCCGGCGTCCACACGGCGCTGGCGATGGGCGAGTGGAACTGCCGGCCCGACGACCCGCTCGGCGTCCGCTCGACCCTCCTGCTGGCCGAAAAAGTCCCCGGGCTGCGGCCGATCGGCGTCATGGACCCGGCCCGCGGCCCCGACCGCGACCACCTGCGGGCCGTCGAGGCCGAGTTGAAGCTGGGCCGCGTCGTCGCCCTGAAGGGCTACCTCGGCTACCTGCACTACGAGCCGGCGCACCCCGGCTACCGGCCGTACTACGAACTCGCCGCGCGGTACAGGCTGCCGGTGGTCTTCCACACCGGCGACACCTACTCGCCCTACGCCAAGCTGAAGTTCGCCCACCCGCTCGGCGTGGACGAGGTGGCGGTGGACCACCCGGAGACGAAGTTCGTCCTCGCCCACCTCGGCAACCCCTGGCTGACCGACGCGGCGGAGGTCGTTTACAAGAACCTCAACGTCTGGGCCGACCTGTCGGGCCTCGTGGTCGGCGACGGCGCGCGGTTCCTCGAACCCGAGTTTAAGGACACGCTCACCGACATCGGTAACGCCGTCCGCCGGGCCTTCCGCTACGCCGAGCGGCCGACCCGGTTCCTCTTCGGCAGCGACTGGCCGCTGGTGCCGATCGCCCCGTACCGGCAGTTCATCGCGTCGCTGATCCCCAGCGAGTTCCACACGGAGGTCTTCGCGGCCAACGCCCAAAACCTCTTCCGCCTCGGCGACCCGCGGCCGTGACCCGCGACTGGCCCGGCGGCACCCGAACGCTAGACTGCCCCGGCCCCCGGAACCCGGAGTCACGCCGATGCTCAAGCCCTTCCCCGCCTTGGCGGGCTTCGCCCTGCTCGCGCTGGCCGCCGCGCCGCCGCGCGCGGACGCCGCGAAACTCATGCTCATCACCCACGGCGACCAGATCCGCGAGTTGACGCCGGCCCCGGGGGCGGCGGCGGCCGCGGGCGGGCTGAAGGTCGGCCACGTGTGCAGTTACGGCGGCCTGTTCTGGGTCGATTTCTGGACGTGGGGCGGCCAGTACTGTGTTTTTAACCCGGCCGGCCCGAAGGAGTGCCAGGTCGTCCCGCCGGCCGTCGCCGCGGGGCTCCTCGGCGTCTCCGAGGGCGACTTGCCCACGCCGTTTTTCTACCGCTACCCGCTCGTGCTGCTGATCCTCGTGGCGGCGGCGGTCGGCCTCGGCCTCTTCCTGGCGTTCGGCGCGTACGCCAATTGGTCGGAGGGCAAGTTGGCACGGCGGTTGATCGCGCAGCCGCTGTACGAGAAGGCGATGGCCCTACCGCCGGGCGAGCGGACGGCGTACCTCGCGTCGGAGGGCGTGCCGGAGAAGGAGGTCGAAGCCAACCTCCGCGCGCTCGTAAACACCTTCGAGGCGGACAAGCCGGCCGAGCCGCAACCCGAGACGCCGACCGCCCCGCCCACTCCCCCCGCCGCCGCGTAGCGCTGAGACTCACCATGCTCAACACCGCCCTCCGCGACGCCGTCCTGCGCGTGTTGCCGCGCGTCCTCACGCCGGCGCAGTACGCCGGCGGCGAGGTGAACGCCGTGCGCAAGGACCACGCCCAGGTCCGCGGCACCCTGTGCCTGTGCTTCCCGGACACCTACGTGCTCGGCATGAGCCACCACGGCTTCCAAGTGCTTTACACGATTGTGAACGCCGACCCGCAGTGGGCCTGCGAGCGGGCCTTCGCGCCGTGGCTCGACTTCGAGCGCGAACTCCGCGCCGAGAAACTGCCGCTGTACGGCCTCGAAACCTTCACGCCGCTGCACAAGTTCGACGTGCTGGGGTTCAGCCTGCAGTACGAGGTGGCGTACACCAACGTGCTGACCATGCTCGACCTCGGCCGCGTGCCGCATTTCAACAGTGCCCGCCGCGTCAGCGATCCGCTGGTGATCGCCGGCGGGCCGGGGGCGCAGAACCCCGAACTGCTCGCGCCGTTCGTCGACCTGTTCGTCATCGGCGACGGCGAGGAGTCGCTGCCGTGGGTCATGGACCAGTGGGTCACGCTCAAGGAGAAGGCGATTCGCGACGGCGACGACTCGCCCGCGCGGCGGCAGGACATGCTCGCCGAGTTGGCCGGCCGCACGACGTGGGCCTACGCCCCGGCGTTCTACGAGCACGAGTACCACGCCGACGGCTCGATCGCCGCGGTCAACCGCACCCGGAGCGACGTGCCGACGGAAGTCACGTCGTGTACGATCACGCAGGACTTCGACGCCATCCCGCTGCCGACGAAGCCGGTGGTGTCGTTCGTCCGCACCCCGCACGACCGGATCGCGATCGAGATCATGCGCGGCTGCCCGCACCAGTGCCGCTTCTGCCAATCGACGGTCATCAAGCGGCCGCTGCGGTTCCGTAGCGTCGAGACGATCGTTGCGGCGGCACTGGAGAGCTACCGCAACACCGGCATGAACGAGGTGAGCCTGTTGTCCCTCTCGACGAGCGACTACCCGCACTTCGAGCAGCTCGTCAAGCGGATGCACGAGGTCTTCACGCCGCTGGGCGTGAACGTGTCGCTGCCGAGCTTGCGGATCAACCACCAACTGCGGACCCTGCCGGAACTCATGCAGGGCGTCCGCAAGTCGGGGCTGACGCTGGCACCCGAGGTCGCCCGGGACGACATGCGCGAGCAGATCCGCAAGAAGATCACCAACGACGACCTGTACACCGGCTGCCGCGAGGCGTTCAAGCACGGCTGGCAAAAGGTGAAGCTGTACTTCCTGATCGGCCTGCCCGGGGAGCGCGAGGCCGACCTCGACGGCATCGTCGAGATGGCCGAGACGATCGCCCGCATCAGCAAGGAGGTCACCGGCCGGGCCAAGGAGGTGACCGCGAGCGTGTCCAACTTCGTCCCGAAACCCCACACGCCGTACCAGTGGAACGGCATGCAGACGCGCGGCTACTTCCACTGGGCCGGCCAGCACCTGCGCGGCAAGGTGCGCGAGCGGAGTGTGCGGCTGCGGCAGCACGACATCGAGACCAGCATGCTCGAAGGCATCCTGACGCGCGGCGACCGCCGGGTGTCGCCGGGGCTGTACGAGGCGTGGAAGCGCGGGGCGCGGCTCGACAGTTGGCAGGAGTGCTTCCAGCCGGCCGTCTGGTGGCAGGCGTTCCGGGACCTGGGCATCGACGCCGACTGGTACACGCACCGCCCCCGCCCCGTCGGCGAGCGGCTGCCGTGGGACCACGTCAACGTCAAGAAGGGCCGCGCGTACCTCGAGAAAGAGCAAGGCCGCAGCGTGATCCAGCTCGGCGTCATGGCCGAGGCGACCGACAAGTCGTGTTAGCCCGACGCGCCAGCGAGGGACGCGCGGGGGTATCGAATTTGGGCGGTGACGGCCCCGTCTTCCCCCCGCCGGCATGTCTCCGCGCGTCCCTCGCTGGCGCGTCGGGGTAACAAAAATCGCTTACGGCGGAACTGCGGTTGCGGAGAGGTCGTCGCGCGATCAAGTGTCCCCGCCGCGCAACGCCGCCCGCACTTCCATGAGGATCAGGCCGAGCGT
>Ga0123339_10003195_pt1 | contig 10944 bp, 9 predicted proteins | sample lystaG_FD_89956 | JGI IMG/M metagenome (GOLD analysis project Ga0123339, IMG submission 89956) | Glacier valley bacterial and archeal communities from Borup Fiord, Nunavut, Canada, to study Microbial Dark Matter (Phase II) -... | ecosystem: Environmental > Aquatic > Freshwater > Ice > Glacier ... | reverse complement strand
ATCACCAGCAAACAACTGCAATAGCCATTTAATGCTATTATTATCTTTAAATGGAGGGGAAATAAAACTTTAAGATGTAAAACGCTATTTACTTTCTTGTTTTATAAATACAATTTTGGCTCTGTCGGCAGAATAAATCTTTGCAAAAAATTCAGCCAATGGCATTGCATCGGAAGCCGGGAACCTTCCGTTATTACGTTGAAAATTTCTTACAAAAACAATTTTATTAAGAGTGACTTTTACGTTGCTATTATATGTTCCAAATTTTGTTTCCAGAGAAATATTTGTAGGAATACTCTCGGGTGTGTATCCTCCCGGAATATTAATTTCTACAGAATCAATATCCGTAAATGCAGAAGATAATTTAATATCAAATTTCCTTGTAGCAGCTCCATTTATTTTTGAGGAAGATTTATTTAAAATATTAGGTACAACAAATAATCTTTTACCACTGATGGTGCAGTAATTATTGGCAGTTAGTTCTAACATTTCATTAATAGCTGGTAAGGCTCCTTTTTCACCACTGTAATCAAACTTTGCAATATCATAAGATGGAAGGTTGAGCTGTGCTTTTAAAATTTCTGCAATTCTCTCTTTCGATACTGCATTCAACATTCCATTAAGATCATCTTGCTGCTGTGCCTCATATTTTGTATTCACTACTGCAGTTAATTTACCCTCTTCATTAACTGAAGCGATAATTTTCCTTATTTGTAAATTCTCGTTTTTTTTGTATACCGGCGTACGTACCAGTGCACCCCCATTTTCATCTACCAACAAGGCATTTCTATTACTTGTGAAGCCTCCAAGATATCCTGCCGGTAACGTCTGGCTGGTACATTCAAGCCACACCGTATCCTTTCCCTGAGGCACACATACAATAATGTGATTAAACTGGTTTGAAGGAAAATCTGCCAGCAATGAATTTCTATTTTCACCTGCTTTAATTAACGTATAGTAAGATTTAATTCCGGCTTCTTTCAGCAATGAATACATATAATTACTCAACGCTTTGCAATCACCATAACCTTTTGAAGCTACATAATTTGCATCAAACGTTTGCCACCCGCCTATACCCAATTGTATACTGATATAACGGGTATTTTTCTGCATATATTCATATAAAAGTCTAATCTTTTCCTTTGATTCACTTACATGATCGGTAAGTAAATGAACCTGTTGTTTTATGTTGTCCGGAAGTTTATCCCTACCTGTATTTAAAGCATAAATAAATTTCCCAAAACCTTTCCAGTCCGTCATATTACCTGTGTAGTGTTGTATTTCAAACTCTACCGGAGCTAAAAAAACTGCCGGTGTTATCTCATACCATTCGGGTTGATAACTTTCAATTTCAAGTGCTGGTAGTTTTTCCACCATCCATTCGTATTGCTGTGTTTCCTTTAAAGTAGTTATCTGTGGTTCCTTACCATAGTTGAATGTTTTAAAGCGAAGCTTATAATCCACTGGACATTGCACCACCAATTTACTTTTTTCTACTGCATAATTTTCAGCAGCAATAGGTAACCAGTTTGGTAAATAAAAGATGCCTTTATATTCAATAACACTTTCATATTCTATTGTATATGGATAAATTCTACAATTAAAATTGTGCAGCTTTAACCTGTTATCATCAGCAAGCGAAGATTCACTTGTACCCGAGATATCCTGCAGGTCGCTTTTTTTTAGTGACTTTACTTTTTTTCCGGCTCCATCATATAAATTTCCTTCAATACGCTGAATACTGATCAGCTGATCATAATGTTCAAAAAAACTGGCAGCTTCATCACCTGCTGCATTTAAAATAGTGAGCGCATATTTATTGTAAATAGTAGCCTTTCCTGCATCCTTTATTTCAACCCTGATTTCTTCCATTCTTGTTACCACATTGGCATGCGGCAACAATTCAGCTGGAATTAGTTTTACATCGTAATTATTTTGGGCAACACATGACAGGTAAAACATACTGCTGATAATTAAAATAAAATATTTGTTCATGATTATTTCTTTTTAAACACTATTTGTTCTGCATGCTTTTTTACGATATGGTCAAAAAAACTCCTGAGTGTTTCATAATCTTCCGGTAAAAAAGTAGCCTTATTTAATTTAATCCTGCTACGCAACATAATTGCGTTATCCGATTTTGAGATCAGATATTCAAAAAAACCTTCTCCTTCACTTAGGTTTACTTTTGCAGATTTGGGCATCTCATCTACAACAAATCCAACCGGTATTTCCATTTGAAAATTATACGTTTCATCAATTAGGTAAGGCATTTCTACCGGATATTTCCTTTCCGCAGCTGTAAAAAAATTCTCCTTATAGCCCTCCTTAATAAGGGGATTAAAATAAATAACGTTTGAATTGTCATTACCTTCTATGGTAATACTGTGGGACATTGTTATGGGAACTTCGTCATTATTTTCATTCTCATATTTTATATCATCAATTGAAAAATCACCTGTATAAGATTCCCTTAATTTTTTTTCAAAAACATCCTTTCCATTATCCAAAAATTTTTGCCGGATATTGCAGGTTTCGTAATAACCTAATGAACTAGTCAGCATGCCATTCCATTTTCCAGCTGCTTTCTCATCATTAAAAAGCATCACATTTGTCATCTTTGCTTCTTTTACACTGTCTGGATAAAAATATACAGGCGACGTATTTTGTTCAATAGTTCTTGCCTGGCCATTTAAACAATATTCCGGTAATTTATTAAATCCGAAGTAAGGTTTTGAAGCATCCAAAAAATAGCTAATCCCATCAATTTCTGCCTTACAAATAACATAGTTAAACCTATTGACTAAAGGATAAAATTCATGTGCAACTCCATTGGAACGGGTACTTAAAATAACAGGGCTGGCCTGTATATTTTCGTGTTTTAGCATAGCCGTTAATAATAAATTTACATCTGCTACAGAACCGCTTTTATTTTTAAAAATATCTTTCATGGGTGTTGATAAATAAATGCCGTGACCACCGTTACACTTAATATTATTTTTAACGAAAGCGTATATTTTTTTGGCTTCGTCCAACTTATTCCCTGTACTTGCTTTTATAATCTTTACATCATCATTTAGCCAGGAATTATCCCTTTCTAACCTTTCACCAAAATCTTCATCTTTTAGTAAAGCTTGTGCAACTGTATTCCACGTACCCATAATATCTTTTCGTGGAGAATTTGGAAATTGCTGGGCAGACATTTGAAACTCCATTTTTGAAATATGATTATCAATGGATGTTGTAAATTTTTCTTCCCGAATAGCAGGTACATTCTTCATAACCCACCTGCTTGTTGTGTTAGTAGATGGAATAGAATAAGTTTCTGATTTTCCTGTAGGATTATCACTTCCATCAATTACAGAATATGTTATCTGCCTGGTTTTACTTGTCTTTACATCAAATGAATTATATCCCTGCGCCAAAAAAACATACTCAAAGAAATTAGGCAAATCCAGTTCATATTCACTCCACACACGAGGATAACCTCCCTGAAACATCCATGGTTGGAGGTTAAACAAAAAATCTGAATTAATCGTGTAGGAATATTCAATAATAGAACCCTCTTTAATTGCAGGCATAGTAAACTTCTTAACAATATGGTTCTTATCTTGCTTATCTTTAAAAATAGCATCTTTTCCTAGTTTTGTTTCTACAACAACTCCATTTTCCAGGTTATAGGTACTGGCTCTCAGGGCATCCAGCTTTTCTTCTGCATTGGATTTAGAAGAAATATAAAGTGGTATTTCAACACTTGCAAGATCGAATCCTTTCTTATCGATTATTTTTATTCGGCGCTGGTGTTTATAAATCAGGCTAAACCAACCTTTGGTATTGCCTTCAAAAGAACTGCTCCCTATATCGGCAATAATTACAGCGCCATAAGAAGTGTCAACTTTTAATTTTGTAATACTAAAGTCTTCCGGTACTACGTGGTTGAATTTAATATCAGGCTTGTCTTGGGCGATAGAAGAAAGGCACGAGAGGACAAATACATTCAGGAGTATTGGATACTTAATCATATGCAGCCAGGATTTAGTTGTAGAAAATAAATATAGTATTAAATATTTATTACGATCACTTAACGCATTTTATAATTATAAATTATAAGCGTTATTTATTTTCTGTAGCATACGCACTAAAATCACACTAAAGCTTAAGCACTAAAATTTAAATTCGCAATCACAAACTAATGGATAGCTATTTTTAATATTAAAATATAAAACCATTGTTTACTGCATTTTAAAAGACTCTAAAAACTTTGTTGTAAAATTTCCTTTTCTAAAATTTTCATTCTTCATTAATTGTAAATGAAAAGGTATGGTTGTTTTAACACCTTCAATAATATATTCGCTTAAGGCTCTGTGCATGGTATCAATAGCCTCTTCTCTTGTTTGTGCAACAGTAATTAATTTACCAATCATACTATCGTAATAAGGAGGAATTACATACCCTGCATATACGTGACTATCTACCCTTACACCGTGGCCACCGGGTGTATGCAATACTGTAATTTTACCTGGGCTTGGACGAAAGTCATTGTAGGGGTCTTCTGCATTTATACGACATTCAATGGCGTGCATCTGCGGATAATAATTTTTACCACTCACTTTATGACCTGCGGCTATTTTTATCTGTTCTTTTATTAAATCGTAGTTCACCACTTCTTCAGTAACACAATGTTCTACCTGAATACGGGTGTTCATTTCCATGAAGTAAAAATTACGGTTCTTATCTACCAAAAATTCAATAGTACCAACACTCTCGTAGCTAATAGCGCTTGCGGCCGTAATTGCTGCATTACCCATGGCTTCTCTTAACTCAGGTGTCATAAAAGGAGATGGAGATTCTTCCACTAGTTTCTGGTGTCGACGCTGAATAGAACAGTCTCTCTCACTCAAATGACAAACATTGCCAAACTGATCGCCTGCAATTTGTATTTCAATGTGACGGGGTTCTTCTACAAATTTCTCCATGTAAATACCATCATTTTTAAACGATGCGGCAGCTTCTGTTTTGGCATTATCAAAAGCTTTTTCCATTTCACTTTCCTGCCATACTACCCTCATCCCTTTTCCACCACCACCAGCTGTTGCTTTTAAAATAACCGGATAGCCTACTTCGTTTTTTGCAAGAATTTTTGCCTGCTCCACACTTTCCAATAATCCGCCACTACCAGGAACAACAGGAACTCCTGCTTTTATCATTGTTTCTTTAGCAGTTATTTTATCGCCCATGGCATTAATCATATCAGGCGTTGGCCCAATAAATTTTATTCCATGATCTGTACATATCTGGGCAAACTTAGCATTCTCTGCTAAAAATCCATAGCCAGGATGTATAGCATCTGCATTAGTAATTTCAGCAGCAGCCATTATATGAGGAATGTTTAGGTAAGAATCTACACTGTTTGGTTTACCAATACAAACTGCTTCGTCTGCAAACTTTACATGTAAACTATCTTTATCGGCTGTGGAATATACAGCAACTGTTTTAATACCCATCTCTTTGCAGGTGCGGATAATACGCAATGCAATTTCGCCACGATTAGCAATCAATATTTTATTGAACATAATATTAAATTTGAAAATGACATAATTTGAGAATAGCTTAATTTGAAAATACGTTACATTCAAAACAGCTAAAATTCAAATCAATAAAGAATCTTACAAATCAATTACAAGATGATTTTATATTAGAAAATATCTAACAGTAAGTAAAGCCGTTATTTTTTATTAAATATTCATCTGAAGTAACCCGCCGATTTTTAAGTTAACTTGGATCTACCAGAAATAAAGGCTGATCGTATTCAACAGGACTTGCATCTTCAACTAATATTTTCACAATTTTACCCTTTACTTCACTTTCAATTTCATTGAATAGTTTCATGGCTTCAATAATACAAACTACTTTTCCTAAAGTTACTTCTTCGCCTACGTTTATTAATATAGGTTTACCCGGACCAGATTGGCGATAGAAAGTACCTATCATGGGACTTTTAATAGTAATTAAATTATCTGTTTTAGATGTTTCTGCTATTGGTGTAACAACCGGTGGGGGTGGAGGTAGTGGAGTTTGTTGTTGTGGAGCGTTGGAATAAATTTGTCCCGATTGACCTCCTGCTATAATATGTTGAACAGGATCTTTTTTTTGTTTAACTGTTATTTTTACGCCTTCTTCTTCAATTGTAATTTCACCAATGTTGGTTTTGTTGATGAGCTTTACCAGCTCCTGAATTTGTTTGATGTCCATATTGAAAAATTATTTGGTTTTTTATTAGAAACGGGAGACCAAGGTAGGTAATGATTTATTAATAACGCGATTTTAAAAAATTAAAAAAAATGAATAAATCATTAAAAATTGATAAAAAAGGCCCTAAAATGGGTCAGAATGTGGCAAAAAAGGCAAATTTTTAATAAATAAAAAGGGGGCTGATTTTCAAAAATCAGCCCCCTTTATGAAAATTATTAATTTAATGTTCCTTTACTCTTTCCACATAATCGCCCGTTTTTGTATTAACCCTTATCAATTCGCCTTCATTTACAAAAAGTGGTACGTTTACGGTTGCTCCTGTTTCCACAGTAGCAGGCTTCAATGTTTTTGTAGCAGTATCACCCCTCATACCTGGCTCGCTATAAGTAACTAACAATACTATTTTATCTGGTAATTCAACCCCCATTGGTTGGTCTGTTTCACCATTTATCAATACAGACACTTCCTGTCCGTCTTTTAAAAACCTTGGTGCATCTACCATTGATTCCGGTACAGTTATTTGTTCAAAAGTTTCAACATCCATAAAGCTATATCCTGTATCATCTTTGTATAAATACTGATAAGCCTTTTTTTCTACACGTACTGGAAAAATAACTTCGCCACTGTTCCAGGTAAGCTCAATCGTACGACTATTATCAACGCCTTTCAATTTTGCCCACACTTTTGCCGCCGCACGGGCTGTTTTATTTTGTCCAAACTCAATTACTGTGTATAAGCTACCATCTACTTTGATGATAAGACCTGAGCGCATATCTGCAGTTGTTGCCATGATGTTTTATTTATTTGCTTGTTATTTTTTGTTCCACCGTATACAATCGCTTTTAAGCGGGGCTGCAAAAGTAGCAATAGTAATGGTAAATCTAAAATATAAACCATAAGTTGAATAGTTTGGTAATCTTATATCTGTAAACAAGGACTTATGAAATTAAAAAGATAATTACTTTTAGGCTATCACGCTATCAGCAAATATCAATGTGGCAAATAAATTCTTTTATCAGCATTGCACTAATAAGTTTGTCTTAACAGCTCGTTTACATTATTAAAATTACCTTCACAAAAAATCCGCGTGAAACAATTTTTTATACTAATTGTATTTGTTGCTAGAGCATTATTTGCAACGGCGCAAAAAGATGCTACTCCAAGCAGTTTATCAAAATTTGAAGCTGTACCTGCATTTACTGTTTACACAGTACCTGACAGCATTGCATTTACGAATAAAGACCTGTTAAAAAACAAACCGCTTATCATCATGTTCTTTAGTCCTGACTGTGAACATTGCCAAAAAGAAACCAAGGAATTACTAGCCTACAAAGAAGAATTAAAAAATATTCAAATACTAATGGTATCTCCCAGCAGTTATTCGATGATAAAAAAATTTTACCAGGAATATGCTTTATCGACCATTCCAAATATAAAACTTGGCAATGATTTAAACTATGCGCTAGGAAGCATCTATCAATTAAGAACCTTTCCTTCAATGTTTATTTACGACCAATCGGGTAAATTAGCCAAGGCTTTTGTTGGCAATATCGGTGTACCAGCTATTTTAGATGCGGTGAAATAAATTCAAAATCAGTTATTTCACAATTGTGTAATAAGTTACCTTTGCTGCGCAAATTAATTTTTCTACTTTAAAAACATATTTATTATGAAAGTTACCGTTGTTGGTGCAGGAGCTGTAGGTGCAACCTGTGCAGATAATATTGCCCGTGCGGCACTCTGTGAGGAATTGGTATTGTTGGACATCAAAGAAGGTATAGCAGAAGGAAAAGCTATTGACATGATGCAAACTTCTACCCTACTTGGTTTTGATACTAAGATTATTGGAAGTACAAATGATTACAGTAAAACAGCTAACAGCGATATCGCCGTAATTACGTCAGGTCTGCCACGTAAACCGGGAATGACAAGAGAAGAATTGATTGGTATAAATGCTGGTATAGTAAAAGGTGTTGCAGAAAATATTTTAAAATTTTCACCCAATGTAATCTTTATCATTATTAGTAACCCAATGGATACAATGACTTATCTGGCATTAAAATCAACTGGTTTACCAAAAAACAAGATCATTGGTATGGGTGGCGTTTTGGATAGTGCACGTTTTAAATATTATTTATCAACAGCAATGGGATGTTCGCCAAACGATTTGCAGGGTTTTGTGGCAGGCGGTCATGGCGATACTACAATGATACCATTAACAAGATTGGCTACCTACCAGGGTTCACCAGTAAGCAACTATTTGGATGAAGCCACTTTGAAAAAAGTAGCCGCAGATACAATGGTGGGTGGTGCTACTTTAACAGGTTTGTTAGGCACATCTGCCTGGTATGCACCTGGAGCTGCCTGTGCAGCTTTAGTAAAATCAATTGTGAAAGATGAGAAAAAAATATTTACCTGCTGCGTAAGTCTTGACAGTGAATATGGTCAAGAAGATATTTGTATCGGTGTTCCCGTAACACTTGGTAAAAATGGCTGGGAAAAAATTGTTGACTACAAATTAAATGAAGAAGAACAAGCAGCTTTCAATAAAAGTGCAGCCGCTGTTAGAAGTATGAACAGTGTGTTGAGTACGTTATAAACGTTAGCATGTTAATAAAAAAGCCTCCAGATATCTGGAGGCTTTTTTATTAACAAATCACTAAATTTCTAAAAAAAAGTATTGCCCGGACTAAGAAGCAATGTGGATCATCGTTGCATCGCCCTCTTTTACTGTATACCTTTCTGGAACTTCAACTTTCTGGTTGAGGTAACTACCACCAACTAAGTGTTGCTCAATTAAAAATTATTTCACTAGCTAATTCCATCTGTCAACATTTCCTTATTAATCTTTAGCACGAGGCCTTGTAACACTTTACCCGGACCAACTTCTGTAAACTGCGTTGCACCATCTGCAATCATTGCTTGTACACTTTGCGCCCATCTAACAGCACCAGTTAATTGATCAATTAAATTTCTTTTTACTTCTGAGGGATCTGTAACGCCTTTTGCCACTATATTTTGATATACAGGACACAAAGGGGTATTAAAAGTTGTTGCTTCAATAGCGTCAGCTAACTCTTTTTTTGCTGGCAACATTAATGATGAATGAAACGCTCCTCCTACAGGTAATACCAATGCTCTTTTTGCACCAGCAGCCTTCATTTTTTCACAAGCAATTTCAATGCCTTTCAAAGTGCCGCTAATTACCAGCTGTCCCGGGCAATTATAATTTGCCGGCACTACAATTTCGCCTGTTTCATTTTGAACTGCAGTACAAATTTCCTCCACCTTATCATCTGCCAAAGCCAATACCGCAGCCATTGTGGAAGGAGTTATTTCACAAGCCTTCTGCATTGCCTTTGCCCTTATTGAAACCAATTTAAAAGCATCTTCAAAACTTAAAACGCCACTTGCAACCAATGCAGAAAATTCACCCAATGAATGCCCCGCCGCCATTCCCGGCTTTGGATTTACAAGGGTTTTAAATGCGATCACTGCATGTAAAAAAACGGCAGGTTGTGTTACATTGGTTTTCTTTAAATCTTCATCAGTGCCACTGAACATTATGTCTGAAATCCGAAAGCCGGCAATATCGTTTGCCTGCTCAAATAAATCTTTCGCCAAAGCATTGGTATCATATAACATTTTACCCATTCCCGAAAACTGGCTTCCCTGACCGGGGAAAATATACGCATGTGCCATAATTAAATTAGTTTATTTACTGTGCAAATAAAACAAAAAATCCCTCATAAAGAGGGATAATAAATTTTACAACCAATTATACTAGTGCAATTTTGCACTTATAAGTTTTACAAACTCACTCCTTGTTTCATTTTTTTCAAATTCACCCCAAAAGGCTGAAGTGGTAGTGACTGAATTTTGTTTTTGTACACCTCTCATCATCATGCACAGATGCGAAGCTTCAATTACAACAGCAACACCCAAAGGATTCAATGTTTCTTTAATTGAATTTAAAATCTGGTGTGTAAGTCTTTCCTGCACCTGTAGTCTCCTGCTGTAAACATCCACCACTCTCGCTATTTTACTTAATCCTGTTATCCAGCCATTTGGAATATAAGCCACATGTGCTTTTCCATAAAAAGGCAACATATGGTGTTCGCACATACTGTACAATTCAATATCCTTAACGATCACCATTTCACTAACATCCTCATGAAATTTGGCTGAATTTAAAATAGCATTGGCATCCTGCTGATAACCCTGTGTTAAAAACTGCATTGATTTTGCTACTCTTTCCGGCGTTTTTTCAAGACCTTCCCTATCTGCATCTTCACCGAGTAAACAAAGCGCAGCTTTATAATTTTTAACCAGTCCTGAAGTTACGCCCTCATCGTACTGATCTATTTTTCTGTATCCCATATTGTTGTGTTGAGATTAAGTTTATTTAGATAGCTTTAACAACATCCTAAAGGTTTTGTTCTGTAATACTTTTGGAAATTTTAGTACCCAGTAATCAAATAATTGGATATTCAACATAATTTCTTTCGGTTTCAAATAAGCGAACCTGAAGGTCGAATGCTGGTGCTATTTTATCTCTTAAAATATTGTAAATAACTACTACAATATTTTCTGCAGTTGGATTTAAATTTTTGAATTCTACTGTATCAAGATTTAAATTTTTGTGATCAAAACGATCCAAAACATTTTCTTGTATTAAATCACTTAACAACT
>Ga0123339_10003192_pt1 | contig 10951 bp, 14 predicted proteins | sample lystaG_FD_89956 | JGI IMG/M metagenome (GOLD analysis project Ga0123339, IMG submission 89956) | Glacier valley bacterial and archeal communities from Borup Fiord, Nunavut, Canada, to study Microbial Dark Matter (Phase II) -... | ecosystem: Environmental > Aquatic > Freshwater > Ice > Glacier ... | reverse complement strand
TCGTTCTCTTCGGGGGCATCTCAGCCTCTCTCGTGGCCGTGAGTCGCACTGTGCCCCTGGCTGAGCGGTGGGCTGAGCGGTGGGCTGAATACGGGGATGAACGCAGGCCTCGACGGTCGGCTGAACGTCGAAGTGAAAGTTCGGTGTTCACGCCTTCGCGAACGGAGCGAGCGCCGTCAGCACGGATTCGACCAACTCGTCATCGCTGAGTTTCACCACTCGCCGTGCCGCTTTTCCGCCCACGATACCGACGAGCACCGGCTCTCCCGTCACGGCCTGGAGGTTCACCCAGTCGGTGATGTCGCTACCACTGCCGACGATGCTCCAGACCGCAGCATCCGTCGACCAGAACGGCTTGTCGAAGCGTAGCCAGACCGTCTCAACCGATCCCATACCGAGTGCGCTGATCGCGGTGCGATGGGAGAAGGGCAGCAGCGGGTCGAATGCCACCGCATTCTTCTTCAGTACACCGAGCGGCACCGTCACCACGACCCGATCGACGGTGAGAGATTCGCCCGTGCCGAGTTTGAGGCTGACGGCCGAATCGCTGTAAGACACGCCCAGCACCGCGGTCGACAGCGACACCCGCACGCCATCAAGACCGTCGCGTATCAAGCCGGAGAATTCGCCAGTGACCACTCGATCGCGCGCCGGCAGGTCAGCGAGACCGTACCAGGTGGAGAGTTCCGAGGCGCTGGCCCCCGTGACTCCAGCGAGTGAGGCGAGCGACGCAGTCAATAGGTTCGTCCCCGGGAGTCCCTCGACAGTCGTCCCGGCCGCACCGGCCGTGGCCTCCGAGCCGTCGAGGGCTGCGCTCAAGCTCGGATCGACCAAACGTGCCTCGGCCCAGGTGCGCGCTGCGGCCAGTGCCGGGGCGCCCACTGTGTTGTCGGTGATGCGGCCGTCGGTCCCCGCGGCGAGCAGACCGGCGAGAGGGTTCGTCGCGATTCCGAGGGAGGCGAGGCGTGTCAGCAGCGACTCGTCCGTCTCCTTTCCGAGCCTCCACGCGCCGAGCTCGACGGCAAGGGGCCACGACTTGGGCGTGCGGGTGTCGATGCGCCCACCCACGCGATCCCGGGCCTCGAGAACGATCACGTCGAATCCGCGCCGAAAGAGCGCACGGGCAGCTTCCGCTCCCGCAGCACCGGCTCCGATCACCGCAATCTTTTCTCCGCTCCTCGCAGCGTCGAACACCTCGCCGGCGGCGCGGGCACCCGACTGTTGGGCACCGAGAACGGTGCCCGCCAGATCTGCAGAGGTGGCTTCCCCGGCAAAGAAGACTCGCCCGCCGACTGGCTGGGCGAGATCTTCCCGATGCTGGGGGGTGGCACCGGGCGCGAGATAGCTCTGGGCCCCGCGAGCGAAGGGGTCGGAAGACCACGCGCTTCGCTCGATTCCCAACGGCCGAGGTACAGCCTGCGAAGGGGCGGCGGATGGCGTCGAGGAGTTCGTAGGACGGGGAGATTCGTCCGTGCACGCCGTCAGCACCAGCAGGGAAAGACCTGACCCTGCCCCGAGTAGGAAACTGCGGCGGCTGAACGACATCTCACGGCCACTGTACTCGGAACCATCGCTGTAATCGGAACCACCGCAGTGCTCGGAACCCAGTGTGCCCCAGTGACCCGCAGCTCAGGAAGCGGCGCTCACGCGCCTGCCCGTGAGGCGGGCGAGGCCGATGGCGGCCGAAGCGACTGCAATGATGAAGGCTGCAATTCCGAGAATGTAGGCGAGGACGCTCAGGATGCCGCCGGGGCCGGCCGGCTCGAGGAACGGATAGGGGTACCAGAGCGTGATCGCTCCCCGGATCATCGTGAAAGCGAGCCAGGCGATCGGGTACGAGATCACGAGCCAGAGCCGCTTCCACGGCACTCGGGCACGACCGGGAGCAAGAAGCCAGTCGAGCAGGATGAAGACCGGCACCCAGACGTGCATGACCTCGTTACACCAGCGTGGCGGTTCATAGCCGCCGTCGCTCGGAATGTTGCGTAGCAGCAGGTTGTAAACCAGCCCGGTGACCACGGCGTAGGACAGGATGGCAACCCGCACGCTGGTGAACAGTGCCGTATCTCTGTGCCACCGCCAGGCAATCACGCCGCCGACCAGCAGCACTACGACATTCATCATGCTCGACTCGATAGTGAAGTAGCTAAAATACTCACTCGGCGTGAATGAGTCGTGCAAGAGGTCGGCGGTGACCTGAGTGACGAGCGCAGCAAGCACCAAAAGGCTCATCAGGACCCGCAGTACGGCGAAAAAACGACGAGGCGTTGGAGCAGTCACGCGCACTGGATTGTCGATCAGCAGGGTCTTCGTCACGGCTTCACAGTAATGGTTGGTTGTCAGGCGACCGAACGGGGATCTGTGCAACCTCGGTGTTTTCTCAGCAACGACACGAAGTGCGCCCCGGGTGATGCTGTTCTCGCCGCCCACCTCGCCGGTGGGTCTCGCTTTAGGCTGGCGAAGTGCCACTTCCTGAGGTCTGTGTCTGCTATCTGCTTCGGGCGGCGCCCGGTGGCGCTGACGTACTGCTCGGGCGTAAGAAGTTCGGGCTCGGGGAGGGCAACCTCGTCGGTCCGGGAGGCAAAATTGAACGCGATGAGACTCCGGAGTTAGCCATCCGCCGGGAGGTCCAAGAAGAGACCTCGCTCGTGCTCGGAGGCATCGAACTCGTCGGGGAGCTCACCTACTTGTTTCCGTTCAGACCGGCCTGGAGCCAGAAGTCGTGGGTGTTTGTCTGCCGGGAGTGGGAGGGTGAGGCCCAGGAGTCCGACGAGCTCGCACCCGCGTGGTACCCGGTGGCCGACATCCCGACCGCGCAGATGTGGGATGACGCTCGCTACTGGGTGCGCGATGCCCTCGGCGGCCGCTTCGTGAGAGCGACCTTCGAATTCGGTGCCGACCTGTGCACAGTTTCGGAATCGGACCATCCGGCATTTGCGATCAACTCTCCGCGCAACCCCTGATCGGCGCGTGCGGATGAGATTCACACGACACCTCGATGGCGAATTCGAGGGCCCGCGCGATGGTCTCCGTCTCGAGAACTGGCCCGACGATAACAAACCCGAGTTCGGAGGAGCACGGGAGATGGATGAAGCCGGCGCGAATTCCTGTACCCGTTATCGATCTCATCAGCTGGTACATCAGCGCATTGCAGAGAAAGGTTCCCGCGGTGTGTGCTATCGCGCGGCCGGAATCCCCTCAGCCGCCAGGCGCGCGACGATCGCCTTGACCGGCAGACCGCTGAAGTACGCGCTCGGTCCCGTTTCGTCGATCGGCAGATCGAGGGGCTGAGTACCAGCATTGTCGGGGATCCGAGCATCCGCCAGGTTGATCTCGATTCGTTCCGGGGTAATCGAGGCCCGTACGTTCGCGAGCCCGGTGGCGATCACAAGGTCGGAGGAGTGTTCGGCGATCATACGGTCGAGCTTGTCCGGTGCCGCGTCGAAGGCGACCGGGAGAACGGCAGTGATGAGCCTCACAGGGGAGCTCCACCGCGACGCGACGCGGGCGACGGCATCCGCAGAGCTGTGGGATGCTGCACCGACGGGCACAGAGCTTGTTGAAGGCACCATTGACTTTTCCGGTTCACAGCAGCACCCGCTTGTAACTACGGCCATCGTCAAGAGTCACCGTCGTGGCCTCAAGGGTTCCGCGGCTGATGCGCAGGTATACCGCCTGCGCTGTAACCCCGAGCGTTCGAGCGGCATCGGCCACGGATTGCCCCGGTAGCCCGGTCGGAATGCTGCTCGGGCGTGCGGATCGCTTGCGTCCCGCGACAAGACGTGCGGAAATCTGCTCGTCGGTCCCCTGCCAGCGCCATTTCGCGGCGGCGAGACCGAGGCCAGCGGCATCCGCGATTCGCTCCCAGCCCACTCCTGCCTCCAGGGCAGCCCGCACATTTTTCAGAACCGCGGGATCCCGGTCGATGGCAACGGCGAGCAGCCGCAGCGCATGAAGACGCTCAAGTGGCTCTGCGGCGCGCGACAGAAGCCCGAGAGCGTGTTCAGACTCAGTCGACAGCGATGTCATTGACCGATTGAAGCCGCATCCATCAGGCGCGCCTGAACCGTCGCCAGGGACGGGTTCGTCGCGGTGGAGCCATCGGGAAAGATCAGAGTTGGTACGGTCTGGTTACCCCCGTTGACCTCGGCGACGAGCTCGGCGGTGCCTTCGACCTCTTCGATGTTGACCTCGGTATACGGCACCCCCGCTCGGTCAAGTTGGTTCTTGAGGTTCTTGCAATACCCACACCACGTCGTGGAGAACATGAGCACGGCACCAGCGAGAGGGATGAATTCGGAACGGGTCAGCATGGTACGAGCCTACGACGATCGAATATGAACTTGTGTACGGACTGCTCCGCCAAAAGAACGCCAAAAGAACGGTCGAGGGGCAGACACCGCATGCGGTGAGGCGTAGGTTGACATTAATCGGGCAGGGACTCGCCACCGCCGGACCCTCCGACGCGAGTCAACCCAGGCTGGACGAAGACGATGTCGAATACTGCAATGCAGATGATGGAAATGCATTCCGAAGCGATGCAGGGCGTGGACCTTGGCCTGATGCAGGAGTGCATAGAGGCCTGCGCGGCCTGCGAACAAGCCTGCACGATGTGTGCCGGCGCCATGGCCATGACACCGGACATGGCGATGTGTGCCGCCATGTGCCAGAACGCCGCCGACATGGCCAACACAATGATGCGCATGATGCTTCGACCGAATGGCATTAACGGGCCGGCGATGATGGCGATGCACCAGGCAATGGTGGTCATGGCCACGAGTTGTGCCGACGAGTGCGAAGCGATGGCCGGAATGAGTGCGGACTGCGCCATGTGCGCCGAGGTCTGCCGGCAGTGCGCAATGGCCTGCCAGAAAATGACCGACTCAATGAGGGCCGCCCAGGGCGGAGCCTCCCTCAATACAGGGCGGAGCCTCACTTAATATAGGACTGAGCCTCCGTCAGTAACTGGGCGCGCGCAAAACACTGACCCGCATCGGGCCGATTGCAAGCGTGTCGTACAGTTCGTGCAGCGAGACCGGTTCGCCGAGGGAGGCCGCGGTGCTGAGGTCCGCATGATTCCACAGCCAGGTGATGCCGGGCGTCTCGAAAAGGTGGATCCCGATCCAACTGCCGCCTCTCCCCGGCGTCGACGGTGCGTGAGCGACGATCCCGTCGCGCCACTTGCCGGGGGTCGCGGCCGTCACTCGCTCGCGAATCCCGGACACGACGTGTCCGAGGGCCGACGAAGTGCAGCATTCTGCGGCAGAGTGTCGGCAGAGCATGGAGTCGATCACCGGTGGTGGGGAATAAGTCATGCTGGCCTCCAGTCTGTGCATCGTTGGTGTTATCCCGAGAGTAGGTTCGCGATGAGCGGATGTCATCCCGTCTCGTAATGCGGAGAAACAAATCGAATAGGGAAAATCCTTCGGCCGACTCGTCGCCGTGGTGCACGACGTCCCGAAACCTGCGTAACCTGAAGTAAGGAGTGCGCAAACCACGGATTCCGCGCAAACGAGAGGTTCTGCTGTGGCCGAATGTATTCACGGACTCGATGCGGGCCTGTGCGACCAGTGCTTCCCCAAAACTGTTCCCGTGCTCGAAATTGTGACTGCGGCGGGCCAACGCAACGCGCGGGCGAAAGCGGCCGTTACGCGACGTGCCGCGTCCGCTGCCTCGAAGACTGTGGAAAATGTCGGTGACCAGCGCATCTATCACCTCACCCACGTGCGCAATCTCGCGGAAATCCTCGCCACTGGCGCGATCCTTGCCGACAGCAGTGCAGCACGGGTGACCAGCACGCCCGTGGATATATCTACCGGTGAGACCCGGGAGTCGCGACGCTCGACGACTGTTTCCGGACTCGGCAGCGCCAACGTCGCCGACTTCGTGCCTTTTTTTCTCGTACCCAACTCGACCATGTGGGAGGACATCCGCTCCGACTCCCCAGACTCACGCCTGTCCGCCGCCGGACACGGGGTTACCGCCTCCGACTTCGTGTTGCTCGTGAGCACCGTGAAGCACGCCGCCGAGCACACCGCCGACGGTGCGATCGTGGTGACCGACGGTGACGCCGCACACGTGCTCACCCGGTTCGCTGCCTCAACCGAATCGAGCGAGCGGATGCTACGCCGCCTTCGTGCCGACGACAACGCTGAAACCATCGTCGAAGCCGAACTCCTGGTGAAAGACAAGTTCCCCTTCGAGTTAGTGACGCTGATCGGGGTCGCCAACGACCGCGTGCGGGATGAGGTGCGCGCACTTCTCAAGTCGTCGGAGCACAGCCCGAAGGTCTCGGTCTACCCGCCCTGGTTCCAGAAGCCCGAGGCCTAGGCAACGTCGATTCTCCGTCGGGAGCACCCGTGCTGACAGCGGGCGTCGACCTCGCAGCCGAACCACGGGGAACCGCTCTCGCCGTGATCGACTGGTCAGGGCAGGTGGCTCAAGTCCTGCAACTGACTGTCGGCGCAAGCGACGCACAGATCGTTGCGGTGGCCCCGACAGTGACCTCCCTCGGGATCGATTGTGCCTTCGGTTGGCCGGATGACTTCGTCGCCTTCGTCGCAGGACACTCGTCCGGCCAGCAGTTGGATCGTTCACCCGCCGAGCGCGAAGGATCGGGAATGGACTGGCGCCGACGTCTCGCCTATCGAGAGACCGATCGCGTGATCCGTGGCCTCACCGGGCGCTGGCCACTCAGCGTCTCGACCGATCGGCTGGGACTCACCGCCATGCACTGCGCGGCACTGCTCGAGTCCCTCGGGGACGATATTGGCACAGTCGATCGCGCAGGTGGCGGAGTCGCGGCGGAGGTCTACCCTTCGGCCACTCTTCGTTCCTGGGGATTCTCGACGATCGGATACAAAGCGGATGCGGCAATCCGATCCGCGCTGCTCGAGGCGATTCTCGAACGCGCGCCCTGGCTTAAACCCGGTCCGATGTCCGAACTAATGACATCATCCGACGACGCCTTCGATGCGGTCATCGCGGCTCTCGCGGCCCGCGCGCACGCTTTGGGACGGTGGCATAGACCCCCGCTCGAATCCCTCGATCGTGCCGGTCGAGAGGGCTGGATCGTGTTGCCGAGTGTTGACCTGGCTGAACTACGGCCGGTCTCCTCCTGAACTTATTTGATCTGAGCGGCCGCTCTTAGAACCAGATGCTCAGCCAGGGCGTCACCGGCGATCGAAACGAGGCCTCGACCGCGGCTGCGGAGCCGGGCCGCAGTTCAGTGATGCGACCGGCGCGGGCGAGAGTGATCGCAGAGACACCGCCGAGATACAGCGAGCCGAGGTCGTCGACGGTGAGAGAGAGAGCGGCCGCAACATCCGGTGCCTCGCCGTCGAGCATGTCGACGCTCGCGCTTCCATCGGCTGCAACGGTGAGCAGAAACAGTCCGTCGGCGAACCCGAGATCATCGCTCACATCGAGCACGAAGACGCCCGGAGCGCTGTATCGGCGGGCGGAGAGAACGACCGGCACGTTGAGGATGCGCGTCCAGAGGTGCTCGCGCACTCCGACACGCTGCACGGCACGCGGGTCCGACAGTTGCCAGAGCACGGGTTCGTCGATGGTGCGCAGTGGTGCCGAGATCGAGGAGACGAGGTCCATCTCGAGCAGGAATCGCCAGAGCGCCGAATAGGCCTCGTCGGTCGCCGAGACCAGAAAGCCGAGATCGAGACGGTGCTTCGTGAAGTCATCGCCGACTTCGATGACTCGGTAGGTCGCAAAGCCTTGCAATTCGCCGTCCTCATCGATGTAACGCACGGCGCGAAGAGTCTGTGCGGACTCGGGGTCGCCATCGAACCCGAGGAGGCGCCCCCAGAGAATATCGCCGAAATCGACTTGGCCGGGGGTCAGCAGTCGCACCCGCTGCACGAGGTCATAGCCCTCTGTGAGCAGCGAATACGGTTCGACAAGGCTCAGGGAGCCGGATACCTCCGGGCCGATCCAGCGAGCCCGCTTGGTGTCGATCCTCCAGTCCGCACTCATCACCGAGGCCCCGAAACCATAACGCCCGTAGATCGTGGCCTCGGTGACAGTAAGAATCGCCACGGGAACGTCGAGCGATACCGCCGTACGAAGTTCGGCTTCGAGCAGAGCTCGGGCAATCCCTCGACGACGATGGGTGGGAGCGACCGAGACCGCGGAGACGGCCCACGCCGGAATGCTCGTCTCGCCCGGAAGAGTGAGATCCATCACCCAGGTGCTCACGGTCGCGACCGGGGACGCGGCATCTGCAGCATCCGGGTCCCACACGCCGGTCGTTCGGCGATGAGCAATGTGGTCTAGCTGCACGTCGAGCTTCGCCTGCGGCAGTCGACCACCGTGAAATCCCCGATTCTCGGCCTGCAGCCAGCTGGTCAGGGCTTCGCTGTCCGCGGTGTCGACCAGGGCGAAGTCGAGTCCTTGTAATGCGAGTCGTTCGGCGGAGAGGGCATCGATCGGGGCTTTGGCGTATTCGTAACTCACTGTTCGAGGCTACCGGGCGCTGCAGACCGGCGAGGTGACTGTGCCGAGGTGACTGTGCCGAGGTAACGATGCCGAGGTGACGATGCCGGGCTGACGATGCCGGGCTGACGATGCCGAGGTGACGATGCCGGGCCGCGTGCTTGACTGTGGAGATGACCCCCTTGCCTGCCTCGCCTCTGGGAACGGCCACCGCCGGATCATCCCGTTTCCACCTGGCCGACCTCGCCTCCTTCGTGCGCGCGTCCCCTTCGTCGTTCCACGCCGTCGCGGAGGCCGCTCGTCGGTTGACGGCTGCCGGGTTCGTCGAGCTCGCGGAAAACGAAGAGTGGTCGTCCGCGCCGGGGGAGTATTTCGCGATAAGGGATGGGGCGATCGTCGCCTGGGTCACGCCGGCGAGCGCAGTCTCGACCACACCGTTCCGCATCGTCGGAGCCCACACCGACTCTCCCGGGTTCAAGCTCAAGCCGAAGCCCACTACCGCTCAGCACGGCTGGCTCCAGGCTGGAGTCGAGGTGTACGGGGGTCCGCTGTTTAATTCCTGGCTGGACCGCGAGCTCGAATTCGCCGGACGACTCGTCTTCGATGACGGCACGTCGGCGCTTGTGCGCACGGGACCCTTCCTGCGCTTTGCGCAACTCGCCGTTCATCTTGATCGCGGGGTCAACGGCGACGGTCTCACCCTCAACCCGCAACAGCATCTGAATCCGGTGATCGGCGTCGGCGATGCTGCGAATACCGACGTGATCGCTCATCTTGCCACACTTGCTGGCCGCGTCGGTTCGGATGTCGTTGGCTATGACATCGTCACGGCGGACACCGCGGATCCCCGCGTCTTCGGTCTCAATGGCGCTTTGTTCGCGTCGGGACGTCTCGACAACCTGTCGTCGGTTCACGCGGGCCTGGTCGCGCTGATTGCCGTCGCAGCATCCGGCTCGCGCCTGCCCGCAGACACTGCGACCGCATTGCTCCCTACCGCAGTGCTCCCTACCGCAGTGCTCCGTACCGCAGTGCCCTTGATCGCGGTCTTCGCCGCATTCGACCATGAGGAGGTGGGCAGCGAGACGCGGTCAGGTGCGGCCGGGCCGTTCCTTGAGAGCGTGCTCGCCCGCATCGGCAGTGCCTCCAGTTCCTCCACATCGGATCGCGCTCGTGCCTTTGCTGATTCGTGGTGCCTCTCCGCGGATGCCGGACATGCCGTGCACCCGAACTATTCGGAGCGCCATGATCCCGCCAATCGGCCCGTCGTGAATCGCGGTCCGTTACTCAAGATCAATGCGAACCAGCGCTATGCCACGGATGCCTTCGGCGCAGCGGAATGGGCACGGAGCTGCCGTCAGGCTGGTGTCGACTACCAGGAGTTCGTCTCGAACAATGCCGTTGCCTGCGGATCGACTATCGGCCCGATCACCGCAACTCGCCTCGGTATTCGCACTATCGATGTGGGCATCGCCCTGCTCTCGATGCATTCTGCCCGCGAATTGTGCGGGGCAGATGATCCTGCCGCGCTGTGCTCGGCAATGCGCGCGTTCCTTGCTCCTGCCTGACCGGGAAGCACTCGCCCGGTTATCGTTTCATGGTGACGAGAGTGCCGAGGGGAAGCGTGTTCACCGCGGTAATCGTTTCAAGCGACACACGGATACACCCGTGGGATACAGCACCAAATGCCGATGCCTGTAAGCGGATTCCAATCAGTCCGCCGTCGTTGCCTCCGAACGGTTCATCTGCCGCCGTCGAGTGCAGCGACGTCACCTGCACCGGATGAAGAGCCTGACCCTGTGCCGCATCCCGATACCGATCCTCTCAGTAGCCGGTTAGGCCGATCGGTGAGAGTTCGCCGCGCACCGACAGCCACCGGCCAGGTAAGGCTGCCGACGCCGATGATGCTCAACGTCTGGGCCGAGACAGACACGATGATGCGGTCCGTCAGGATCGTCGGCGAGGACAGGGAGTCGGCGTGGGGCCAGGCGAAGGACTGTGCCGGGCGATCGGAGTGGTCAGGTCCGCCTCGTACAACGCCGTGTCCTTTCGCAGTCGATAGGCCGTGTCGGCGTTCGCCGGGCCCTCAGTGGAAGAAGCGCGCCGATCACGGCGTCGTTGCGGGCTTCGGGGAGCGCCGCGAAAAGGCCCGCAGAGACTTCGCGGAGAGTTCGGGGAGCAGTTCGGGGAGCAGTTCGCTGAGCAGCTCGGGGAGCAGTTCGACTGGCCTCGGCTGTGCCCGGATCGTCTGCTTGGGGCGAATAGCCAGCACGTGAAGCAGCCACAGGGCCGCCGCCGCCGCAAGAAGAATCGCCAGCACAGCCAGACCCCTGCGGTGGATCAACCGCTCACCACCGGGAGATGAAGAGGGATTTCCGGTGCAGTGATCACGGTCGTTTCGGCAGTGTCTCCACAGAACCCCTCCGCCACGACGACATCGTTCTTGGTCACCGTCGCGACCCAGAACACCGTGCCAATGGAGCGAGCGGTGACGGCAAACAGCTCG
>Ga0123339_10003190_pt1 | contig 10953 bp, 13 predicted proteins | sample lystaG_FD_89956 | JGI IMG/M metagenome (GOLD analysis project Ga0123339, IMG submission 89956) | Glacier valley bacterial and archeal communities from Borup Fiord, Nunavut, Canada, to study Microbial Dark Matter (Phase II) -... | ecosystem: Environmental > Aquatic > Freshwater > Ice > Glacier ... | reverse complement strand
GATCGCCGGAATGATGAACGAGGTGCGCAAGGTCATCCCGAACGCCAAGCTGGTCTACAACAACAGCCCGTCGTTCAACTGGACGCTCAACTTCCGTCAGCAGGCCTACGACAACCTGGTGGCTGAGGGTAAGGATGTGTCGGCGTACGACCGCGCGAAGCTGATGAGCGTCGTCTACGACGAGACCGAGCTCGCCCAGAGTGCCGACGAGAGCATCCGAACCTTCCAGCGCGACGGCTCCGCCGAGGCGGGCATCTTCCACCACCTCATCACCCTGCCGACCTATCACACGGCCGCGCTTTCCACCGATGACCTGGCCAAGGGCTATTTCGCCGACCAGGGCATGCTCGCCTACGTGAAGGGCGTGCAGCGCCGCGAGATCCGCGAGGGGATCGCGACGGTCAAGCACCAGAACATGTCCGGCTCCGACATCGGTGACAACCACAAGGAGTACTTCGCCGGCGAGGCCGCACTCAAGGCCGGCGGCAAGAACAACACGATGAACCAGTTCGAGGAACCGGCAGTAGCCGCTCGCTGAGTCGACCTGCCCGGTTAGACCGGCAATGAGAAGCCCCAGTCCCCGGACTGGGGCTTCTCATTGCGCCGGGCAGCGGTCCCGCGCCGCGACCGGCCAGCCGGCAAACGAAACGAAACTAGGATGGCCCGATGCAGTTCTCTCTGTGGTTGGCCCTTGTCGGCGCGGGCACCTTGATCAGTTTCACGCCGGGCGCCGGGGCGATCAACACCATGAGCAACGCCCTGAACTCGGGCTTTCGCCGCTCAATCTGGGGAATCCTCGGCCAGCAGGCCGCGCTGCTCATTCACATCGTGATCGTCGCCCTCGGGGTCGGCCTGCTCGTGGCCAGTTCCCCGATCGCCTTCAACGTCATTCGCTATGCGGGTGCCGCCTACCTCGTCTACCTGGGCATCCGGCAATTCCTCGCCAAGCCGGAGCTCGATGCGGAGCGGGCCAGTTCGCTCCGCTCTGAGCCCCGGTGGTCGATGTTCCGACGCGGGCTCTGGGTGAACATCCTCAACCCCAAGGCGATCGTGTTCTTCCTGGCGTTTCTCCCCCAGTTCATCCGGCTCGACCGACCAATGCTCACCCAGTACTTGATCGTCGCCGCCACCGTTGTCGTGATCGACGTACTGGTGATGTGGTTCTTCTTCGCCGGCACGGCACGGTCGTTCCGGCGCTTCACCCGTGATGCTGCGGGTCAGCGAGTGCTGAACCGCATCTTCGGCGTGCTCTTCGTCGGCGTCGGCGTGCTGCTCGCGCTCATCCACTGAGCATGGTGACTGTCGCCGGCCCGGGTGGGCTCCAGACAACCGGAGTAGCTTGGGCGCGTGACCGAACAACAGCCCTATGACGTGGTGCGCGACTACGACGACTTCCAGCTGCGCCGCTACCCTGAGCACCTGCTCGCGGAGGTCACGACTGATGGTCCCTTCGAGGATGCCGGCAATCGCGCCTTCCGCTTTCTCTTCTCCTACATCACCGGCGCCAATCGCTCGCGCAGCAAAGTCGCGATGACGGCGCCCGTGGTCCAGGCCGACGCCTCGGCGACGATCGCCATGACCGCGCCGGTGGTGCAGCAGGCAGCGCCCGATCGGGCCGGCAGCTCCGGTTCAGGAGAATACATCGTCGCCTTTGTGTTGCCCGCCTCCCTGACGGCCGACACGGCGCCGCAACCGACCGACCCGCGGGTGCGGCTACGGACCGTTCCCGAACGAAACGTCGCGGCAATCCGTTTCCGTGGTGGCTGGAGCGAGACGAACTACACCAGGCACCTTGACCGGCTGCGGTCAGCCCTCACTGCCGCCGGCCTCCCCGCGAAGGGCACACCGCGGTTCGCACGATTCGATCCGCCGTTCATGCCCGCATTCCTGCGACACAACGAAATCATGCTCGATATCGAGTGATCAACGGAGGCACCCGACTGGTCTGCATGGAGATGAAGGCCCCGGCGGACTCCCCCGGCGCAATGGGCTGGAACATGGCATTCGACAAGCTCGCCACTTACCCGTCGACGCCCCGTTAAGCGTTCCTGGTCGGAGGCGATTCCCCGGATCCGGGAACACCCTGCAGGATAGAAGCATGAAATCGCAGACCCTGCCGAACACGAACCTCGAAGCATCCAGCGTCATCCTGGGGCTGATGAGAATCTCCGCGATGACGGATGGCGACATCCGCTCCCTGGTGAGCGCCGCCCGGGACGCCGGCATCAACTTCTTCGACCACGCCGACATCTACGGTGCCGAGACCCACGAGTGCGAGAAGCGCTTCGGTGACGCCGTGACGTTCTCGGCCGCGGAGCGCGCGGCCGTCACGATTCAGTCCAAGGTCGGCATTCGCCCGGGATTCTGGGATTTCTCCACGGAACACATTCTGCGCTCCACAGACGAGTCCCTTGCCGCCCTGCAGACCGATTACCTCGATCTCCTGCTGCTGCACCGCCCCGATGCGCTTGTGGAGCCCGACGAGGTGGCTGCGGCGTTCGATGCGTTGCAGAGCTCCGGAAAGGTGCGCAATTTCGGTGTCTCCAACCACACCCCGGGGCAGATCGAGCTGCTCAAGAGCTCCGTGACCCAGCCCCTCGTCGTGAACCAGGTGCAACTCAGCCTCACCCACGCGCCGATGATCACCGCGGGCATGTCAGCCAACATGGCCGGCCTCGAGCAGTCCGTCGACCGCGGCAACGGCATCATCGACTACTCGCGGCTGAACGGCATCACCCTTCAGGCGTGGTCGCCGTTCCAGAAGGGTTTCTTCGATGGGATCTTCCTCGGCGATCGGACGATGTACTCGGCTCTCAACTTGGTCATCGACGAGCTCGCGGTGCAGTACGACGTGGCTCCCGCGGCAATCGCCGTCGCCTGGATCATTCGGCACCCCGCCAATATCCAGGTCGTGCTCGGCACCACGAACATCTCACACCTCACGGAGGCCGCAGCCGGCGCCGACGTCCCTCTCACCCGCCCGGAGTGGTACCGCCTGTTCACGGCCGCCGGCCACGTACTCCCCTAGCCGGTCCCGGGTTCTGGAGCGGAAGCAGCACGAGTCGGTGGCTCCTCGGACCGGGGGCGCACGGCTGCGAGGATGCGGGCGATATCCATTGCGATGGCGGTCGCGGCGCCCATGGCTGTCACCGGCGCGGAGTCCCGCCGTTCGTCCAGTTCGGTCATCAGGGCTGCGGCCTTGTCCACTGCATCGGAATACGACGTCAGTTCCATCGCTCCCGAACCCCAGTCCCGGAGCATCACGGCCACCGCGTCCAGGGCCAGGCTCAACGACGGGCGCAACTCCGGTCTCAGCTCGACCTCGAACGGGGTGCCCCACACCGCCCCGGCAAGGACATCAGTGAGATCCCGCACGTGAAACGTGACGGTTTCGAGGGCGGCCAGGTCCTCGAAGTCAGCACTCAGATCTCGGCGGTGGGTTATCGCCCGAGGATTGACTTTTCGACTGTCGTCAGCGTGGCGCAACGCTGCCCGCACGTCACGGGAAACCCCGACGAGGGCGTCATTGCGGGATGCCCAGCCATCCTGCTCCGGTGGCCAGCTATCGACCAGGGCTTCGGCGATCTCGGACAGATGATCCGCCAGCACCACACGATAGTTCGCTAGATGCCGGTCCACGGCATCGAGGCTCAGCGCGGGGAAGATCAGCATGTTGACCAGGAGCCCGATCACAATGCCGAGGCTGATTTGTTCGAGGTATCCGATCGAATACGCGTCGGCATTGGGGCCGCCGACGATGAGCACGAACAGCGCCGTGACCGGAATGAATTCGCGGTTGGCGCCGAACCACCCGGTGGCTGCGATCAGTGCGCCCAGCCCGACGGCGAGCGAGATGGTCGCCACATTCGGCTCGCTGAACACGATCACTGCCGCGGCGAGCAGAATCCCGACCGCAAGACTTCCGAGGGTTTGCAGGGCATTCCTCAGCGAACCCATGAGCGTGGGATACATGCTCACGAGGGCGCCGAGCGGCGCGTAGTAGGGGTAATCGTCGGCCACCCCTGGCAAGTACGGCGCGACAGTCCAGGCAATGCCAACCGCGACGGCGGCTTTGGCCGCCTGCAGCATGCGCGACCGGGTTATCTGCGATTTCAACCGCCACGCCGTTCTTTTCACTGGCGCCAGGGTGATGCCTGTCATTGTCGTTCCATTCGATCGCAGCACCCACGGGCACCCGGTGTCCATTAATGTACTGCCGAACGCTGCAATCTGCCGGTATTTTTCGGCGCACTTGCCTTCCTCACCACGGGGCCCGAGGTCGACGACCGGCCGATAGGGTGAAGGAACGGCCAATGGCGTTGCGAGGGGTAATCGCATGACGGTACGGAACAGAACTGGCACGAGGGGCGCGGTGCTGGCACTACTACTGTCCGCGGCCACTGTGACGCTGAGCGGATGCGCGCATGGCGACCCGACGCCGCAGGTGCTGGCGTTCCTGGCAACAGACCGAACGGCGGAGGACGCCTTACCCGCCGATCTCGACCTCGAAGGCCCCGGCGACCTCGTCGGGGATTCCAGCCGGCTGGTTGGCGTCGAGGCAGGCATCAGCTATTTCGTTGGCACCTCCAAAACGGCACAGATCTGCCTGATTCTCTTGGCCGAACCTCAACACATCATGGGCTATACCTGTGTGCCGGTCAATCGACTTGAGGTCTCGATCAGCGGCCAGGGCTCCGTCACCGCCCGAGTCCCGGTCAGCGCCTACGGAGCAGCCCGGTTCCTCGGGGGTGCGGACCAGGTCCCGGACGGTTGGATGAGGCTGAACGACTTCCTGATCGTGAAGCCGGGCTGAGCTCATCAACGACAGCCCATGCGATTTCCGTTGCACCGTGACCGCACCGCCGGTTGACACGGCCTCCCCTTCCGGAGCACGAACCCACTAGCATCTACTCATGCCGAAGACAGCATGGTCAGAGAAACCCAGCGAATTGCATCGGGTGGAGCCCGGATTCCAGCTGAAGGATGTCGACCCAGGGTCGACACCCGGAATCGACGCCACCAAACGGTCGGGCAAGGCCCTCCGGCTGAAGCAGAAGGGCGCCCTGGGCGAGCTGCAGGGCAAGCTCTTCGCCGACAGCACCGTCGGTGGCAAGGGCTCGCTGCTGATTGTCCTGCAGGGAATGGACACCTCCGGTAAGGGCGGGATCGTCACCCACTCGCTCGCCGGGATGAGCGCCTCCGGCGTGGTTGTGCACGGCTTCAAGGCGCCCTCCCCTGAGGAGAAGAAGCACGGATTCCTCTGGCGGGTGCGCAAGAGGCTCCCCGAGCCCGGCATGGTGAGCGTCTTTGATCGCTCCCACTACGAAGACGTGCTCGCCGCCCGGGTGCGTCACCTTGCCGACCCCAAGACGCTCGACCGGCGATACGGCCAGATCAACACCTTCGAGCGACAAGCCACCGACAACGGAACCACGATCATCAAGGTGATGCTCCAGATGAGCGAGGAGGAACAGAAGCGGCGACTGGTCGCCCGGCTCTACCGGCCCTCAAAGCTATGGAAGTACAACCCGAGCGACGTCGACGACCGCGAGCTGTGGCGTCAGCTTCAAGAGGCATACCAGATCGCCATCGAGCGAACCTCGACCGAGCACGCCCCCTGGCACGTCGTGCCAGCTGACCACAAGTGGTACTCGCGACTGGCCGTGCAGCAGATCATCCTCGAGAAGCTGCAGGAGATGAATCTGGACTGGCCCCGGCCCGATTACGACCTGGCCGCCGAGCGGATGCGAGTGGCCGGCACATGAGCACCACAATCCGGCACCTGAACGAGAAATACCTGACCGAGGTGCGGGTCCTGCCCGCCCCGGCGAAGAGAAACCTGTACGTCACCGCCGCGGCTGTGGGCGGTGTAGGTCTTCTCGCTTTCGCCGTGATCCTGCGGGGCGTCCTGCTCAACGACGCACCGACCACAATCGACGCGCCGATCCAGGCCTGGCTGAATGGTGGCAGAACGGATGTCCTCACGGGCATCATGATCGGGCTCGCGATCGCGTTCGGTCCCGTCGCGCTGCCCCTCATCATCCTTGTCGTCGTCGTGGTCTGGGGCTTCGTCGCCAAACATGTCTGGCGGCCGCTGCTCCTGGCGGCCGGCACCTTGACGGGAGTGATCCTCGCGCAGATCATCACCCGTGCGGTTGGGCGAGATCGCCCGCCGACGGACCTCATGCTGTTTGGAACGGACACGACATTTTCGTTCCCGTCCGGCCATGTGCTCGGCGCCTGTGACTTCTTGCTGCTGTTGACGTATTTGGTGTTTTCCCGCCGGAGAAACCCGCGCGCACGTGCGGCCGTCTTCGTCGTGGTCGGGCTGCTCATCGTGGCCGCGGCGGTCAGCCGGGTCTACCTCGGATATCACTGGGCAACGGATGCCCTGGCCTCCGTGTCCCTGTCGCTGATCATTCTGGGCGCGGTGATAGCCCTCGACACGCATCACACGGTGCGTGTCAGCGAGGCACCATCACGTTGAGGCCGGCCGGCTTGAGCCTGGCCTTGAGCGCCGTCGCGTCTCCGAGGCCGTCACCGTCGAGTTCGATCTCCTCGGCGCCGCTGAGACGCATGGTGATCTGTGTGGCCTTCACGTAGTTGACCGCGTGCACGTCCTTGGTCGGCACTTTGCTGCCGAGTTTGCTGCGGCGAAGCACCCCGTTCTCCCAAAATACCTTGGCCGCAATCTGCACCCAGCCGAACGGTCCTTCCGGGCGCAGAACGGCAATGTCAAAGAACCCGTCGTCCACCGCGGCGTCCGGGAGCAGCAAAACGTTCGCCTGCAACGATCCGCAATTGCCGATGATGATGGTGTGCGCGCGCACGGATTTGACCCGCCCGCCGTCGAGTCGGTACCGCACGCGCAGTTCACTCTTGTCCAGGAGCGCCTTCACGATCGCACTCACGTAGGCGAGCCAGCCCACCTTTTTCTTGAGTTCCTCGTCGGTGTTGGCGAGCATTTTCGCGTCGAGTCCGAGCCCGGCCATGACGAGGAAGGCGTGCTTGGTGAGCGACCCGTCGCCGTGACGGATCTCGATCAGGCCGAGGTCGACCGGGCGTTTCACCCCGGTGAACGCGGTACGGATCGAATCCTCCACATCGTCCAGGGTGAGTTCCAGATTGCGGGCGAACAGATTGCCTGTGCCGGAGGGTAGAAGAGCAAGACTCGCCGCGCTTTCGTGCACAATCTCCGCGACGGCGCGTACCGTGCCGTCGCCTCCCGCCACGATGACCATGTCTACCCCGGCGTCCAACGCCTCCTGCGCCGCGCCCTGCCCCGGATCATCGACGGATGTGGGGAAGAATTGCGTCGCGCTCCAGCCGGCTGCGGCTTCCTCTGTGGCGACTGCAGCCTTGATCGCGTCGAGGTCAACCTTGATCGGGTTGTAGATCACGGCAGCGGTGTGCGTGTGTGGCGCAGCCACAGGGTTCTTGGGGGTCATCGGTCCATTTCTCTTCGTCATTGAGAATGAGGCCGGCTGCCTGCCGTGAAGCTACTATACGACTCGCAGGATCTAGCATTGGCGCATGGTCTCCCCTGACAAACCGGATTTCGTTGCCACGCGGCGCGCGAACCGCGTAGCCCGTCGATGGCCGTTGGTGAGCGGACTTGCCGTCGTGGGTCTCGCCTTCGCGTTGGGCGCTCTCATCGTGTTGCGCGACAAGGGCCTGCCGCTGACCATCGACACCCAATGGATGACCGAGGTGATCGAGAATCGTGCGCCCGTCTGGGAGTTCCTCTCCCTGATCATGAACAATCTCGGCGGAGGTGTGATCGCGACCTTCATCGTGCCCGTGCTGCTCGTCGCCGCCTTGCTCCTGCTGAAGCGCCCCTGGGCCGCGGGGTACTACCTGGCGGCCACCATGCTCACCGGTGGCAGCGTGCAACTGCTCAAGCATCTGTTCGGGCGGGCACGGCCGGAGGCACTCATGGTCAACGTCGATTTCGGGTCGTTTCCGTCCGGCCACGTCGCCAATGCGGCGGCCATGGCCGTGATCCTGTCGATCCTTTTCCCGCGGCTCTGGGTCTGGCTGGCAGGATCGATCTATACGGCTGTCATGATGATCAGCCGCACCTACCTGGGGGCGCACTGGCTCAGCGACACCGTCGGCGGATTGCTGCTCGGCATCGGCGTCGCGATCGTGGTTTGGGCGCCGCTGGCCGCCAAGGTCGACGGTGAACGCACACTTCGCAGCAGGCGTTCACCCCATAACGTCTAGAGCCGGGCGCGCCAGGCGCGAACGAAGCAATACAGCCCGTAGGCGATCAGACCGATTCCGACGGCACTCAGGATGACGGTGCCGGAGGGCAGCTCGGCCAGGGTCATCAGGGCCCCGTCGAGCCCCGTGGACTTGCTCGGGTCCCGGGTGACCGCGGCGACCATGAGCAGGATAGCCACGACGCTGAGCGCGATGCCCTTCGCGACGTATCCCACGACGCCGAGGGCGATGACCACCTTTCGGGCGGGGTCGGGCGGAACCGAGATGTCGGAGGTGAACTTCCTGGCCACGCCCTTCCGAATGAAGTAGGCGCCGATGGCGAGAACGACGATCCCACCAACGAAAAGCACCACGACGCCGCCCGGGGACGAAATCAGCGTCGCGCTGGCTTCGCTCGTGCTGCTCGACGAATCCGTTGAACTTCCGCGGGCAAAGGTGAAGGCCGTGAAGGCGAGGGCGATGTAGACCACGCCCTTACTCACCTCGACCCCGCGGTGGGCCCATTTGCGCTTGGGGTCGCCACCCTGAATCAGGAAGGCCGCGACCAGGAGCCACAGGCCGAGGGCACAGAGCCCGATGACAACGGTCCAGAGCAGGAACACACCCCCCGGAGTCGACGCAAGCTGCCCGAGCGCACCGGATTGGTCTGCCGAACCGCTTCCCGCCCCGGTCGCGACGCTGATGGCCAGCCCGCCGATGAGAATGTGGAGCAACCCGTTGGTCGCGAATCCCAGCCGCGCGAGGGCACGAAGTGGCGTGCTGGTCTTCGCCGCGCGGGCAACGTTTTTGGCTGAGTCACCATTCATGCGCTCAGTGTACCGGCGTGTGACCGAAAGCGACTCGGGCAGTTCGGAAGCAGCGCGATCGCTCGGACTTCTCGCGGGATAATCGGATCATGACGAAATTCCCTGTTCTCAACGCCGGCGAGGGTTCGTAGCCGTGTCGCAGTGGTGGCAGGTTGTCCTGAGCGTCATTGCCGGTCTGGTCCTGGTCTGGCTGGCGCTCGTCCTCATGCTCTGGCTCGAGCAACGCAAACATCCGGGCCGTGCGTCGCGCACGGACCTTCTGCGCCTCGCACCCGACGTGGTCAGACTGCTGAAACGCCTCGCCACCGACCGGACGGTGCCGGTGGGCGTGCGGATTTCGTTGGGCATCCTGCTCGTCTATCTGATCTCCCCCATCGACCTCATCCCGGACTTCATCCCCGTGCTGGGCTATGCGGATGACGCGTTGGTGGTCGCGATCGCTCTCCGGTTCGCGACCAGACGCGCGGGACGCGACGCCGTCACGAGACACTGGCCGGGGACCCCGACCGGCCTCGCCGCCGTTCTGCGCCTGGCCGGGCTGCCCACCTCCGGTACGAGAGCATGAGCGCGTCGCCGGCCATTGTCGGGGCGGCACGGACATTCGTTCTTCGCCGACGAATCAGGTGGATCGTGGCGGGCACGATCACCTACAACGTGATCGAGGCGATCGTCGCGATCACGGCCGGAACGACAGCGTCGTCGGCTGCCCTGATCGGCTTCGGCCTTGACTCCCTCGTGGAGGTCTTGTCGGCGGCCGCGGTGGCGTGGCAGTTCGCCGGCTCCGACCCGGAGAAGCGCGAGAAGCCCGCGCTGCGGGTGATCGCCTGGTCGTTCTTCGCCCTCGCCGCGTATGTCACCGTCGACGCGGGGCTGTCGCTGTTCGGCGTGCGTGAGGCCGAACACAGCCCCGTCGGCATCGGCCTGGCCGTGGTCAGTCTCCTGGTGATGCCGTTCCTCAGCCTGGCGGAACGACGTGCCGGCCGAGAGCTCGGCTCCGCGACCGCGATAGCAGACTCGAAGCAGACCCTCATTTGCTCATATCTCTCCGCCGCGCTCCTGGTCGGCCTGCTGTTGAACACCCTGTTCGGGTGGGCGTGGGCTGACTCCGTCGCCGCCCTGGTGATCGTTGTCTTCGCCGTTCGCGAGGGAATAGAGGCCTGGCGGGGTGACGTCTGCAAGGTTCCGGTGGCCGCCCTGACGGGAGAGCGGAGCATCGAACCCGAAGACTGCTGCTGACCGCCGGGCCGCGCTCGTGGCCCGCCCAGCGTGGCCCGTGCTTTGGGGATTCTCAGACGGATCGGTAGTGAGTCTGCCTTGTTGACAAGACGCATCGCTACGCCGGCCCCGGCATAAGGAGGACATGCGGTGGATGGACTCGACGAGCTGTGGGCGACCGATATCGTGCATGGACCCGTGCTTATTGTCGTGTTCACGGTTCGGAAATCCAGGCTGCCACCCTGCAGGACGTCTTTGGCGGCGATCAAGCGGCATATGACGCGAAGAAACCGGTCCATCTCCTCGCCGGAGCCGCCCCGAAGGCAGGCATGGCGGTGACGTACTGGGAGTCACCGAACGGAGGGCATGTTCTCCCCGCCCTCACCGACGGGCTCGACAAGGCCTTCCAGGTGGTGTTTACCCCCAGCTGGGCCTTGCTCCGCCCACAGCGCCGTGAGCCGAGCCGTGAGCCGAGCCGTGACCACAAGATCCCTTCCGCAGCACACGTGTGCGTGGAGCAGGCCCGGCCGTGATGGATCCGCCTAGAGTGGATGCCGTGCAGTGGACCACTGAAAGGGACAACCCATGAGCGACACGTTCAGCAAAGAGGAAAAGGCTGCGATGAAGGCCGCGGCCGCCGAAGCAAAGGCAGTAAAGGCGGGTGCCGATCTGGAAGAAGCGTGCCTCGCTGCCATTGCCGAAATGT
>Ga0123339_10003188_pt1 | contig 10957 bp, 12 predicted proteins | sample lystaG_FD_89956 | JGI IMG/M metagenome (GOLD analysis project Ga0123339, IMG submission 89956) | Glacier valley bacterial and archeal communities from Borup Fiord, Nunavut, Canada, to study Microbial Dark Matter (Phase II) -... | ecosystem: Environmental > Aquatic > Freshwater > Ice > Glacier ... | reverse complement strand
GTGTCCGGTCGGTGGACGATTCGACTTTCCAGTTCGTATGCCCGGACGTGTCCAGCACTTTTTGGATCAATCCGTGCATCGTGCGGAGCCGCTCGGTATCAATGTCCACCAGCGCAATGGTGCCGCCCTGACTGCCGGGGATCTGCAAAACGTCGCGCACAAGTGTCGGCGTGAAGCCTGACCCGGCTCCCATCATGGTCAGCTTAATCGGCCGGCGCATGGTCCCGGCGAGGCCGTTTGCGGCGGCGGACTTTGAATGGGCGGCATGGCCCAACTCTGTCTTGCCTTCGACTTCTTCAATCACATCATCGGTCGCGTTTTCAAGTGTGGCGGTCGCCATCAGTGGTGTTCCTTTCGCAGAAAGCGTCTTTACTGGCTATTAATGCTGACGAGTGCAAATTCCTCCTGTTTGACAACCAAACCCGAATTAAGATACAATGCTTTCAGAGATGGACAAAGAATACTCGCTGGATTTGCTGTGGGACCTGCTCGCGCAGGACAGCCCCGCTGGGGACGAAGCCGCGCTTTCGGACTGGCTGACCGAATGGCTTAGCAGCGAAGTCCCGGACGCTGTTGTTGAGCGTCTCGGCGACTCGCTCATTGTCACGCGGGGCGGGGCGCCGAAAGTCGCCGTGTTTGCACATTTGGACACGACCGGATGGACACTCGGCTACGACAAAGTGCTGATTCGGATCGGCGGCCCTGCCGGGAAGATCGGCGACGCTGTCCGGCCTGTTCGCCGCCCGGACACCGGCTGCACCCTGGCCCAGCGTAAGGACGGCAACTGGAAACTTGCTGGCAAGCCGGACGCTGCGCCCGGTTCCCGCTTTGTCTACGCTGCACTGCCCAAAGTCGACGGCGACCAGATTACGGCTCCTTATCTCGACAACCGGGCCGGGCTGTGGGCCGCGCTCTCCGCCCTCAAAGCCTGCCCTGAAATCGCGCTGGCCCTCTCCGTGCAGGAGGAGACTGGCGCTCTCGGTGCGGCCCTCACTGCCCGCCGCCTATCCGAGAGCTACGGCATCACCCAGGCGCTGATCGCGGATTTGACCTGGGACACCAAGCACATCAAGCGCGGCCTCGGGGCTGCCGTCTCGCTCCGGGACAGCAGCGTCCCGCGCCAGAGCTATCTAGCCCACATTCTCGCGCTTGCCGAAGGAAGCGGCCTCCCATTTCAGCGCGAGATTGAGGCTCACGGCGGTTCCGATGGAGCCGGGATTGACCACAGCAGCGTCCCAATGGACTGGGTGTTCGTCGGCGCGCCCGAGAAGTCCCCGCATACGTCCCGTGAGCGTGTACATGTTGGCGACCTGCAAAGCATGGCCGCGCTTTTGGTGCATTTGGTGAACGGATTATGACCTACCGCACCGCTTCGCTGTAGTCCTTCCTTTAGGACGGCCCCTGCGGAGTGCTCTCCGGGTCTGCCAGTGCAGAAGAATGAACGAAGCAAGGCGGCAGGTCTCTGCCGCGTCGTTTACGACATGGTTCCAAGAAACGATATACACCAAAATTATGCTGGATATTAAACTCATACGAACGGAACCTGACGCAGTCAAAGCGCGGCTGGCGGACCGGATGGCGGATACGGCGGCGATTGATGCGGTTTTGGACGCCGATGCCCGGTGGCGGGCGGCGACTGCCGAAGCGGAGGAGCTGCAAGCGGAGTTAGGACGCAGCAGCAAGTCTATTCCTCAACTGATGAAAGACGGCAGGCGCGACGAAGCCGACGCACTGAAAGTCTCGCTGCGGGATTTAGGCGACCGGAAAGCGGCGCTCGGGGACGACGCCAAGCGGCTGGAAGCAGAGCGCGATCATCTGCTCTTATATATTCCTTACCTGCCGTCGGCGGACACGCCGCCCGGCCCGGAAGAAAACTTCGTGATGGTCAAAGAGTTCGGCGAGACCAAAACTTTTGGATTTGCGCCGAAACCGCACTGGGACCTCGCGACCGACTTAGACTTGGTGGATTTTACACGCGGAGCGAAGCTGTCGGGCAGTGGCTTTGTGCTGTATAAGCATCTCGGCGCGATGCTGGAGCGGGCGCTCATTCAGTTCATGCTGGACTTGCACCGGGCGAAGCACGGCTACACGGAGTGGGCGACGCCGTTCTTTTTGTCGCGGGAAAGTGTCGCGGCGTCGGCGCACCTGCCGAAATTCCAGCCGGAAATGTACCATGACGCCGAAGCCGATTTGTTCGCCCTGCCGACCGCAGAACCCGCGCTGGTCAACATTCACCGGGACGAGATTTTAGACGGGCGCGAGCTGCCCTTGAATTATATGGCGTATTCGCCGTGCTGGCGGCGGGAAGCGGGGGCGTCGGGAAAAGATACGCGCGGGCTTTTGAGAGTGCATCAGTTCAGCAAAGTTGAGATGGTCAAATACACGCTGCCCGAAAACTCGTATACCGAGCTTGAAACGCTCTTAACCGACGCCACCGATGTGCTGGAAGCGCTCGGCCTGCCTTACCGGGTGAAGCTGCTGGCGGCGGGGGACATTTCATTTGCGGCGGCCAAATGCTACGATGTCGAGATTTACGCGCCCGGCGCGGAGATGTGGCTGGAAGTGTCTTCCTGCTCGAACTGCGAGGACTTTCAAAGCCGCCGGGGCAATATCCGGTTCCGGCGCGAGCCGGGCGCAAAGCCCGAGTTTCCGCATCTCTTGAATGGCAGCGGGACTGCCCTGCCTCGCCTGATGGCAGCGCTTTTAGAAACCTATCAGCAGCCCGATGGCACAGTGTTAGTTCCCCCAGCCCTGTCGCTGTATCTTGGAGGCCGGACGATTTTAGGCCGCGAGGATCCAAAAGTTGCAGTTCACGCATGAGATCACGCTGACCGCCAATGCCCCCTGGCGCGGCATTTGGGCAGAGTGGAACACGGTTCACCGCCTGCCTCACCTGCTGTCGCATGTCCGGGCCGCTTTGCCGGCGGACGCCGAAGATACTGCCTATTTTACGGTGCTGCTTGAAGGCCGGCAGATCGAGTTTGCGGCGCAGCTCACCATGTGCGCGGACAAGACCCTGTGCTGGCAGTCGCTCGGGTGTCACTTTTTGTATGTGCTGTCTTTGCGCCTGGAAACGCCGAGGCATGGTCCCGGCATTGAGCTGACGCTGACTGTCGCCTACGATCCGCCCGGCTTCCTGCCTGACATTGCCGAATCACTTGGCCTGAGCCGCCGGTTCAAGCATCAGCTCGAAGCTGATTTCTGCCGCTATGTTCGCGGGCTGGAAGCCAACTGCGTTTCTGAGCTGGCACTGATGGACTAGCAATCGAGATGAAAGGGAGGGGCAATCATGCAGCCGGCAAGTCACCGTCCTAAATGCGGCGGCATCATATGCCAGGGGAAACTCCAGGCCAACACCTTATGTTTTCTGCCTTCAGAACCGCTGAAGGGCTTTTTCACGATTCTGCCTATTAGAGATTTTCCTGAACCCGGCGGACCCCGCAAAGATGCCTGTGCAGTGAGGGATATCTATCTGTCTTCGTTTCTGCTCTTGTCCGCCTAAATGCTTGACAGAAGCCATCACTTTGTGGTACTTTCCAGTATCAAAACTGCTTGACTTGCAATGCCCCAGTTCCGCCCCATAACTGCTCTTTCTCCCGAGCAAGGGGCTTAGTGAGGAGAACCTGGAACGTCCCGCGGAAAACCCCGCGCCCTATGATGTTCTTTTTCGGCGGAAATGCACGACACGATTAACCCTAGAAAGGTTATCAAACAATGGACACTACGATTGATGCCGGCACATACAGTGCTGTCTACAACGGCCTCTCACTCGCGGTTGCTGCAATGCTTGCAGGAACGCTTTTCTTTTTCTTCTCACGCTCTCAGGTTGGATTCAAGTACCGTCCGGCCCTGCTGGTCTCGGCTTTGGTCACAGCGATTGCCTGCTACCACTACTTCCGGATCTTCAATAGCTGGGTAGACGCGCACCAGGTGCTGGCGGGCGGTGCAAGCTACAAGCTGACGGACTCGTCCTTCAACGACGCCTATCGCTACATGGACTGGGTTTTGACGGTTCCCCTGCTTCTCGTTGAGCTTGTCGCCGTACTCGGACTGACGAAGATCGAGAGCCGGGGCCTGCTGTCGAAGCTCGCGTTTGCGGCGTTCCTGATGATCGCCCTGGGCTATCCCGGCGAACTCATCAAGAACAATACGGGACTCCGGGCAGCGTGGGGCTTCGCAAGCACCATTCCGTTCACTTACATCCTGTATGTTCTGTTCAAGCAGCTCGATGCGTCCATCGTGCATCAGCCTGAGACTGTTGCTCCGCTGATTCGCGGTGCACGCCTGTTGACCCTTGCGAGCTGGGGATTCTACCCACTGGCTTACATGATCCCGATGATCCCCAACGTTTCGCTTCGATCCACGGAACTTGGTGTTCAGATCGGTTACACGGTTGCAGACATCATCGCAAAAGTCGGCCTCGGTGTGTTCATCTACTTCATCGCTGCGGCGAAGACCGAGAACGATGCCCGGAACGGTGCAAACCCGTTCGAGCCGAACTTCAGCGCGGCCACCAGCCCCGCTTAGCTTCTTTCTTCAAGCCGCGCTCCTTGTGGGGCGCGGCTTTTTCTTTGAATTCGTGTTTAGGAAGAGACTCGCATGACGAAAAAGCCGATTACTATCGTTTACTGGGCCGTGATTATCGGCAGTTTTTTTCTCGCGAACCATGCCGCCCAGTCACATTGGCCGCTTTGGATAATCACGGTTGCAGGCGCAATTTTTCTGGCGGCGGTTCTGGGTTACCTTTTCACGATGCACTCTGAGTCATAATTATATTCGGCCCCGTAGGAGGGGGCATTCATGCTGCACATTTCCCCAAACGCCGAATGGGATAAAGTTCTGTCGGACACAGCGGCGGCGGCTCCGGAAGCATTCGGCCCCGACCACCGTGTCCTGAACCTGCTGGAAGGAGACTGGGGAAACCCTGGCTCCGGACGTCACTACGAATCCCCCGTAGATGGACGTTTGCTGGGCCATATCCCGATGCTGGATTTGCAGGCAGCACGGAGCGCGGTCAAGTTCGCGAAGTCCGAATCCGCCCAGTGGGCGACGGTGGATTTGGACGAGCGGAAACGCCGCGTCGTCGCCTGCCTGGATGGTCTGCGAACGGAGCGCGAGACGATTGCGCTGCTGTTAGTTTGGGAGATCGGCAAGCCATTTGCCCAGGCACTGACCGACATTGACCGCTGTATCAGCGGCGTCGAATGGTACATCGAGAATATCGAGTCCATGCTCGGGACACGCAAGCCGCTCGGGATGATCTCGAATATCGCGTCGTGGAACTACCCGATGTCTGTTTTGATGCACGCGGTTCTCGTGCAGGTACTCGCCGGCAATGCCGCCATTTCAAAGACGCCGTCCGACGGTGGTCTGTATGCACTGACACTCGCCCATGCGATTGCCCGTCGGGCAGGTCTGCCGGTATCGCTTGTTTCCGGCTCAGGCGGCCAGCTCAGCGACGCGCTGGTGCGAAACGAATTTGTAGACTGCCTGGCCTTTGTCGGGGGCAAGACAAACGGCAGCGCGATTGCATCTAGCCTGTACGACGGCAATAAGCGCTATTTACTCGAAATGGAAGGAGTCAACGCTTACGGCGTCTGGCAGTTCTCCGACTGGCCCACGCTCACCCAGCAGATCCGAAAAGGATTCGACTACGGCAAGCAACGCTGCACGGCTTACCCGCGCTACGTTGTTCAGCGGTCCCTATTCCCGCAGTTTTTGGAAGCCTACCTACCGGTACTCCGCTCCGTGCAGTTCGGCAACCCCGTACTGGTAGAGAAGGACGGCGACCCGCTGCCGAAGCTCGATTTCGGACCGCTCATCAACAGCAAAAAAGTCGAGGACCTGCGCGTCCTGTATACCGAAGCGCTCGGCAAAGGCGCGGTCAGTCTCTATGAAGGCGAGCTTTCGGAGGACCGCTTCCTGCCCAACCAGGACCTGTCCGCCTATTTGGCTCCGGCAGCCCTCTTAAATATCCCGCGCAATGCCCGGCTGTACCACAATGAGCCGTTCGGCCCGGTAGATACGATTGTGGTGGTAGACCATGTCGAAGAGCTGATCTCCGAAATGAACGTTTCCAACGGCTCTTTGGTGTCGTCCATTGCCTGCGATGACCCGTTGACGGCGGCGCAGATCACGCATCAGCTTCGGGGATTCAAGATCGGCGTCAATGCTGTGAGGAGCCGGGGCGATCGGGAAGAGGTTTTCGGCGGGATCGGACAATCGTGGAAAGGCTGCTTTGTCGGCGGGCGGTATCTGGTGCTGGCAGTGACGCAGGGCGAACCCGGCGAAAAGCTCTACGGCAATTTCCCGGAGTACACGCAGCTGCCCGAGAGCGCGTAGTCTGGGTCTTTTGCCAGGTTTTTGGGGCGCGGTGTCGGGGTACATTCGTTGAAGACTTTAACTTCGAGGATGGCCACATATTATGGGACTTGACAACGCGCTCCAGCTTACTCTTTCGCAGGCGATCCTTCACTACAGCCTGTTCGCTGCTATGTTCGCATTCGGCGCGGGCTTTGTTTTCTTCCTCGTCGAAAAGGAAGAAGTCCTGCCGGAGTACCGGGGAACGATGGTGACATCAGCGATCATCTGCGGCGTCGCCGCCGTTGCCTATTACTATCTGATGAACGAGTATTCGCCCGACAAGCCGTTTCCTTCGACGGTGCGATATGTAGACTGGACAGTGACGACACCGCTTTTGGTGCTGAAGTATCCGGAAATGCTTCGGGTGCGCGGGATCGGTTTCGCGACAAAGCTGATTTTGGCCGATTTGCTGATGATTATTACCGGGTTTGTCGGCGAGCTGTCCGGAAAGACCATAAACGGTCATTGGACACTGGTTGCCGGCGGCAGCACGACGGAGCATTACATTTGGGGCTTTATCTCAACGCTCGGCTATGCCGTCATCTTATTTTTGCTGCTGACTGAGGGCAAAAAGCTGGCGGAGAACCAGCCGGAACCAATCCAAAACGGCATCAAGAAGATGAATGTTTATCTATGGTCGCTGTGGGGGGTGTATCCGGTCGTTTACATCGCTGAGGCGCTGTCGGTGAACAATCCAAACATCAATTTAGACTGGTTCAACACGGCGTCGGCACTCGCTGACGTGATCAACAAGGTCGGTTTCGCGATTACGACTTACCTCGCCGTTAAGGCGCTGTCAGGGGACAGCCAGGAGAGTTTGGAACGAGTGCCGAAGAAGGCAGTGGGCAAAGCCTAGTTATGGGGGTGTTCTTTGAGCCGTGATTCCGTAAGCATAGGCTGGGTCTCGGCGGGGTCAGGCAGCAGCTCCTCGCCCCACTGGGTGCCCCACTCTTCGTCCCAGTGCATTTCGCGTCCTCTCCCCCACTGCCGAAGAGCGAGACGCTGGTTTTCGGCAGCTTTGGAACACTCTGACACCAACGCGTCGCGCTCTTGCGCCGTGGCTGCGGGCGGACAACAGCGCAGGCGGCGGGCGCAGTCGAGGGCGGCCCGAACTGCGGCAAGTGCTTTTTGCGTGTCTTCTGCCGGGTGCTGGGCTTCCGCGACGACAGCGTTCCAAAGCTCCGCGCCTGCCCTTAAAACCCATGCTTCGCAGGCATCTTCGATATTATTGGTAAGCATTTTTCATTGTGTAACAGCCGTGCACAGTGTTTTGTTCCAGAAACTGGGAGGAACCGGCGACTTTCTCCAATAATCATTGTCGGCACGTCAGCGAGTTCAGCAGAGGGACGGAATGGGAAAAGACAAAGATCACTCGGGCGGATGGGAAGCCCAGAGCAGCTCCCAGTCGTGGAGACTCGGCATCAGGCGGCCACGTGCGCCCCGGCAGGCATGGGTGAAGAAGTCCCAGTCGGCGGCGGTGACGACCCAGCGACCGCCGTTTCGGTGCCCACGCAGCCAGCCCCAGGTGAGCCAGTCGTAGACCCGGCGCCGGCTCAGCCCGCAGAGTTCCGCAACTTCTTGCGGCGTATAAAATTCTGGGGGAGGATTTGGTGGGTCACTAGACAAAGTAGGTGAAAAAGTCGGTGAAAAACGGGTACTCTTAGGTAACACTCTGAGCAGTAGCGACTTCCAAACGGCAAAGCAATGGGAGGCATGCGAAAAGAGGAAGTGGCTCCCTGAGTAGGACTTGAACCTACAACATTTCGGTTAACAGCCGAATGCTCTGCCAATTGAGCTATCAGGGAACGAAAGCCACTCAGATTATAGCCGCTGCTTCCTGGTTTGTCAAGGGGCATCGGCGGAGAACGCACGAGAAATTCTTGAAAGTCACTGAAATCGCTTTCCATGACACCTGGCGTGCAACGCTGGTCGTTGAAATGCTTGAAACCGAGGCATTCACGACGGAAGGCCGTCCGCACATCCCGCGCATTTTATTCAAGCTGCTGCCCCAGATGGCGACCCAGCATTGCACGAACGACGACGGCCTCTCGTTTCGCCGGGAGGCGCAAGCGACGGAAATCCCCCATTTATTCGAGCATCTCATTATTGAGATTCAAAACCAGGTTCGGCGCGGGATCGGCGTTCCCTTGTGCGGCGAAACCTCCTGGAACTGGACTGTTGACCCGCGCGGCCTTTTCTATGTTACGGTGGACTACGACAACGAGATGGTCGCGCTCGGCGCAATCCGGCTGGCGGAAAACGTCATTAATTCCCTGGACAGCCGCGATTTGGTGCGGATTGAGGCCCTGAATATTAATCGGGAGATCAGTCGCCTGCGAGAGATCGCAAAGATCAGCCGGCGTTTCAACTCCGTTTCCCGTCTGCCCAGTCTCGTGCCAATTGCACTAGGGAGCAGCGAAGTGGAAGGATGCGAGATGAGTGGGGACAGAGAGGAAGAAGGCGTGTAATGGCGAGGGCGTGTGCACGAAGGCGTGAGCGCCCTCGTTCTCATGCCGATACTTGCTGACAAGAACGCCCCCGGCACACTGTGCCGGGGGCGTTTTGCCGTCTCGCATTTGCCACGCATTTTTGTTTGGTGGCGGCCTGAGTTTAGCGGTGCACAATACTGATCACAGCAATGATGATGCCGAGGATCTGGAACGGGTCCACACGGCTCGGCGGACTGCCCTGTCCGATTGAAATGTTGTCGCCGGGCTGGACCAGGAAGCTGCCCTGAACACTTGGGTTTGTCGCATCCAGCTTGACTGTCTGCGAAGCCTGTGTCTTCGGGTCCACACGAATAATCTGGATCGCTTTGATCTGCGCCCGGTCGGAAAGACCGCCCGCTTTGCCGATCGCCGAAGCCAGCGTAATCGGAACCCCATTTGGCAGTGCATATTCCGCCGGGTTGCGGACACCCGACCAGGTAATCGTGTAAGTCGAAGTCACCGGCGCTTGTGGGACAACAATCGTATCGCCGTCAAGCAGTACCGGGTTCAATGCGGGATCGGTTGGGTTCTGCCCCGCCGCCGTAATGTTGATCGGAGTCGTGTCGGTCATGCCGAAGTGTTTCAGGACGACACCGGTCATGTTTGCGGCGATGGTCGGCCCGCCGGCAGCCTGGAGCGCGGCGTAGGCGGTCGTCGTCGCCGGCACCTGGAAGCGGCCCGGCTTTGCGACCTGCCCCTGGACATTGACGAAGATCGGCAGCGGCTCGGAGGAAGAAACGCTGACCCTATCGCCGTTTCGGAGGAGCGGATTCCCGGTCTCCGTTTTGTTGTCGAGATAGGCCCGATAGTTGATCGTTTCCTGCACTTTAGTATCGCCGCGCGTGATCACGACTTTGGACAGGTCCGAGTTCAGTGCCGGAACGGCCTGCACCAGCACATCGTTGAGACGGGCCGATGATGGCAGGGTATAGTGACGCGGGGCGCTGACAAGTCCTATCACATCAACCCCAATGCCGCCGGCCTCGGTGATGGACACGACGACCTGTGGGGAGACATAAAACTTGGACAGACCGGTCGCCGTCTGGCCTGCGCTGACAGCCTCCCCACGAATAAGCGCAGCAGCCTGGACAGGGGTCAAACCCTGCACATGCACCTGATTGATATACAGCAGCGTGATATTGCCGGCATTGTCTACCGTGTAATCACCGGTCAGCTGAGCTTCGTTGGCGACAACGATATGCAGCCTGGCATTGGCGTCAATTATGCTGGCGGTCTGCGCCGTCGCCATTCGGGCGAACAGTGTCAAAGAGAGCAGCAGAAGCAGAGCGAGACGATAAAAAGTACGCATAAGCGGGTTACTTCCTCAAAATTGGTGGGTACTAGAACACTTAAAGCACGAATCATGCCAACAGGCCGCGTAATTCTACGGGATTGCCGGCAGAGGCATCAGACATTGGTACTTTCCGGGGTGAGCAGGATCACTTTTTCGGCCTGTGCGCCCTTTGGCCCGGTGCCGACCTCGTATTCTACATCCTGACCTTCGCGCAGGGACTTGTAGCCGTCCTGCTGGACAGCCGAGAAGTGAACAAACAGGTCTTTGCCTGCGCCGGTGTCAATAAATCCATAGCCTTTGGCGTCGCTGAACCACTTGATCTTCCCTAACGGCATAAAACGTGCGCTCCTTTAAGTGTTCGGTAGGTTCAACGTACCATAGAGTCGGCGCTTTGTCAAGGGGAAATTGCCCTACGGCCCGACGACCAGCAGTGTAAACGAGCCGGGAACATAGTTGCGGCGGCGGCCTTCGCCGGGATTGGCCGTATCCGGGGTGGCCGTCACGAGAAGCACCCGGTGCGTTTTGGTATCCACTGCCATTGTCCGCGCCCCTTTTTCGGTGGGGACGGTTTGGAGAGTAAAGCCCTCTTCCGCGTTTCCTTCATGGGCCACCGTCAGTGTGCCGTCCTGCCCGTTCGAACTGAAGGCAGTTCTGGTGCCGGGGTCGAACCCAGCGGCATCGGGACCGTCACCGATTGAAACGGTTTGAACGAACTTGCCGGCGGTCGTCGAAACGACCATCTTGCCGCCGTCGCAGACCGAGAACAGCCGGTGGTGCCTCGCGTCTATATCCAGCCCAGACGGGCTTTCAG
>Ga0123339_10003187_pt1 | contig 10961 bp, 13 predicted proteins | sample lystaG_FD_89956 | JGI IMG/M metagenome (GOLD analysis project Ga0123339, IMG submission 89956) | Glacier valley bacterial and archeal communities from Borup Fiord, Nunavut, Canada, to study Microbial Dark Matter (Phase II) -... | ecosystem: Environmental > Aquatic > Freshwater > Ice > Glacier ... | reverse complement strand
CCCAAATCCTGATCGATGATCAGCCGCCCAGCAAAAATCGATAATCGCGAGGTACTGCTTCCATGCATTCCTCCAGGGGGCACCATACTGTGAAGTTCTCCTTGAATCAGCTCGTAGTGGTAGCCTTGAGCCGACAGACCTTCCAGGTCCCGCGCGGTAAAAACTTTTGATGCTGTCAGTGTCGCGGCGGACATAGCTTTTACTCCATCGGATACTTCAGGCCCCACTGGGCACGCAGGGTATCCATCGTTTTCATAATCGCCAGTGTTTCGTCGAGGGGCATAAGCGCACTTTCGGTCTTCCCGGCCCGCAGACACTGATTGACTTCGTCGGCCTCATAGTTCATGCCGACACTGTTAAAGGGAATCGTGACCTCTTCGGACTTGCCGCCGGAATTGACCGTCAGCGTAGCCGGTTTCCACCAGGGGCCGTGCAGCTTGATATGACCGTCAGTGCCTAAAATAAAAGCTTCGTGGGGGGTATTGATGCGAATGCCCGTGGTGATCGACGCCAGCGCACCGCCCGGATAACCCAGCACGATCGCCGCCTGCTCGTCGACACCGGTCTCGCCCAGATGTGCCAGGCCCGTCACCTGAGAAGCCGTGCCAAAGATCATCGATGCCAGGGAAATGGGGTAAACGCCGACATCCAGCAGACTGCCGCCGCCGAGAGCCGGGTCAAAGAGGCGGCCTGACGGGTTGACATCCGTGCGGAAGCCAAAGTCCGCCTGCAGCATACGAACTTCGCCGATCGCACCGTCGGAAAGCAGCTTACGCACATGGGCCATCGCCGGAAAGAAACGTGACCACATGGCCTCCATGACAAAGACACCTTTGGCACGGGCTGCCGTGATGATTTCCTCGGCCTCTTTTGCATTAATGGTAAAGGGCTTCTCGCAGATCACTGCTTTGCCGTGTTCGATACACAGCAGCGCGGCTTCTTTGTGCCCGGGGTGGGGAGTGGCGATGTAAATGACATCGATTTCGGGGTCGGCGGCCAATGCTTCGTAGCTGGAATGACGCTTGGGTGCGCCATACAGGTCTGCAAAGGCATCCGCTTTTGCCTGCGTGCGCGAGCCGACCGCGAGCAGTTTTGCTCCGCTGACCGCTTGCAGGCCGGTCGCAAATTGTTTGGCGATGTTTCCAGGACCGAGAATGCCCCAATGGACAGTTTCCGATGTGAGTGGTGTCAAGTGTGTATACCTCAGAATGGCGTTGTGCTTAACTTCGCCGCTCTGAGGCTATATTCCTGCCGACGGCAGCGAGATTTATGCGTTACGCATGCTGGAACAGGTGCTCGACTTGGCCAAACATGTCTTTGTCTTGCCCCGGTGTCAGCAGATGCTCACGGCAAAACTCCGGCAGCCAGGCATCCATTTCGTCCCGCTGCTGCTCTTCTTCGCACTCCATCGCTTCCAGCATAGTCGCTTCAGGGACACGCGCCAGGCCGCCCTGCTGCGTCACTTTAATAATTTCCCGCTCCAGGTCTTCCAGTGTCATTTCTGTTCTCCTGTGGTTTTGAGATAATTGCCGCCGGAGAGGAAAGTACGACACCGCCCGCCTACTTTCCTGCCTGAATTCATTTTCGAATCTTTTCGGGTAAATTCACCTTATGGAAGTCAATCCCGTCGACTCAGTCTACTCCGAACGGCTGACCCAGCAAGAGCAAAAAATGCTGTTCAACCGTTGGGAGTATCAGCAGCGTCAGGCCGCAGCCGCGCAGTCCGAGCCGACAGTCAACGACATTGCCGAAGCCTTCGAACTACCGCCCCACGAGGTCGCTCGCCAGCTTCGAGAGCTGCGGGCGGAGCGGCATCAAGCAATCGTGAATACCAGCAAGCGGCGTCAGCTCATCCTGGCGATTGTCCTTCTCTGTGTTCCAGCAATTCTTCTCGTTGGACTGCTTGTCATCCTGGTTAGTCTCAGAACTTGACGGACGCTGCGTGAAGGCAAATCTGAAGAACTTAGAAGAGCGGAAGCTGCAAAGTACTTTGCCCCGGAGTCCAAAAGGCGGAAGGTGAGTCGCGCTTTGCCACATCGAACACGACCGGGCAGTTGGTCTCGACCGCCACCGTCGCGCGGGCATAACCTAGAGCAAGCTTGGGGGTGTTGTTTTCTTTGGAGAGGTGCGCCAGCCAGACCGTGTGCGGACCATGTTCCAGCGCGTGTTCACACAATAGGTGACCGGCGGCCTCATTCGAGAGATGCCCCTGATCGCTTAAAATCCGCGCTTTCAGATAGCCGGGATACCCACCCCCCTGCAGCCGGTGAACATCGTGGTTTGCTTCCAGCACCAGCAGATGCGCCCCGCGTATCGCCCGCCGTATCGTCTCCGTAACATGGCCGACATCGGTTAAATGGCTGACTTTCTGTCCGCTCGGGATATGCAGGATATTTATTCCTACCGGGTCAGTCGCATCGTGGGGAATGGTAAACGTCTCAATTTGCAGATCCCCCACTGTCCAGCGGTCGCCGACCGCCAGAACATGGTGCGGCGTCTGCGTCTTACGCCGATAAAACGCCGTCAGCGTCTTTTCACTCGCAATGAGCGGCACATTGTGACGTTTCGAGATCGCGTGGGCACTCTGCACATGGTCCGCATGCTCATGCGAGATCACCACCCCGCTGAGATCCGCCGGGGTTAGCCCCTGCTTCGCCAGTGCCGCCGACAGCTTGCGCATCGGCAGCCCGACATCGATCAAAAAAGCGACCCGGCCTGCCCGAATAAGCGTGGCATTGCCCGAGGAACCGGAGGCGAGTGCATGGACGGAGAATTGCTGATCCATTCACTGATTGTACCCGGTAGTGGCTATTTGATGTTACGCGAATGGATACGACAGTTTCAAATCGCCAGCAGGTTGGTCCCAAGCGCAAGGAAACATCAGAGTATAATTTGGGATTATCGTCCACTAAAATTACTCGAAGGACAAAATAAAATGCTCTACCTCAGATTTCTGTTTGCATTTGCTTTTTGCTGTGCCAGCATCTTCCCCTCATGTGCATCTCCGGCACCGAGTAGCACCAAAGTTCAAGGAGCAGACGCGGCTAACATCACGCGCATTACGGCAGATATTTCCATATTTGACCTCAAAGATTTAATGCGTAGTCCTGAACAGGCCTGGGTTGTGGCGGGAATTAAACCGCAGGTGCCAAATGGAGGTAGTTCCAATGCATATGTGGACTCTGCCACCGGCAAATTGGTGGTTGCACCAAACGGGTTTGAATACGTCACGTTAGGCGGAACGTTTAGGGTTGTTGCCACCTTGGTAAGTCCAGTTAAAAAAACTGTGTGGATGTACAATCTAATTTTGCCTATCCATGACAATTTTGGCGTCAGGTCTTCGTCTCCCGAAGTCAGACTAATGGCATTTTATCGCGGTGGCGTTGCGATTTTTCGGATAGTCGATACCCAAGATAACCCCCAGAGTTTCGACCCGGTGTATCTAATCCCAGAGGAGTGGGCAACGCTCGTGGGTCCCGCGTTGAAATACTGTAAGACGCACCCCAAAGTGTTTCTGGAGAGTAAGGTATTGAAGAACCAAAATGAGCTTCGGAGAGATCTGCTGAGCAGCAATCCCTTTATTGAGATTGCTGCATATCGTACTCTCTCTGCAAATCAAACGCTTCGTAAGCAGTACGGTTTTCGGCCGATTGCAGCCGCTACAGGTTTTCGACAAGGAATACTGCTGTGCATTGCGCTGAAGAACATTTCGGCGAGAGAAGAAACTGCAGCTGGGGTGACCGATTATATTGACAAAGCGAAAAACACAGCCGAACTCGAAGGCATTACAATTGGTTTGGTTTCTTCACTAAGAGAATGGGGCCTTAGTGATTCCGATAGAGCACTTTATCTGTCATTGCTTCGTAAGCTAGTGTTGCGTCAAACAGTGCTGACATCACAAAATCAACAAAAAGACTTCATTACTAACTTGATTGCTAATGCACAAGTTTTCAAATGAGCAATTAAATCAAAATAGTAGCGACATATTTAGGGTAGCATCACACAAGAAAAGGCCCGACGGGAGGCGGCGGGTTCGTCGGGCCTTACGATGGTTCTTCAGTTTTTCGGCATCCGTGCTAAGTTCCAGGACACTCCTGACCTGGGTGTATATTGTTCGGCGCAAGACGCCGGGAAATTCAGCAGTCGGGGCCGGTATTTAGTTTTTCTTTCTTCGTAGTGACTTTCTCTATCCTGACACCCATATCTTCGGGCGTACGCGATGAGCCGGTCACTGCCAGAGTTACCGGGTTTCGGGTCTTTTTACTGATGGTGAGTTTGCTGTGGAGAAAATTGCTTGGTGTAACCACTGGAAAGTGACGTTTCTTTACCTCCACCCGCCTCTTTGCCACCCGCGATGAGTACCAGGCCACTGGAGAATACCAGCAGTGCCTGGTCGTGCGCCCCGACAGGCAGGGCGGGTATGGTTGTAAAGCACTGAGTCAACGAGTCGTAGAGCTCCGCAGTGCCGATCGTGGCGTTTCGCGGAACACTCCAGCCGCCCGCGAGCAAGACTTCCCCACCGGGCAGCAACGCCGCGGTATGCGCCATGCGCGGAGCATTCATCTTGGTTGACAGAAGCGTAAATGCCTCCGTCTTGGGGTCGAAAAGCTCGGCCTGATCCGGCTCACCAGTGCTATTCTGTCCCCCGGCAATGAGCACCTGACCACTCGCCAAGAGTGTCGCCGTGGGCCGGTCGCGCGGAAAATGCATCGGACCGTGCATCGAATGAAAAAGGCCGGTCGACGGGTCATAGATCTCTGCCGAAGCCAGCGTCACAGTCGGCTGACGGACAAACCAGTGCGTGCCGCCGACAATGAGCACGCGCCCGTCGGCCAAACGCACCGCATCCTGACCGAAGCGGTCGTCCGCGAGCTGCCCTGTCGGCGTAAACGTCTGCGTCGCCGGGTCAAACAGGTCCGCAGTGCGCAGCGTCCGGCCCCGATGGGTGTTGAAGCCGCCGACGCACAGCACACGGCCATCGCGGAGCAGTGTGGCTGTAAACAGCTCGCGCGGGGAAGACAACTGTGAGGGAAGCAGTGTGAAGCTCTGGGAAGCCGGATCAAAAAGCTCCGCACTTCCCAATGTGCCGAGAACGGTGTTGTAACCGCCGGAGATCAGCACTCTGCCGCCGGAAAGGAGTGAGGCTTGCGCGAAGTTGCGCGGCACCACCAATTGTCCCCGGGTCGGCGTAAAGCGGCACGTCGCCGGATCAAACAGATCCGCCGTGGCAACGCACCGGTCCGCCGGGAACGAATAGCCTCCGGCGATAAGACCCCGCCCATCCAGCAGCAAGGAATACGCCGGGGCCCAGCGCGGGTCGGACATGGGAGTGTGTGTCGGTGCCCAGCCGCTCTCAGCGAGCGAAGGGGCAAGAAGCGTGAGTGCCATGAGAACGCAGCAGAAAACTCGGGTCATGCGGGAACGGCGTCGGCGAAATCATCGCAGGTTGCCGCCAGACTGATGTCGTTCTGGGTCAGCCCACCGGAATCGTGCGTCGTCAGTGTCAAAGTCACTTTGCCGTACCGGATATCGATATCCGGGTGATGCTGAATCGACTCCGCCGTCTGGCCGACCTGATTGACGAAGTCCAGCGCATGGCTAAAGTCTTTAAATTGGTAGGTTTTGGAGATCGCTTCGCCGGACCGGGTCCAGCCCGGCAGCTTGGGCAGATGCGCTTGAAGCTCGTCTTCCGAGAGTTTTGGAACGTGCATGTGAATGTGTCCTCTTTGGGTCAAGTGTACCCACACCCGACCTTAAAAAGCCAGTGGTTTTCAACCACTCGTTTTTCGTCGTGCTGACCCTAAGAATGCGCTTCCGCGAAAATATGCCGAAGCTGCGGCTCCTCTTCGGCAACCACCATCGCGATCACACTGTCGCCGTTCTCAAAGCGCGTATCCTTCTGAGGAATCATGGCGTTGTCACTGCGCACCACGGAGATAATCAGCGCATTCCCCGGCAGCCGCAGGTCCTGGATGGTCTGACCCAGCACTGGAGAGCGCTCGGAGACATTGATCGCCACTACTTCGATATTGCCGTTCTTCAAAGCCCCCAGGGGAATAATCTCGCCCGGCTCGATCTGCTGCTCCAAAAGATTGAAGATGATCTGCGTGCTGGAAACCGTCGTGTCAATTCCCAGTTTGTCAAATAAGACCATGTTGGCCGGGTCATTCACACGCGCCACGGTGCGCGGTGCCTGGAAGTTCTTCTTCGCCATCTGGCAGATGACTAGGTTATCCTCATCGTCGCCGGTCACAGCGACAATCACGTCAGCACGGCCAAACCCCGCCTCCGACATGATGCGCACTTCGCAGCCGTCGCCCTGCATGACCACTTCGCCGAGCTGCTCGGCCATGGCGGACTGACGCCGCCGATCTTTTTCCAGCAGCAATACCTCATGGCCCTCAGTCAAAAGCTGCTTCGTCAGGTAGTAGCCAATCTTGCCGCCGCCTACAACAATCACGTACATACAATTATCCTTCAAGTCTCTAACAGCGCTGTTCGAGATAAACCTTGTCCCAGGTCTGGGAGGCTTGCAGCAAGGCTTCCCCCTGCCCTTCTCCGAGTGCGGAGTCGTGTATCAGTCCGGCAGCCAGAGTCGTGGTGCAAAGCGTGGTGATGCCCAGCTCGCGGTAAGCCTGTGCCCTAATCGGATCGTAGATTCGCGCAACGACACGCTCCACATGAAAGACTTCGCGGGCGATCTGCGCCGCCATAATATTGGAGTTATCGCCTTGGGTGACGGCGATAAAGGCGGACGCTCGCTCCAACCCGGCCCGCTTCAGCAGGTCCTGGTCCAGCCCGGAGCCGACCAAGCGGTGTACCTTAAATTTGTTTCCGAGGCGGCGGAAAGCGTCACTGGTCAAGTCGATGACTGTGACATCATGGCCTTCCCCGGACATCTGCTTGGCGAGCGTGGAGCCGACTCGCCCGCAGCCGAGTATCACGATAGTTTGCGGCATGAAAATGGTCCTCTTCAGCGTCGAAGACGCGGCCCCTTTAGGATACACTGCCGGACAGGCTTGTGTCAAGTGGTATTTTCACTTGGCCTTGGGCCGCGCCGCGCGGTCTTTCCCTCAGTCCTTGCTCCTTGCTTACGCCCCCATTGCAATCTCCCGCAGCTCACGCATCAGCGTCAGGGCTTCGTCATAAGGCCGCTGCCATGTGTTGCGGCCAAAGATCAGCCCGGCGGCCCCGGCCTCAAACGAAAGCCGTGCTTTTTCCAGCAGCTCGGAATCCGGTTCTTTTTCGCCGCCGGAGATCAGCACCAGAGTCTTACCTGCCGAGGCGATTACGCGGGCGACCCCCTCTTCCGGGCTGAACTTCTGCGTATCGTAGGGCTTCGGGGAGCCGGGAGACGGACTGAGCGTGGGGAAGTTGACTTTCACCACATCCGCGCCGACTTCCGCCGCAACCCGTGCGGCATAGTCAATTGCCCAAACGCTCTCCTTGCCGCCTTTGGCATCCACCGCTTCGCCGCGCGGGTAGGCCCAGATGATGGTCGGCATGCCCAGACGCTCCGCATCCCGGCGTACCTTCTCCCACTGCGCGAAGTCTCGATCCTGCGCCGGGGAGCCGACATACAGCGTATAGCCGACCGCATCCGCCCCCAGTGCCACGGCATCTTCGACCGAAGCGAGACAGGGCGAAAACGATTCAGCATCCGACGGGATTTCCGTTTTGCCGTTCAGCTTGACGATCAGCGGGATCTTCCCTGCCCACTGGCGCATGTACTTCTGGGCGATCCCGATTTGAAAAACGATCCCTGAGTAGTTGCCGTCTACTGCCAGATTCAATTGATACTCGGGATTGGCCGAGGCCGGGTTGGCGAAAAAGTCGCGCGGGCCATGCTCCAGGCCCTGATCGATCGGCAAAAACAATCCCGTGCCGTTTGCCGGTCCATATTGGTACAGCAGGCGGTGCAGCCGCGTGCGCTTTCCCGTGGAAAGATGATCGAGATCATCGAGAGTTAACCGCTTTGCCATAACAACTTCGCCTCCAATTCAGGAACAGCCTTCCAACAAAAAAGAACGCCCTAAACCTCTAGTGAGGCCAGATTTCCGCAAGCCGAATCCCCAGCCACACCGCGATATACCCCGCGATCACGCTCCCCAGCAAGTTTCCCATCGCCAGCCAGGACGAGCCGAGCCGAGCCGTTTCGTATTCGAACGTGGAAAATGTCGTGTATGCCCCGACAAAGCCGATGGTCACGAAGAACCGCCAGTTGGGGTTGATTAAAACGCGGTTCAGAAGCAGTGTTGCGATCAAGCCCAAAATAAACGAACCCGAGATATTGATGATGATAGTTGCCCAGGGAAATAAGCTGCCGTAGCGGTTCGAAATCCAGGTTCCGATGAGAAAGCGAGCGATGGCTCCCAGAAATCCCCCCGCCCCAACGACAAGGCTTTGACGCAGCAGTAGTAAGAACATGAATGAGCGATTGTAGCACACGAGGCCGTTAATTAGTCAAGAAAAAAGCGGGGTGCATGTCTGCCCCCCGCTCACTCTATTTCGGATCTTGACTAGTTCGTGCTGAATGTCAGCAGCTTGCCGTTCAGATTTCCCGTTCCAGCGGCATTCGCAGGAGTATTCTCCGCGTTCGTAGGAGAAGGGGCATTGCTGCCGCCAGAGATCTGCGGTGCCTTGACATACTTGACATGACCGTCTTCGACCAAATAGTTTGCTGCATAGGAACCAGCATTCTTGTCATGTCGGTTGGATGGAATTCCGTTGTCCGCATCGTTGCCGCTATTATTTGGCGTGCCACCTGCCGCCGCAGCAGGAATACCCAGGCCAAGCCCGGTGCCTGCGCGGCTATCCTGCTCGCCCGTAGTAAGGTTCAGACTATTCGCGGTGTCGGCAGGAACGCCGAAGACTTCGTAAGCCTGAACCGTCGTTGCCGGGGCGTTGATCAAGGCAATGCTCTGGCCCGCAAGATTTGCATTCTGGGCATAGGAAACTGCAGACTTGGCTCCGTTATTTGCTGTGCTGTCATCTGGGCACTTGTAGAGGCCAGTGGACTTGGTAAAGCTGTAAAGTTGACCAGCCCAGCCGTACCCTGTGGTCGCGGCAACGACGGGGAAGATTGTCCCGGATGGCTCTTTCTCGTCGGCATCCTGCGTATACTGGATGAAGGCAAGGCCGAGCTGCTTCATGTTGGACGAGCAGGAGGCGCGGCGAGCATTCTCGCGAACCTTCTGAAATACTGGGAAGAGGATCGCCGCGAGGATCGCGATGATGGCGATGACGACGAGCAGCTCGATGAGCGTGAACCCGCGTCGTGCGTTGGATGGCTTAAACATAGGAAGATTTGCCTGCTTTCTGAGAGTACGGAACGGGAAAACAAAAACTTTAAATGGGGTGATTGTGTTCCTCTGTTTCAATTGTAACATACCAAAGCAGTAATGTCAAGCATATTTCATATGCTTTATGTTAAATCTATGTTAAGAAAATCGCGTTTGGCATTGTTGCCCACTTCGAGGTATTCTAGCAGCATGAGTGACACCGATTCCATTCCACTAAATCTCTGCTCCCAGTGCGGCCTTCCGCTTTCCCCCACTGCGATACTCTGCCCACGCTGCCAATCGGTGGTTGTGGCGAGTCAGCACTGGGAGGCTCCTCTTCTCGACAAGCGCGGGATCGCCCCGGTCGCGAAACGTCGAGCCGGCATGATTTGGCTCGGCGTGCTGGCCGCGAACATTGCCGCCGCGTCGATGGTCGGCCTGAGCCTCTGGTTTTCAGATAAGTCGCCGGTCGCAGCGACCATTTTTATTTCATCCGATTTCACGTTAGTCCCCGGCGTCATGGGCCTCGTAGGAGCTTTCTGCTGGAAGGATCTTCGGCTCTCCTCGGTTGAGTATTTTCTTTACTCCCTGCCGATTGCGGCCGTCGGTCTCCTGGGGGGTGGTGTCTTCATGGGAGAGGGCGCGGTCTGCCTGCTGATCGTTTCCCCGCTGCTGCTCGCCTTCGTTTTTCTCGGCTCCTTGCTGGGCCGCTGGCTGTTTGCTCTCGGCAATAAGACACTGAACATGAGTCTCGCACCGGTGATACTCAGTTTTCTTATGATAGATTTGTTCTCGCCGCATCACTTCGCGAACTGCGTTTCCGACACGGTCGTCATCAAAGCAACGCCGGCCCAGGTCTGGTCGCATCTGGCCGTCGTGCCGCCTATCCCGTCGAAGCCAGACTTTTGGCTGTTTCGCGCCGGTCTGCCCTACCCAGTCCAGGCCACGGCTCGCGGGACTGGGGTCGGTGCGACCCGCCGCTGCATCTTCAGCAAAAACAGCATTTTCGAGGAGAAGATCACGCACTGGGAGCCGAGCCGCCGACTGACTTTCGAGGTGACCCACCAGCCTAGCGACCCGGAAATTCTTGGTCACGCCCGTGTTCTGCGCGGGCAGTTCGATCTTCAAGACAACGGCGACGGCACGACCACCTTGACCGGGACCTCTTGGTACGAGCTGTATGTGTATCCTGCCGCCTACTACGACCTCTGGGCCGGGAGCATCGCCCGGCAGGTGCATGTGCGCGTCATGACTCATATTAAGACACTCTCCGAAGCAGGACATTAAAATGCTGGCACGTCTTGCCCGAGTCGTTCCCGCCCTGCGGCTCGTGCCGGGACTGCCATCGCTTTTTGATGCGGTCCTGCTGGCACATACCGCACTCTTTCACCCGAAGCGGCTCAAGGCACTGCATGAAGTGGAACAGATCGTGCTCTCCTGGCCCGGAGTCACGACAAAGCTCCACCGTTTCGGAGGAACGGAGTTTCGCCTGGGAAACCGCGAGATCGGCCACTTGCATGGCAACGGCCTGCTGGATATTCCCTATTCCAAAGTTCTGCGGTACCAAATGGTGCAATCAGGCAATGCCCAGCCGCACCACCTCTTCCCCCGCTCCAATTGGATCAGCTTCTACATCATCTCCCCAACCGATGTACCGAACGCCACCACTCTGCTGCGCCT
>Ga0123339_10003185_pt1 | contig 10968 bp, 5 predicted proteins | sample lystaG_FD_89956 | JGI IMG/M metagenome (GOLD analysis project Ga0123339, IMG submission 89956) | Glacier valley bacterial and archeal communities from Borup Fiord, Nunavut, Canada, to study Microbial Dark Matter (Phase II) -... | ecosystem: Environmental > Aquatic > Freshwater > Ice > Glacier ... | reverse complement strand
TGGTACCGTCGGTGATCGAGATGACGCCAGTAGTTGAGTTATAGGCAACTGGTCCAGTGGATGAAATCGCGAGGCGGGCGCGGGTATCGGTAAAGTATTTGTTGGCTGCGCCTTCGTTTACGTCATTGGTAGTGAGAACGATATTACCGTTTTGACCGTTAACAGAGGCGACTGAAGTTGGGAAGAGGAGTTGAGCCCAGTTGCCCACGATAGTACCATCAGCCGCAGTTAAAATATATGTCTTGGCAGAAGCGGTAGTTATACACACATCACCTCGGACTGCAGTAGTGAGATCAGTACATTTGTTGGCAGGAGTAGTATCAAGATCTGTCTTGGTAAATGTCGCCGAGAGTACGATCCCCGGGAGCTGAGCGATTGGTACGAAACCAGTTGCATCAAGACTCGCGATACCATTTATGGCTCCTTTTTGTAGGTTTATGCGGGCATCTGCACGAGTGTCGGTGTAGTATTTATTGGTACCCTCAGCGAGGTCAGTGGTAGTTTTTGCAGCAAATGCAGTATTGAATCTGGTAGGAGTGTAGTAAAGATTTGTAGATCCCTCAGTCAAGTTATCAGTTGTTTTCAATCCAAGAGCCGTATCAAATCGAGCTTGAGTATAATAAAGATTTGTACCCTCAGCCAGATTTGTGGTGGATTTTGCAGCCAAGGCTGCGCTAAATCGAGCTGCAGTGTAGTACAGATTTGTACCCTCAGTGACTTGGGTTGTAGTGTAGTCGCCTGATTGAGCAGTGACAGCTCCGGTACGTCCAAAGACTGAGTTAACCGCGAGATTGGTGATGAGATCAGTGTACGCTGCACCGTTTGCTGATACCTGATATTTGTTGGTGGTTGCATTGTAAATCATGCGACCGGTGTTCAGTGCAGAGACTCCGGCAGTTTGTCCTGCGTACGACTCAAAATATGCTCCAGTTCCCGAAATATCCTTGACTTGGACGTATAGTGGATCGATACCCCCGGTGACGGTGAGTTTTTTAGTAGCTGAGTCATAGTTGAAGTTTGCAGTGTCTTGAGAGAGCACACCTGCATCGTAGAAAAATATACCCGAGCTCGATGCGCCTGAGACTGTCGATGAGTTGAGAGTAGCAGTGTTGCTTGTCCAGATAGGAGCTCCTGCGCTAATCGAGAGCACTTGTCCGGTAGTTCCATTTGCAAGTTGGCTGATCGAATTTGCGGCACTTCCGATAAAGAGTTGATTGTTGGTGATCGAGCTAAGTCCGGTTCCACCGTTGATTACCGGCAATACTCCGGTGACTTTGGTAGTCAAATCAACTGCATTTGCTGCAAGTTTTGCGGTGGTGATAGCGCCATCGGCGATTTTGGCTGTAGTGATTGCGGCGTCGATGACTTTGGCAGTAGTTACCGCGTCATTGGCTAGCTTTAAGGTAGTGATCGATCCATCAGCAAGTTTGACCGTCGTAACTCCATTGTCAGCGATTGAGAATGTAGTACCAGTAAGCGCGAGTCCTGCGCCAGCTGAGTACACCGTACCAACATTTGGGGTACAGTTCCAGCCAATAGCGAGTGGACCTGCACCATCAGGATCAGTTGCGTAGTAAGTAATGATGTCACCGTTTGCCGCACAATTTGCGATTTTGGTGAGTGTGACTGAACCAGCGGCGAGTTTAGCGGTAGTGACCGAACCAGCAATAATTTTGGAGCTATCCACCGAATCTGTCGCGAGCTTTGCCAAGGTGACATTTGCATCAGCTAGTTTTGCAGTCGTGACCGATCCATCAGCGAGTTTGGTGGTGATAATCAGTCCATCTGCTAGATCAATACTCGCAATCGAGCCATCGACAATTCGGGCACTATCGACCGCATTTGACCCAATATCGATTAAATCAATCGATCCGTCAACAATTTTGGCGCTGTTAATTGCGTCCACAGCGACTTTTGCCAAGGTGACTGATCCAGATGCCAGTTTGATTGTAGTTACTGCGTTATCGACGATTTTGTTGGTAGTGATGGCATTATCGACGATTTTTGCGGTAGTTACTGAGCCATCTGCCAAATCAGCAGTTTGAATTGTCGCATCAAGTATCTGGGCAGTCGTGACTGCATCAGTTGCAAGCTTGAGTGTTGTCACTGATCCATTGGCGAGTTTTGCGGTGGTTACACCATTAGCAGCGATTGAAATTACGGTACCGGTTACATCTACCCCACTAGTTCCAGTATAAATTGGAGCAGCAGCAGGTGTAGTACAGTTCCATCCGACAGTCAGCGGACCGACACCATCAGGATCTACAGCATAATAAGTAATGGTTTGTCCATCAGCTGCGCATGCCGCGAGTTTTGCCAAAGTTACTGAACCACTTGCAAGATCAATAGTGGCGACTGAACCATCGACAATCTTAGAGCTGTCCACGGCATCGGTGGCAATTTTAGCTAAAGTGACTGCACTGGCTTGGATTTCGCTAGTTGAGATATCAGTTCCGAGTACTGCCGAGAGTGCATACCCAGTAGCCTTTGTTCCCGTGCGAGCAATCGAACCATCTGTAGTGACATCAAATACCGTGTACGGCAGTGTCACACTCGGTGAGTTAGTGAGTAATAAAGTATTGGTTGCTGAGTTGTAGGTGAGTTGTTGTGAATCAGCTCCTGAAATCGTGGAACACACCCATGCAATTCCATTATATTGGAGAATTTGTCCGTTTGTACAGGTTGACTTGAGTCCAAGACCAGAAGCTCCTGCTGTAAGTCCACCATTTGTGTCAACAGCAAGTCCTAATGTCAACAACTGCGCCGCAATCGATCCATTGAGACCGTTTCCGAGGCTAAGCGAAAGCACGCCTGGGATGCCTTGAAGCCCTTGGATACCTTGAGTGCCCTGAGTACCGGCTGTACCTGCTACTCCATTTGCGCCATTAAATCCGGTAAATCCACGTAGTCCTGGATCGCCCTGCACTCCTTGTGTACCGGTTGCTCCGACAGCGTTTGTACCATTTACTCCATTTGCGCCTGTCGAGCCATTTGTGCCCAATGAACCATTTGCTCCGCTGCTTCCATTTGCGCCTGCACTACCATTGGCCCCACTAGTACCTGTCGAGCCGTTTGTACCCAATGAACCATTTGCGCCTGCACTACCATTTGTTCCAGAGGTACCATTTGTTCCAGTTGATCCGGAGGTTCCATTGGTGCCGTTTGATCCTGAATTTCCATTAGCGCCATTGGTTCCATTTTGTCCGCTTTTGCCATCAACTCCACCCAAAATTCCGGTTCCTCCATTGGCGATTGTGTAGACATTGGCTACTTCACGCTCTGTGATACTGAACTCTGTTTTAATTTGCTCAGGATTTTTAGTCAGTTCCACAGCTGATTTGTCGAGAACTACGACCAGGTTTGCCGGTACACAGATATTGGCACTATTAATAATATATCCAGCATCCGTAGCACAAACACTGATTTTTGATTGATCTTCAAATAGTTTTCCAAATATATTGGTTTTGTATTCAAATGCAAAACGACCCTTGGAATCAGGGGCAATCACTTGTTTTTGGACGCTTCCATTAGTGTTTTTAACCAAGATAGTAGCGTTTTGTGTAACTGGCGCACCGTTACTCGAGAGAGCGCCGGCAAATGTTTGCGATACTGGAACCAGTGCTAGTGCACCACCACCGATAAAAAGTACTGCTGCGCTGATACCGAGCGTTTTGAACAATGTGGACATATTTATATAATATATTTGCTATATTTTATAAGTATATAGAAAAAACGCGTGGAGCGCAAGTGCAAAAAAGCATAGCAATTACCTACAAAATTCATTTTTTTTGATTTTATACTTTACTTTAGTTTTCAAGAAACTTATTTTTTGGATCCTAAATCCAGTTTTAGATAGTACACGTACAATCACTTTCCAAAAAGCATCTGTGTTTCTTGTTGATTTAGCTTGTGATTTTAGCAGATATCTAACCTGTGGATAACTACTTTTCCGCAGAAAAACCCTTGTTTTACGATATATTTCTGTGGATAACTAATGTGTGGATAACTTTTTTACAATGAATAAACAAATCCAGCAACAAATTGTACCAGCAAATTAAAAAAGCTAAATAAAACAGGAAAGATTAAAAAAATTGAAGTCATAAATATATCAGATATTATCGCCCCGCCAAGTACTTAAGGGCTTTTTTGATCATACTTGCTAGATCACCTGCATCCCACTCATTATCTTGCTTTAATGTCGAGATCACTTGTACTACCTCCGGTTTTTTGTATCCCATGTTGGTGAGCGCATTAGTAAAGTCAGAAATAGTCGGGTCTTTCATGTTGAGTGCTTTTTCGGACATGCTTGAGATATCGGTCGAGGCACCTTTGAGCTCCAAAACTATCTTTTTTGCCGTTTTTGCCCCGAGCCCTTTTACGGCTGAGAGTGTATTTAAATCCTCCGAGATTATCGCTGTTTGCAGCGCACTCCACCCGAGTGTGTAGATAATCGTAGCCGCCATTTTTGGGCCCACTCCATTGACTTTGAGTAGTTTTTCGACCCATTCTCGGTCAGACAGATCCCGAAATCCGTAGAGTCGCTCATCATCCTCACGAACTACGTGAAGTAAAAAAATATCGACATTGTCATTTATGAGTACTCGTTCGTTTGGTGGCAGTTGCACGATATATCCCAGTCCTGAGGGCGTCTTGATGATCGCATCTCCCATCAACGTTCCAACTATTTTTCCACTGATAAATCCGAGCATAGTATATATAATATAGTTTTTTTAAGAGCCGAGCCCGATGAGTCCGTTGCGAGCAGTTTCTTTGAGTTTAGATCCTGCCGGAGCATGCTTGAGAACGAGCGCAAACACTTCCTTGGCTTTATCCGCCTCATCAAACTTGACGTACAGCTGTCCCAGTTGGAGCCACACATCATAGTTTTGCATCCCACTTTCTTGGAGTTGTTTGAGTATCCGCTGCTCGAGCTTGGTAAACGCTGAGGATGCCGTGACGGTATTTTCGGTTACAATATTGATGGTTGCCGCGTCTTGCGCACGGTTAGTGACGATTTTTTCGACGTCATTTTGGTATTCTTGCTTTTTTTGTTCAGTGGGGGTTGTTTCAGCAATTGGCGTGGTTGGGACAGGTGATTGCGGTGTCGACTCTCCACGCGATTGCTCGATAGGCGTAAATAGTTTTTCTACACCATCAGCCACAGTCTTTGCGCCAGAAACAGTAGCCTGAGCGACGCTTTTTGCCGCATCTTGCGGGGTTATTTCTTTTACTTTTTGTACAGCGCCGACTGTTTTTTGCAGAAGCTGGGAGGCAAATTGCTTGGATTTTTTAATCGACGCGTTGAGGTCAAATGTCGTAAATGCACGCTTAGCGATCACTTTGTTGAGGATGTCAGCACCATTTTTTTGTTTGATTTGACGGGTTAGATTTTCAAGCTTGGTGTTTTCGTACTGAAAAATAGCGTAGTGCAGCACAACGATCACCGCCACCGTAAAGATAAGTACACAAAGGAGGGCACCAACCAGTAGCCACGTCATATTGATATACAATTACTCCGGTCAATAAGTTTCGTCAAGGATTTGCTAATTTTATCATCTCCGGATCCGCACCTCCAGATGACAGATAGCAGTACAATATGGATTATAGCCCCGAGAAAATATTTGGATTCCTTTTACTTATATTTACGTATACTCAACACGATATTTTTCAGTCCCGACCACCGCACGAGGCTTTTTGGAGGTTTGACTTTGGTTTTATAAATTACAAATGGATCTTTTGAGATTTGCGCCGCCGTCCACTCGTACATATCACTGGCTGTCATCACCGCCACTCGCACCGAGCGTGGCAGATACCGAAAACCGGCTTTTGCATGCTCTAAATACGTCTCAAACAACCCAAGTTCATGATGTACCAGATCATAAAACGCCCGTGGATTCTTGATAGTCTCGGTAAGATCTAGCGTTTTGAGCCCATACAACTCTAGGTCACTCTGGGCGATATACGTCCGTCCAAACGTCAGATCCTCAGCGATATCCCGCACAAAGTTAATTTGCTGAAACGCCCGCCCCAAATCTTTGGCAGAGTCCATTGCTTCAAATGGTAAACTCATGATTTTTGCCATAAACAATCCGATAACTTGTGCAGCTCCAAAGGTATACTTATCAAGCTCACGCTCAGTTGCGTACGTTTTCTGCGTCAAATCCATCTGCATCGAGTCAAAAAATGCATTGGCCCACTCTTCATTGAACCCACATTCTTTTTCAAGAGTTACAAAATCCCGGATAATCAAATTTTTACTATACCCGGTGATGCGGTCAACATAAAATTGATCACGAAATGCCAAAAACGCTGCTCCTTGCTGCGGTACGCTATCAACAAAGTTATCCACAACTCGCACTAATGCATACAGCCGAAATACTTTTTCACGAATTGGACGAGGAAAAAACCGAGTGCTGTTGTAAAATGTGGTGCTGCCACTACGAAAAATACGGGTTTGCTCCGGCGTCATGACAAGATATTGAGTGGTTGTTGACGATAAAAGGCAATTTGTCCAGCCAAAGCACGCGCGGCGAGGTTTCGATGAGCATACACAACGCCTGCATCACCAACTTTATGAGGCAAAAAAAGCTGTGCAGGGATAGATATCGGCGGCAAATCGAGCAAAAAAAACTGATTGTATCGTGAGACAAGATCAGCGTTTACCAGTGCATTCCAGTCTTTGAGTCGAATAAACACCGGACCCACAAACCCACTTTTTATCTTGGAGATAATCTTGGTGATACTACCGTGCTCGCCAAACAACAAATACTCACTATCACCCCAATTTCCAGTCATATACTCCTCAACATCGCGTACGACCCGGTTGGTGCTCAGTAAAAACAATGATTGGGTGGCTTTTTGTTGCTCAACAACATCTCTCCACTCATAAACACTCCGCGCAACCGGCTCGATAAAATACGCCTTATCGTCCTTTGGCAAATCAGAACTGTCATCCTCGGACTTGATCCGGATATTTATGTTCTCATGATTTTTCAGATAATATCGTATCTTCGACTTATCCACAACCTCGGTTAGTTTCAACACTCGCAACAGTTGCTCAACCTCTACTGAAGTCAAAAAAGTGGGGATAACTGGCTTGTCCACAAGTACATCATTCACTGTATTCGCAAATTTTGCTGCATTTTGGCACTCCACAAACACCCCCCCATCAAACGGATTTAGATCGATGATGCGACTCTTGAGTATACTCTGCAAAACCCTGTCCCCCTGCAAAAATTCATTAATCAGCTGAGTACCTAGTATATTTGTACTAGATATAGACGATAATTTGGCGACAAGTGAGTTGCTCGTGACACCGATTGTTTTGAGTCTTGCCAAAATTTGCTGAGTTTCTGGGGCAAATGACCCGATGTCGACTCGCAAATACTGCCCACTAGCACCCCGGTGGACGTAAAATGCCAAAAAATCCAGCTGCTGCACCAGTGATTTACTATCGGTCACGACATCAGCGTGGACTGCCAACACCTCACCAAGCAGCTCCAAAATCGTCGAAAATTGATTGGTGTTGATTTGATCGAGCGAAATCTGTCGCTGTACCAACAACAACTCCTCGAGTGGTGCAGTTTGGACAGTACCAAATACAATCGGCGGTAGGGTTTGTGCCATAATCAATCGTAGCCACCAATAATCTCGCTGCCCATGCGCATGAAAAAACACTTTGGATTTACTGTGTCCCACCGCCCAAATTAAGGCCAGTACTACCCGCCTAGTATCACGCCCCAACTCAATGTTTTCAAAAAGGCTCTGCAAATCGTTGGCATACTCAGCACTCGTGATATACTGAGTTCGCAGTAACGCCAATTGGTCGCCAAACGGCACTGGTTTGAGTTCATTTTTCCATAGTTTTATCTGGTGGATGCTAGGCGGCTCAGCCTGTTCAAATACCACTGGCGAGACGTATCGGGCGATAGTCAGCGGTGCAAAACATGCGTCCACTAGTTGTTGATGCCAGGCTGACGCGATATTTGTCAGCGATTGCTGCGAAACATACTCAAACAACGCTGCGCAAAGTGCCGTATCATACAGCGCCCGATGCGCCTTATTTTGAACAATGGCCGCAAAAAGATGCGCTCCTCGTGTCTCGAGATTGAGATGGTGATTGAGAAATTCGAGGTTTACCGCACTCGCATCTGCTGCCCAAATTTTAGCCAGATCAAGAGTATCAATCACATGTTCTGACGGGACAAACCAATGATAAAACTGCAAAAACGAAATATCAAAATCCACTGAGTGCCCCACAACCGCGTCTACTTTTTTTGTGTGGGTATCGATCCAGTCTAACCAGAGTTGCTGCGCCTTATGGATAGTCGGCGCTGTGGCAGTCATCGATGAGTCGATACCCGTAAGCCGAGTAATATGCTCACTAATCTCGTACTGTGGGCGCACTAATGTTTCAAATACCGAGACAACTTTGATGTGACACGTCACCGGATCAAATGACGCCAGTATCCCTGCAATTTCGATGATTTCTCCATTTTGAGGAGTGGTCGCTGTCGTTTCAGTATCCAAAAAAAGCAGCGTGTACATAGTATATTGACATCATTGCAGCAATTTGGTCATTTGACAAGTCTTGGTATATTGCCTACACTACTCCAGTCTTTAGTATGAATCCCATCGACGGAATACGAAAAGCATCGATACATCGAGCATTATTTGGCACAAACACCGTGCCAGTAACTCGCTCGTCTACGGTGCGCAGTATTACTATTTTTACAAACAATCGCGAAAAGCTGTCACAAGCCGAAAGCGAGGACTATCCCACGTCAAGTCCATTTGGAGAAATAGCAATCAACGATGCTCGCTCAACTGATATCTATCGGTTTGGCTGGCAAATCAGTGATAAACTCGCTGACCTTGGGCATACGCTGCATACTTTTTTTGTGGTCGCTGGCGCAATGGTGTCGCACTTCATCAATGTATTGCTGTATCAAGCCTACATGGCAACTGCGCATGCCTACGCTCATGTCACCCACCTACCGGCATACATTCAGGAGCTACAATACCAAACAATCACGTTTTTACAGGCACTGCGCCAAGCTGAAATTCGGGACTTATGGATACTCGAGCGCAAGGTTCGGGTACGCACAATCTCCCAAGAGTGTGGAGTACTCACACGCCGACTCTATGCAGTACTGAGAGTGCACTACATGGCGGTGTTTGTCACTGTATGTCTCGCATTTTTGGCACTGAGTGGACTGCACGCCAAAACCACTCACTCATCGTTTTTAGAGCAAAGTGCTGCCAACAATTTTGCTGCTTCTCGTACCGTGTTGACTGCTGATAGCAATCGAGGCGGTGCCAGCGCAGTAAGCGATATGTCATTTGCTAGTTCGACCACTGGCAAGACATTTATCTCGTCGCATATCGTAAAGACCGGCGATACCCTCACTTTTTTATCTACACTGTACGGCGTAAAACCAGAAATCATCGCCTTCAACAACAACTTAACGGCTGACGCAGCATTGACTCCTGGATCTACTTTGTTTATCCCCGCGGCAGATGCCTATATTTATTTTGCGCAAAGTGACGTCAAAACGGCTGATTTAGCCCGTATTTACAAAGTTAGCGAGTCCGATTTGGTCGACCTCAATCCCGCAGTGCAGACCGGGGGCACTATCACCAAAGATACTCTCGTATTTGTCCCGATTTCAAGCGTAGATCAGATCAAACAACTCAATGCCGATGAGTCCGAGCGCGTCCAGCAAGTCCAAGCCAAAGAGCAAGCTCAAAAAATCGCCGAAGAAACTGCTCGTCGTCGTGTCGCAGCTATCTCAGGGGTATCGTATTCAGTCGTCACCAACATCCCCGCAGATCTCAAGCCTGATATTGACTTTGCCTGGCCAACTGACTCTCGCAACATCTCCTGTGGTTGGTACTGCTATCCGGGACACACCGCTATCGATATTCAGGATACAGCTGAGTCAACACCAGCAATCTATGCCTCGGCAGGAGGATATGTCACTGAGGTTCGCACCGGGGATAGTCCACGCTCCGGAAATGGATATGGAAACTACATCGTCGTATCGCATGGTGATGGATATCGTACGTTGTATGCTCACCTTTCTCAAGTTGATGTCTCAGTAGGTCAAACAATTGGCAAGGGTGCCAAAATCGGAAATATGGGAAATACCGGAAATGTCTGGGGTATCACGGGTATTCACCTGCACTTTGAAATCCGCAAAGACTCCCAAATTTTCAATCCACTTTCGATATTGCCGTAGGAGTTATCGTTGAAGGCTACGATATTTGCTATTCTCTAGCTTGACCAATAGTCGCTTGAACAATTGACAAAAAACAAAAAAAACTGCTCTATAGCAGGTGGAAGTGTCGCCTAGTGGTTTATGGCACCAGTCTTGAAAACTGGCAAGTGAAAGCTTCGTGGGTTCGAATCCCACCACTTCCGCCATTTTTTTATATTGTTTTGACCTGCCGCTAGGCATTTTTTTTGTGCGTAAATTCTTTGACAAGTGCCAAAATATGTGGATAACTGAGTTTGTATTATGCTAAAAACCAGCACACTCAAAAACGGTATGAAGGTCATCCGGCTGCCACGAGCAGGAAATATAGTCACGGTTGGGTTTGTGGTGCACTCAGGTTGCTCAGTCGAGGCCAATGGCACGTTTACTCCGGGAATTTCACAGCTTATCGAGCGATTGTTTTGGTGCGGCACCGACAAACACCCCTCGCGTCGCCAGCTAAATCGAGCCCTCGAGAGCATGGGCGGTAACTACTTTTCGCTGACCAATCAGGAGTTTAGTGAGTATTACATTACCGTACCAGCAGAGCATCAATTCAAGGCGATCACGATGATGGCAGAGATTATCCAGCACTCGCACTTTGACGAGCGGGATATGGAAAACGAAAAGCAGTTTGTGATCGAGCGCGCGCGCAACTACGAGTCGGATTCGGGGTTTGATTTTTCGCCGCTTGCTGTTTCAAATATCTACC
>Ga0123339_10003184_pt1 | contig 10976 bp, 9 predicted proteins | sample lystaG_FD_89956 | JGI IMG/M metagenome (GOLD analysis project Ga0123339, IMG submission 89956) | Glacier valley bacterial and archeal communities from Borup Fiord, Nunavut, Canada, to study Microbial Dark Matter (Phase II) -... | ecosystem: Environmental > Aquatic > Freshwater > Ice > Glacier ... | reverse complement strand
TGGAAGCCCGGCGTCAATCCGTGTGGCGGTGAAGTCCCATGGGTCAACGACCTTGGCGGCGACATCCGCCCAGGCCGGCAGGCGCTGGCCGGGCCAGTCCAGTCCAGTGTTCGGTTTTCGACCCGGCGCCGATGCTCGGACGGGTCCGGGCATGTCAGCACCAGCTCCACGATGCCAGCGCCGGCACGGGCGGCGGCGTCCCGCCAGCTTTGGCGGGTGACGGCCAGCGGGTTCACGCAGTCTGCGACCACGGTCAAGCCAAGCCGCAAGTTGTCCTCCGCCACCGCATAGGCGGCGACTTAGCCGCCGGGGCCATCGCCGAACCCTTCAGCCCGCAAGGCATGTTCGATGCTGTCTATGCGCAGGTGGACGGCCCGCAGCGTCCGGCACAGGCCGCGGGCCAGGGTCGTCTTTCCGGCACCCGGCAGGCCGGACAGGCTGACCAGAAGGCCAGGCGTCACGGCGTCCGTTGGGTAACGGGCACCGCGACTTCGTTGCGGCGGAGCGGCGGCAGGGTCCAAGGCGGGTCGTAGAACCAGGTTACGGACGGGCCGGACGGCGCCCAGCCGGACGGGACCAAAAGGGCCAGCAGCCGCTCGCGCTGGGCTGCGACGGCTGCTTCGGTCGCCACGCCGGAGAAGCGCAGCACGGCGACGGTCTCGGCCGGCACTGTGACGATGCGGACGCGGGCGTCGCGCGGGGCAGGCGGGTCGGACAGGTCGGCCGGCAGGAAGAAGCGGATGGACCAGCCCTCGGCGGCGGGCGTTTGCGATACGGGGGCGGTCATGGCGATGCGCTCCCCGGGCGCTTGGGCAACCGGGGCCGTCATGGCAATGCGCGCGCCGCCGGCGTTGCCGCCGAAGATGTAGCCGGCCAGGCGGCGGAAGCCCTCGCCGCGGGCGGCCTCGGCGGTGCCGGGCACGAGGGTTTCGGCGGCCAGGCGCGGGGCGTAGGTCCGCAATTCCGCCGGGCCGATGCGTCCGGTGACCTCGTAGCGCGGCTCCTCCGTGCCGCTGCGGATGCCGACGACGGAGCAGGCGGAGACGAGCAGGGCGCCGAGCAGGGACATGGCGCGGATATGGTCCCTCATGCCGCGCCGTTCATCGGGCGGGCCATCAGGCGGGCGACGACGAGGGCCGCCAAGGCTTCTGGTGACTGGCCGGCGGTTTGCAGGTGAAGCTCCGGGGTTGCAGGCGGCTCGTAGGGTGCGGTGACGCCGGTAAAGTTGCGGATCAGGCCGGCGTCCGCCTTGGCGTATAGGCCCTTCACGTCGCGGCGGCGGCACTCGTCGAGGGGGGTGTCCACGAAGACCTCCAGGAACTCGCTGGGGGCGGCCAGGCCGCGGGCGGTGTCGCGGTCGGCCCGGTAGGGGGAAATGAGGGAGACCAGCACGATCAGCCCGGCGTCGGCCATCAGGGCCGCGACGTGGGCGACGCGGCGGACGTTCTCTACGCGGTCGGCCTCGGTGAAGCCCAGGTCCTTGTTCAGTCCGTGCCGCAGGTTGTCGCCGTCCAGCAGGGCGGTGTGCAGGCGCAGGGCGAGCAGGCGGGATTCGACCAGGTTGGCGATGGTGGTCTTGCCGGCGCCGGACAGGCCGGTGAACCACAGGATGGCCGGGCGCTGGCGCTTGAGCGCGGCGCGGGCGGCCTTGTCCACCGCCGTCGCCTTCCAGTGCAGGTTGGCGGCGCGGGCCAGGGCGTAGTCCACCATGCCGGCGGCGGCCGTGGCATTGGTGGCGCGGTCGAGCATGATGAAGGCGCCCAGCGCCCGGCTGTCCCGGTAGGGCGCGTATGCAACGGGCGATTGCAGGGCGATGTTCACGACGCCCAGGTCGTTCAGGGCGAGTTGCGGCGCGTCCAGCTTGGCGCCGGTATTCACGTCTAGGCGGTGGCGGATGCGGGTCACGCTGCCGGGCACGGTGGCGGTGCCCAGCTTGAACAGGTAGGAACGTCCGGTGATCAGCGGCATGTCGCCGGTCCAGATCAGGTGCGCCTGGAACTGGTCCGCGGTATCCGGCGGCACGGCAGGGTTCGCCAGAACGTCGCCGCGGGACACGTCTATGCCGTCCAGCACCAGTGTTACGGCCTCACCTGGCCCGGCGGAGGGCTGGTCCTCGCCAGACCCAATGATGCGCTGGACCGTGGCTGCGGTGTTGCGCCCGGCCGGGGCCACCAGGTCCCCCACGGCGACCCGTCCGGAGGCGACGGTGCCGCAGATGCCGCGGAAGTCTGGGCCGGGCCGGTTGACCCACTGCACCGGCATCCGGAACGGGCCGGGGTCCGGCGGGGCGGATTCGAGGGTCTCCAGGTGCTCCAGCAGCGCCGGGCCGCGGTGCCAGGGCAGGCGCGCGCCGCGGGCGGCCACCATGTCGCCGTCACGGGCGCAGACGGGGATGGCGGTGACGCCAGCGAAGCCAAGTCCGGTGGCAAACGCTGCATACTCGGCGGCGATGGCGTCGAACCGGGCCTGGCTGAAGTCGGCCAGGTCCATCTTGTTGACCGCCAGCACGGCATGGCGGACGCCCAGCAGGCCGGCGATCAGGGTGTGGCGCCGGGTTTGCACCTGCACGCCGTGGCGCGCGTCCACCAGCACGACGGCGGCGTCGGCGGTGGAGGCGCCGGTGGCCATGTTGCGGGTGTACTGCTCATGGCCTGGGGCATCGGCAATGATAAGGCGGCGCCGGGTCGTGGTCACGTAGCGGTAGGCGACATCTATCGTGATGCCTTGCTCGCGCTCCGCTTGTAGGCCGTCCGTCAGCAGGGCCAGGTCGGGTTCGGTGCCCGTCGTGCCGTGGCGGCGGCTGTCGCGGGCCAGGGTAGCGGCCTGGTCGTCCAGCACGCCGCCGGTGTCGTGCAGCAAGCGGCCGATCAGGGTGCTCTTGCCGTCGTCCACGCTGCCGCAGAACAGCACCCGGAGCAGGGTTGGCGGGGCCTGATTGGGCGTTGCCGGATTGGGCACAGTCCGGGTGGGCGCAGTCCGGGTGGGCGCAGTCCGGGTGGGCAGGGTCTGGGCCAGCACGGGCTGGGGGGGCACGGGCTGGGGGGGCGTCATCAGAAGTAGCCCTCGCGCTTTTTCAATTCCATCGAGGCGGCCTCATCGCGGTCTATCAGGCGGCCGCCGCGCTCGCTGGTGCGGGCGGCGGCGGTCTCCCGGAGGATGTCCGCGACGGTTGCGGCGTCCGATGGGATGGCGCCGGTCAGCGGGTAGCAGCCGAGCGAGCGGAAGCGGACCTGGCGGTGGACGGGCACCTCGCCGGGGCGGAGCGGCATACGGGCGTCGTGGACGGCGATCAGGCTGCCGTCGCGCTCCACCACGGGCTGCTCGTGCGCGAAGTAGAGCGTGACGACGGGGATGCCGTTCGCGGCGACGTAGGTCCAGACGTCCAGCTCGGTCCAGTTGGAGAGCGGGAAGACGCGCAGGCTTTCGCCGGGGTGCAAGCGGGCGTTGTACAGGTTCCAGAACTCGGGGCGTTGCGCCTTCGGGTCCCAGGCGTGGCTGGCGTTGCGGAAGGAGACGATGCGCTCCTTGGCGCGGGAAGCTTCCTCGTCCCGCCGGGCGCCGCCGAATGCGGCGTCGAAGCCGTGCAGGCGCAGGGCTTGCAGCAGGGCTTCGGTCTTCATGACGCGGGTGTAGTGGGCGCTGCCGTGGGTGAACGGGGTGACGCCGGCCGCCGCGCCGTCCGGGTTGGTGTGGACGATCAGGCGGTGGCCGCCGTCGCGTATCGTACGGTCGCGGAAGGCGGTCATCTCTCGGAACTTCCAGCCTGTGTCCACATGCAGCAGCGGGAACGGCAGGGGGGCGGGGAAGAAGGCGATCCGGGCCAGGTGCAGCATGACGGCCGAATCCTTTCCGACCGAGTAGAGCATCACCGGCGAACGGCACTCCGCCACGACATCGCGGAGGATGTGGATGGCCTCGTCTTCCAGGCGCTTCAGGTAGGGGGCCATGAGGGAATCCTCGGGATGGCACGGCGGCGAAAGGCGGACCGCCGGACGCGCATGACGCCGTGACTGTATGGCGTGAGCGGAATCGCTTGGAATCGTCAGTTAAAGAAACGCTAACGTCTAGCGCAGTGCAACCTTGTGTTCTAGCGTCATGATAGATTGAGGGAATCTTGATGCAACCTGCAGACGTCGCTTGCCCGGTGTGCTCTGCGCGGTTCTTCGACCCAGCCGGCATATTCGCCCGGCCTAAGCGTCCGCATACGATGTATCGCTGCCGCACATGCACGGTGACGGTGGACGCCCGGGTGTGGAGTCTGGACGCCGCCTGCAATTTGGCGACGCAGGCGGCGGCCACAGGCGAGTGCTACACTCGATGCTACACGCAGGAGGAATTTGAACGGCGTGTGTCGGTGGCACAGTCCACGCTCGGAGAATTCAGCAAATTTCTGCACTCCGCGCGTTGCTTCGTTGAACTTGGGGTCGGGGAGGGCTTCCTGGCGCGGGCCGCCGCGGGGCTGTTCGGCACGGCGTACGGCCTGGACATAGACCTGACGGCGGCGCGCAACGTGTCCCGGCAGTTCGGCTGTCCGGTGAACCTGCACTTGCTGCCGCATGAGGACTTCGGGGCGCTCGACCTGCTGGAGGTATCGGCTGTCGCGCTGTGGCACGTGCTGGAGCACTTGCACGACCCCTTGGCCGTGCTGCGGCCGTTCCTGGGCCGCATGGCGCCGGGCGGCGTGGTGATCGGCCAAGTTCCGCTGCTGCGCGAGGACTACGTCTTCGACGAGCATTTCCTGTTCTACAACGAGGGCGCGCTGCTGCACCTGGCCGGCGCCCTCGGTTGTACGCCGGTGCTGATGCAGCGGGACGAGGAGAACGACTTCCTGAGCTTCTGCCTTCGGAAGCAGCCGCCGGCCGCTGCCAGCCTAGGCGCGGAGGAGGCGGGAGGCGGCGCAGGGCGGCCGGCGCTGCGGGCGCTCGGCGTGCCGGCGCTGTTCGTCTTCGGCCACCAGCGGTCGGGGACGAACGTGCTGGTCGAGACACTGGCCGCCGGCCTGGACTGCGACATGCTGAACGAGGACCACCCGGGCGCCTTCGACAACTTCAGGCTCCGGCAGGACGGGGCGTTGCAGGCCTTGGTCGCGGCGTCCCCACGGGGATGCCTGCTGAAGCCGATCACGGACTCGCTCCGCTTCCGGGAAGTGATGCAGTCGGTGCCGGGGTCGGCTGCGGTGTTCATCGTCCGCAACCCGCTTGAGGTCGTGCCGTCGTTCCTGATGGAGTTCCGGGACTCCCTGCCCACCGTTGCCTACGGCATCGTGCACAACTACCGCTGGACCCGGCTGCGCGATGTCGGAGTGGACCTGGAGGACTGGGCGGAGGTGGACCGCCTGATGGACAAGTATGCCGGGCGGTTCGACCCGCGGCGGGACGCGCCCTCGGTCGTGGCGCTGGGCTGGCTGCTGCTCCACGCGGCCCTGCTGGGCCGGGGCATCCTAGGCGCGGCGGGGTGCGCGGTGGTGGACTACCCCGACCTGTTCGACCCCGAAGGCGCGCTGGCGCGCAAGCTGGCGCCGGCGCTTGGGGCATCCGTGCCGCTCCGCCCGGCGCGGCGCCGAGTGCGCGAGACCCACGCCTTCGCGAGCAGCATTGACGTCGAGTTGGCGGCGGACTGCCTCGACCTTTACGACACCTTCCGCTCTACAGGAGGCCCCCGTGGCTGACGGACACCAGGCGGGGTGGATGCCGCTGGCACCCTGGCCCCCGGCACAGGACACGCCGCTGGCCCTGGTTGGCTTCGTCGAGCAAGTGAATGCCCGCTTCATTGAGGGTTGGGTGGACTGCGACGGCCGGGTGGATTTGCTGCTCGTCGTGAACGGCGTGCCGACGCTGGCGCAGCCCGCGGACTTGGTGCGGGTGGACGCCGTCAACGAAGGGTATGCGGGCGCGAAAGGGTTCCGCTTCTACACCGCGGCCTGCAAGTTGCCGCCTGGCCCGCATGTGGTCGAGGTGTATCCGGTGGCCGACGGGGCGCGGTGCCAGCCGCTGCGCGGCGTCGGCGTCGCGCACACCGCCTTCGACCTGGACGTGCAGCCCGCCGCGTACCCGCCGCCGTCCGTGCTGGGCTACCTGATCGAGAACCACGCGTTGCGCCCAGATATCAGGCGCCTCCTTGTCGCTGATCCCGGCACGCGCTACCGGCCGGATGCGTGGACGGGGGACGTGATTTTCGTGGATGGGATGCCCCGGTCCCACAGCACCCGGTACCGGATTACAAACATCGCGGAAGAGATGCTGGTGCTCGGCTATGACTGCTGCACGCTTGGGCTGGACGAGCTGTGGCGGATCGAGGACGGGAGCTACACGGCGGCGGTCGTACAGTTCGTGCGCTGCCCCCACGTCGGCGAGTATGCGCGGGCGGCGGCGGCGGCGCGCCGGGCCGGGGCGCGCATCGGCTACGACATTGACGACCTGGCGTTCGACCCGGCGGTCATGCCCTACATAGACGGGCTGCGGGCCTTGGACCAGACGGAGATCGAACGCTACCAGATCGGGATGCTGCAATATCGCGCCTTCCTGACGGAGGCTGATTTCGTGACGGTGCCGACCGGAACGCTTTGCGACGCCGCGGCGGCGGTCAACCCAAATGTCCACGTGGTCGTGAACTCGTTGTCGCGCAGCGTGGCCGCCGCGGCTGGCCAAGTTGAACGGGACGAGCGGGCGGTCCGCATCGGCTACTATGCCGGCACGCGGACGCACCAGGCAGACTTCGGGACTGCGGCCGGGGCATTGCTGGCGGTGTTGCGGGACCATCCGGCGGCACGGCTGCGGATCGTCGGGGACCTGGACCTGTCGGAGTTCGCCGGGTTCGAGGGGCTGGGCGCACAGGTCGAGTGCGTGGCCGCCATGCCGTATGGGGACATGCTGCAGGACATGGAGGCCTGCGACATCGTGATCGCGCCGCTGGAGCTGGACAACCCGTATTGCGAGGCGAAGAGCGAGCTGAAGTTCTTCGAAGGCGTGCTGGCCGGCTGCGCGGTCGTGGCCAGCGCGACCGGGCCGTTCCGCGGCGCCATCACGCATGGGGAGACGGGCTACCTGGCCAGCACGCCGCGGGACTGGCGCGCGGCGTTGGAGGCGCTGTTGTGCGACCCCGGGCACCGCCGGGACGTGAACCAGGCGGCGCGGGAGCGCGTGCTGGACCGCTATGCCGCGCGCAATGCCGCCGCGGCGTTCATGCGCGCGGCCGGGCTGGCGGACGCGCCGGTGCCGCCGGTGGCCAGCCCGGCGGCGGCGCGGGCGTCGGTGGGGACGGTGCTCAACCTCGGCTTCGTGCTGCCGGCGGTGACGGCAGGTTCCGGCGGGCTGCGGAAGGTGCTGCGGATTTGCTACGACCTGGAGCGGCAGGGGCACCGGGTGAGCCTGTACGTGCTGGGCCATGCGTCTGCGGCGGACATGCGGGCGGCGATACGGCGGCACTACTACCCGTTCGCGGGACCGGTATTCCGCTACAACGGCACGGTGGGCGCGCATGACAGCCTGGTCGCGACGTCGTGGGAGACTGCCTACGTCGTGCGCCGCCACTGCCCGGACCCGTCGCGGGCCACCTACTTCGTGCAGGATTTCGAGCCGATGTTCATGCCGGTCGGGACCGGCTACCTGAAGGCGCTCGCGACCTACGGGTTCGGGTTCCACATGATCGCGTTCGGGCCTTGGATCGCCGGGCGGCTGCGGCGGGAGCTGGACCTGCCGTCGGACCTCATCCGGTTTCCGCTGAACCACCAAGCGTACTATCCGACCCCTGCCCCGCTCCGCAAAGGCCGGAGCGTGCTGCTGTTCGCCCGGCCGTCGCAGGAGCGGCGGGCGTTCGACCTCGCGGTGGGGGCGCTGGCCATCGTGGCGCGGCAGCAGCCAGACGTGCAGATCGGCTTCTATGGGGAGAGCAGCTACCGGCCGGTGCCGTTCGAGGTGACGAACCACGGGCTGATCACGTCCGAGGCGGCGCTGGGCGACCTGTATCGGAGCAACACCGTTGGGGTGTGCCTGTCGCCGACCAACCCGAGCATGGTAGCTTACGAGATGATCGCCTGCGGCACGGCCCTGATTGACTTGCGGCTGCCCGGCGCGGAGGTGAACTTCGACGGCATGGACGTGCCGTTCCTGGCGGAGCCGACGGAGCAGGCCTTGGCGGCGTGCATCATCCGGGCGCTGACGGACGATGCCGCGCGGTCGGCCAAGGTGACGGCCGGGCTGCGCTTTGCGGCGGCAATGCAGCCTGAGGAGTCCGTGGCGGCGATGTTCGAGCAGCATGTCCTTGCCTTCACTGGCGCCGCGGCGGCGATGGACGGGGTGGCGGCAGCGGCTGCCGGACCGGTGGATGCGGTGGGTGTGCCGGCTGCGGAGGCGGCAGGTGCCGGGGCGGGTGCCGGGGCGGGTAACGGTGCGGAGCGGGCGCGGGCGCGGGCGCGGGCGCGGCGGCGCCAGGCTCCTGCCGGCCTGGCGGGGTAGGGCAACGGTGGACAGGATGTTGGGCGTGCTGGGCGGCATGGGGCCGCTGGCCAGCGCGCAGTTCATGCTGCGGCTGACGCTGCTGACGCCGGCGGAGCGGGACCAGGACCATGTGCCGGCGGTGCTGTGGTCGGATCCGCGCGTGCCGGACCGGGCCGCGGCGCGGGCGGGCACCGGGCCGGACCCGCTGGCGGCGCTGGTGCGCGGGCTGCGCGGGTTGGAGGCCGCCGGGTGCAGCGCAGCGGCAATCCCCTGCAACACGGCGCATGGGTGGATCGAGGGGATGCGCGCGGCCTCGGCGCTGCCGATCTTGGATATCCGGGACGCTGCGTTGGACGACCTGCGTCGCCAGGGGATCGCGCCGGGGCCGGTCGGGCTGCTGGGCACGGCAGCGACGCTGAAGATGCGGCTGTATCAGGACCGGCTGGGTGCGGCGGGCTGGGAGTGCTTGGTGCCGGATGGCGGCGTGATGGAGCGGCTGGTGACGCCGGCGATTGCGCTGGTCAAGGCGAACCGGGTGGCGGAGGCCTATGCGCCGCTGGCGGAGGCCGTGGCGCTACTGGCCCGGCAGGGCGCGCGGGCGGTGGTGCTGGGCTGCACGGAAATCCCGCTGGGGATTGCGGCCGGGCCGGCGCCTGCGGTGCCGGTCGTGGACACCATTGACGCCCTGGCGCGGGCGGCCGTGCATTGGGCGCGGGGAAGTGTATAACCGCCGGCCCAACAGCCAGGCAGGTCACTGATGCCCAACGTCCGCGAGCCGACGCTCCATCCCACCCCGATCCAGGACCTGCGCCCGACCCAGATCACCGTCGGCCTGCGCGAGGTCGAGGCCAAGCGCAAGGCGTGGGCCGCCAAGACGGACGGCAAGGGCGCGGACTTCCTGGGCAGCCACCTGATTCCGGTCATCCTAGGCCCCAAGGGGCGGCCCTACGTGATTGATCACCACCACCTGGTGCTCGCGCTGGTGCGGGAAGGGGTGGACAGCGTGGCGACGACCGTCGTGGCCGACTTGCAGCGGCTGCCGGCGGACTCGTTCTGGTTCGTGATGGACAACCGCAACTGGATGCATCCGTTTGACGAGGACGGGCGCCGGCAGGGCTACGATGCGATCCCCAAGTCGGTCGAGGACCTGGTGGACGACCCCTACCGCTCGCTGGCCGGGGAGTTGCGGCAGTTGGGCGGCTACGCCAAGGACACGACGCCGTTCAGCGAGTTCCTGTGGGCCGACTACCTGCGCCGCACGGTGGACCGGAAGATGGTGGACGCGCAGTTCGAGGAGGCGCTGAAGCAGGCGATGCAGTTGGCGAAGGGGCCGGATGCCGATTACCTGCCGGGCTGGTGCGGACCGGTGGCGCGGTAGGGGCGGTTGCTGGCGCTACGGGCAGTCGCATCCAGGGGTCGGGCCGGCTTTCTCGCGCACGACGTGGTGGTCTATCCACTCGGCGACCAGGCGCCGGGCCTCGTTCAGGGAGGCCTCGGGGTGGTGGATGCGGTAGAGGGTGGTGCAGGCGCGGAAGGCGTCCATGTCGGCGTTGCCATGGACCCGCAGCTCGCGGTAGGCCGTCACGACGGCACGCTCGCACCGGCGGGCAATCGGGCTGACCTGGTTGCTGGCGTCACGGACCACTGGAAACCCCACCCTTGCGAACCGCCCGCGGCGTCGGGCCAATGTAGGGGTGGGGGCGGGCGCAAGCAAGACACTGGCGCCGCGCACGGCACCGGGTACAAGCGGGGCGATAGCGGCAATCGGGATGGCGGCATCAAGCCCGACATCGAGCAAGGGGTTGGGCGGGGGACGGCATGGATGGACTGATCGAAGGATACCGGCGCTTCCGCAAGGAGGGGTGGCCGGAGCGGCGGCGGCTGTTCGAAAGCCTGGCGGCGGAGGGGCAGCGGCCGGAGGCGCTGGTGATCGGCTGCGTGGACAGCCGGGTGGACCCGTCGGCGATCTTCGACGCCGCGCCAGGGCAAATCCTGACGGTGCGGAACGTCGCCAACCTGGTACCGCCCTACGCGCCCGACGCCGCCTACCACGGCACCAGCGCGGCGTTAGAGTTCGCGGTACGGGTGCTGGAGGTGCCGCATCTGGTCGTTCTGGGGCACGGCCAGTGCGGCGGCATCCAAGCGCTGTTGCGGGGTGCGCCGGAGGAGGCGCAAGACTTCGTTGCGCCCTGGATGGGGATTGCTGCCCCGGCCCGCGCGCGCGCCTTGCTGTGCGACACGCCGGAGGCGCAGCAGCAGTGCCTGGAGCACGAGGGGATCAAGCTGTCCCTGGAGAACTTGATGACCTTTCCGTGGATAGCGGAGCGGGTGGCGGATGGCAGGCTTGAGCTGCACGGGGCCTGGTTTGCGATACACTCCGGCGTGTTGATGACGCTGCGGGCGGATGGGGCCTTTGCCGCCGTGGGCTAGGCCTGGCCAGTCCCCCGCCATCCCAAAGGGCGTGGCGGTCCAGGGGCGGCGAGAGCAATGCTGGCGGCTCCTGGATTGCCACGCCGCAAGCGGCTCGCAACGACGGTGGCA
>Ga0123339_10003183_pt1 | contig 10977 bp, 12 predicted proteins | sample lystaG_FD_89956 | JGI IMG/M metagenome (GOLD analysis project Ga0123339, IMG submission 89956) | Glacier valley bacterial and archeal communities from Borup Fiord, Nunavut, Canada, to study Microbial Dark Matter (Phase II) -... | ecosystem: Environmental > Aquatic > Freshwater > Ice > Glacier ... | reverse complement strand
GCGACATCCGGATCTCCATATTCGGCGATCCAGGAGGCGCCGGCTGAGAGCTGGGTGTATCGCTTCATATCGAGCAGTGGCACGCCGCAGACCACCGCTCCGAAGAGTTCTGGGTAGGTCGTCAGCATGTTGCCAACGAGCAGCCCGCCGTTGCTCCGTCCCTCGCACGCGAGCCGTGCGGCCGTGGTGACACCGCGGGTGGCAAGATCCCGGGCGATCGCAGCAAAGTCCTCGTAGGCGCGCGGACGGTTCTGCTTGAGCGCGGAGGAGTGCCAGCCTGGCCCGAATTCTCCCCCACCGCGGATATTCGCAAGCACGAACACGCCACCCCGATCGAGCCACGCGCGGCCGACGATTCCGCTGTATTCCGGCAAGATAGACGCCTGGAACCCGCCGTAGCCGGAGAGCAGGGTCGGATGCGAGCCGTCAAGCGCCAGGTCGCGGGCGGCGACCTGGAAGTAGGGCACGCGCGTGCCGTCGTCCGATACCGCCCAGTGCTGCTGCACGTCGATGCCCTCGGCGTCGAAGAACGCCGGGGACGAGCGAATCACCTCCGCCTCAACGGATCCCAGAACGCCCCGCAGCACCGTCGACGGTGCGGTAAACCCGGTCGCGTGCACCCAGAACTCGTCGGACTCGTCCGGATCGGTGCCGATCACGCGCACCGTGCTGAGCGTCGGAAGGCCGGCGAGCGGTGACCGCGACCATCCGTTTGCGGGATCAAGCACGACGAGGGTGGATGCCACGTCCACGAGCAGTGTCAGAATGAGGCAGCTGTCGGTGAAGTCCCACGCCTCGAGCGCCGTGTGCGCGTCAGGCACGAACAACACGTCGAAATTACGGTCGCCGGCGAGGAAGGCGTCAAGCCTGATCGCGATCAAAGCCCCGATCGGATGCGTCACCCCACCGATCCGCCAGTCGGACCGCGGATGCACCAGCAGCCATTCGCGGCGAAGGGAGAGGTCCGCGTCGTCCGGAACCTCCAGCGGCACGAGCTGCCGGTCGACCACGAGCAAGGTGCGACTGCGGTAGAAGTCGAGGTGTTCCACGATGAGGTCGCGCTCGAAGCCCGGAGTGTGCTGGTGGATGCCGGCCACCGCGAGATCACCGACCGAGACCTCGTGCACGAGCGTCGCATCCGCGAGCTGCTGCCCCCGGCGAAGGCGACGGACGGTGCGCGGATAGCTTGACTCCGTCATGCTGCCCGGCCCGAAATCGGTTCCGAGGTAGATCGTGTCGTGATCGATCCAGGAGTACTCACTCTTCGCGATCGGAACGATGAACCCGTCCGGCACGAAGCTGCGGCTCGGCAGGTCGAACTCGCGAACGGTCACGGCGTCGCCGCCATCGGGAGAGAGCGCGACAAGCGCCCGCGTGAAGTCACGCGGCAGCAGTTTCGCCCCGGAGAACACCCACTGGAGGCCTTCGCGTCGCCCGAGTTCATCCACGTCGAGCAGCAGCTCCCAATCGGTGTCGGCTGAGCGGTAGCTCTCCAGCGTGGTGCGACGCCAGATGCCACGCGGATGCTCGCGGTCCCGCCAGAAGTTGTAATAGTGAGCGCCGCGCCGGCTGACGATCGGAATACGATCCTCGGAGTCGATCACCTCAAGAATTCGACTGGACAACTCCTCGAATTCGGGAGAAGCGAGTTGGGCTCGCGTTGCTTCGGACTGCTCGGCCGCCCACTTCAGCGGAGCCTCGCCGTGGATGTCTTCGAGCCAGAGGTTCTCGTCCGTCATTGCATCAGCCTAGGTGGGACGACTACTCGTCGAGCGCGAGTTCCTTGGGCAGCTCGAGCTCTTTGGCCGAAAGCTCCTCCACATTGACGTCCTTAAACGTGAGCACGCGTACCGACTTCACGAACCGGTCGGAGCGGTAAACATCCCACACCCAGACGTCGTTCATTGTGAGCTCGAAGTAAAAATCATGCTCGGTGTCCTGGCGCACGAGCTCGACCTCGTTGGCGAGATAGAAGCGACGCTCGGTCTCGACCACATAGCGAAACTGGGACACCACATCGCGGTATTCGCGGTACAGCGCCAGCTCGACCTCGCGGTCGTAGTCTTCGAACTCGTCTTCGTCCATCCTGGGCTCATTCTAGTTCAGCCGCAGAGAGCGGATTCGCCCGCGTGCAACCAGGTACGACGGTGAAAGTCCGTGGCACCGAGCTGAGCGATCGCCGCGAAATGGCCGGCGCTACCGTAGCCCTTGTTCGAGGACCAGCCATAGCCGGGGGTGCTGTCGTGAGCGTCGATCATGAGCCGGTCGCGGTGCACCTTCGCGACGACGGATGCCGCAGCGACCGACGCGCAGTCCCGGTCGGCTTTCACGCGGGTGATCACTCGCACGGGGCTCTGCAGCGCCGGTGTGAGCCAGTCGTGACTCCCGTCGAGCAATATCACCGATTCGCGCACGAGCGCCCCTGCCTCGTGGAGCGACAGCAGCGCGCGTTTTCCCGCCAGTCCGAGGGCAGCGATGATGCCGACCTCGTCGACCTCTTTCGCCGTGGCGAGTCCCACGGCGCTGAACAATGCCCAGGACGCCGCAAGCGGCGCAAGGGCCTCCCGCCTCTTCTCACTCAGCAGCTTCGAGTCGCGGAGACCCTCCGGCATCGCCCCGATCGAGACATCCACCACACAGAGGCCGACGGCCACCGGGCCGGCGATTGCGCCGCGCCCGACTTCGTCGCAGCCGATGACGAATCGGGCGCCACCGCCGTGGAGTTGCGTCTCATAAAGCAGGGTGGGAGTAGCGACGACCACTTATTTCGATGTGCCCGGGTTGGCCGCCGAGACGCCGCCGAAGACCTCGGGATAATCATCCAGCCAGGTCCAATGGCTCGATGGCCAACTGATCAGGAAGGCGCGTCCCACGACGTCGTCCATGGGCACGAAGCCCTTCGTCGGGGTGTTGGTGTTCGCTCGGGAGTCTCGCGAGTTGTAGCGATTATCGCCCATGACCCAGAGCGAATTTTTCGGGACTGTCACCGAGAAATCGATGGCGGCGGCCTTCGTCTCACCGTTTTGACGCTTGAGATACGGCTCGACGAGGGGGATGCCGTTCACTGTCATCTGTCCGAAGGCATTGCAGCAGGCCACGGTATCGCCCGGCAATCCGATCACGCGTTTGACGAGGTGATCATTGCTGTCGGGAGCGCTGAGTCCCACCACGGAGAGCACCCAGTCGACGCCCGCAACGAAACCGTTTTGCTGGATCGCCGGCTGGGCCGTCAGCCATCCCCCGGGATCTTTGAAGACAACGACATCCCCGTGCTGCAGCGGTACCATCCGTGGCACCAGTTCGTTGACGATGATGCGGTCGTTGATTTGCAGCGTGTTCTCCATCGACCCGGAGGGGATGTAGAAGGACCGGATGAGAAAGGCCTTGATCCCGACAGAGATGATGATCGCTGCCACGACGATCAACACGATGTCGCGTAAGAACAGTTTCACCCCGCGCGCCTTGCGGCGCCGGGTTTCGGCCTCGCCGCGCGTAGATGTGACTGGATCGATGTCTGTCATTAAACCCCTGAGCTCCCCATCATTTTAGGTGGTGGGAAGCTCAGTAAAACTCCGGTGAAGCGGGACGTTCAGTGGGCGTCGCGCTTTTCCTTGATCTTGGCCTTCTTGCCGCGGAGGTTGCGCAAGTAGTAAAGCTTGGCGCGACGCACATCACCACGAGTGACGACCTCGATGTGGTCGATCACCGGGGAGTGCACTGGGAAGGTGCGCTCGACGCCCACCTGGAAACTCACCTTGCGAACGCAGAATGTCTCGCGCACGCCCTCGCCGGAACGGCCGATAACAACACCCTGGAATACCTGGATGCGGGAGCGGGTGCCCTCCACGATATTCACGTGGACCTTTACGTTGTCGCCAGCTCGGAAGTCTGGGACGTCCGATCGGAGGGAGGCCGCGTCGACGGCGTCGAGGATGTGCATGATAGTTCGCTCTCTGCAACCGCCACAGGTCGACCGCGAATTAGGTGTTATCTCAGACAAGAAATGGTGCCGATGTCGATGACGACTCCCCTGTGGCAGAGCCGTGCGGTAGGCACAAGGCGTTATTCTGCCACATCCCCCGGAACTAAGCCACTCGTTCGACCAGCCGCACCGTCGCTCGCTTCGCGGCCTCTGGATTCGCGCCAGCCACGCAGCTCCTCGTAGTCGAGTCCGGTGAGGCGAGTCACTGCTTCCTGCCGCGTCTCGACGAGGTACTCGATGAGCACGACCCAGAGGGTGGTGAAGGCGATGATGATGATCACTCCGCCCGCGATGTCCGCGATGGTGAAGGAGGCATCCCGAAAGCCCTGGCCAAAGACCTGGGTCGCGATCGACGTGCCCGGTTCGGTGCTCTGCACCGAGTCCACGACGAAGAAGCCGTAGCAGAGCACGGCGAAATACCAACCGGACAGGAGGATGGCATCCTTCCTCGACACGGCCCTCGCGAGTCGCGCACTCTTGCGCGCCCAAGTGATGGTCGTGACGACAGCAAGGAAGATGAAGAGCAACGGAGCAAGAAAGAGCCCGATGGCATAGTGCCAGCCAAGGATGACGCCGAAGAATACCCGCCCGATGAGAAGCCAGAGCGGCAGCACTATAGTTGCGGCGAACTGGGTGTTGAACAAAACCCGGCGGTACCACATGGCGCAAAGTTTACGCTGGTCAGACGGGATCAACCGCCCGCGCGATATCGCGGGCAAGTCGCAATTGGATCGTAGTTCAGGGAGGCACGGATGATCGAGCTCAGGACGCCAGCAGAAATTGACGAGATGCGGGCCGCGGGCCGGTTCGTGGCGAACACGCTCACCGAGCTCGTTGCGGCCGCGCAAGTGGGAGTCAACCTGCTCGCGCTCGACTCGCTTGCCGCGCAGCTCATCCGCCAGGCTCGCGCCACGAGTTGCTACGTGGACTACCACCCGTCGTTCGGCGCGATGCCCTTCGGCAAGGTGCTCTGCACCTCGGTGAACGATGCCGCGCTGCACGGTCTCCCCCACGACTATGCGCTGAAAGACGGTGACGTGCTCAGCCTCGACTTCGCGGCATCCGTCGACGGCTGGGTGGCCGATTCTGCCGTGACGGTGATCGTGGGTATCCCGCGGGCGGAGGACCTCACGCTCATCGAGACGACGGAACGCGCCCTCGCGGCGGGTATCGCCGCCGCCCAGGTGGGAGCGCGCATCGGTGACATATCGGCGGCGATCGGCGAGCTCAGCCGGGCGGCGGGATACTCGGTGAACGTCGACTTCGGCGGGCACGGCGTCGGGCGCACAATGCACGGGGATCCGCACATCCCGAATGACGGTCGCCCAGGCCGCGGGCTGCCGCTGCGCGCCGGACTGGTCTTCGCCATCGAGCCTTGGCTGATGGAGGGCACGGACCGCATTTTCACCGACCCGGACGGCTGGACCCTGCGGAGCCTCGACGGCTCACGGGCCGCCCATAGTGAACACACCATCGCGATCACGGATGCGGGCCCGGTGGTGTTGACCGCCCGCTGAGCTCCCTAGCTGGGTGGCGCGGACAGGATGGACGCGCTCTGCGCCCACGAGTGACACGCGCGCCCAAACATTCGGGTGCGGGTGTCACTCGTGGGCGAGACGGCGTTCCGGCATCAGTTCCCGGTCGCGTCAGACCGCCATTCAGTGCCACGACAGCTGAGGCGCAGAAGTCCGGCATCTAGGGCGTGCGGCGAAATTCACGGGAGCGGATGATGCGGGCGAACGCCCTCTCGTTCGCCGGGTCGTGCGCTGTGCCACTCGTCGGCGAGCAGGCCGTATGCGAGCCCGTCAAGCCATTTGCCGGAACGGTGCAGCGACCCGCGCAGGAGGTGGGACTCACGGCGCATCCCCACTCTCTCCATCAGGCGCCAAGAGGGCCCGTTGTCGGCGAAGCACTGGGCGATCACCCGTCGCAGTCGGAGCTCTTCGAAGCAGATCCGGATCAATTCCGAGACCGCCTCGGTGGCGTATCCGTTACCGGTGTGCGCCGGATCGAGGCTCCAACCCAGCTCGGCCTGCACCGCACGCGCTCGATCCCTCACCTCGGCCTGAGCCCAGGCATCCTCGACGGCCAGCATCAGGTCGCCGATCACGCTTCCGTCGAGCTCGATCACCAGAGTCTTGGCCAGTCGCGAGGGCTCTGTGAAATCGGCGAGATAGAGCTCGCGATCGGATGGGGCGCTGGTGATCCAGAGGGTGACAGACTCGTGCCTGCGATAGTGCCAGGTTGCCGGACCGTCTGCTTCCGTCGCCGGCCGAATCTCAAGTCGCTCGGTATGAATCGGCCACGCGACCGCTCCGAGGCCCTCGATCGCGGGCTCATCGGTCACCGGCTCGTCGCTCACGGGCGTTCCAGTCCCGCACTCGGAGCCACATCATCGGCCACCGCATTCTCCGGTGGCAACAGGTCGGGCCGAACGGCGCGGGTGCGCTGAAGCTGCTGCTCGCGCCGCCATTTCGCGATCGCCGCATGATTGCCGCTCAGCAGCACAGGGGGCACATCGAAGCCGCGCCACTTGCCCGGTTTCGTGTAACTGGGGTACTCGAGCAGGCCGTCGGAGTGCGATTCCTCGATCAGACTCTTCGGATTGCCGACGACGCCGGGAATCAGTCGCCCGATTGCTTCCACCATGGCCATAGTGGCGACCTCTCCCCCATTGAGCACGTAGTCGCCGAGGCTCACTAGACGCACCCGGACGCGGGTGGCGGCATAGTCCACAACGCGCTGGTCAATGCCCTCATATCGTCCGCAGCCGAAGACCAGACGGGGCTCGATCGCGAACTCGTAGGCAAGCTTTTGGGTGAAAAGCTCCCCGGCAGGTGAGGGGAATATGACGACCGGAGCATCCGCTCCCTGTGCCTCGCACGTGGAGAGGATACTGTCGAGCGCTTCGCCCCAGGGCTCCGGCTTCATCACCATTCCGGCCCCGCCGCCGTAGGGAGTGTCATCGACCGTGCGATGCCGGTCGACGGTGAAGTTCCGCAGGTCGTGAATGCCGAGCTCGATCAGCCCGGACTGCCGCGCCCTGCCAAGAAGGGAAACATCGAGAACCGAGAAGAACTCGGGAAATATCGTGACGATGTCGATGCGCATCGTTGAATGCCCTAATCGGTCGAATGCGGGCCGGGCCTGACTTCAGGCACAACTTCAGGCACAACTTCAGGCGCGACTTCGGGCTCATCTCCGGGCCTGCTCACAGCGGACGCCGCATCCTGCTCGATCGCGTCGTCATCCAACAGCTCCTCAAAGAGTCCGTCGGGCGGTGTGACCGTCAACGTGCCCGCAGCGATATCGACCATCGGCACGATGGCCTTCACGAACGGCACCAGCACTTCACCGGCCTCGGTTGTCACGTGGATAAGGTCCTGCGAGGGAAGGTGATCCACCTGACTGACGGTTCCGACGCGGACGCCATCACGCACGACCGCCAGTCCGACGAGCTGATGGTCGTACCAGGCATCCTCCTCGTCCGACGCGGCGGCGAGGTCGTGGTCGATCCAGAGAATCGCCTTGATCAGGCCCTCCGCGGCGGAGCGGTCGGAGACGTCCTTGAAGAATGCGACCGGTTGCAGGTTGTACCACCTGAGCTCGATGAGTTCGAGGGACTTCCCGTGCCAGACCGAGGAGGTCGGCACCTGGAGGGTGAACACGGCGCCCGGAACGAAACGTCGTTCCGGGGCATCCGTGTAGAGCTCGACCTTGATTGCTCCCTTGAGGCCGTGGGCCTTGGTGAGACGACCGACTCGCAACTGGTCGGATCCGCGAGAGACCGGTGCGGGCTGTGTACTGGACTCCGAGTTGTTAGAAATCGGTGTCCACCACGTCGACGCGCACCTTACGACCGTCGGCAATAGCCGAAACAAGGGTGCGAAGCGCCTTCGCGGTGCGACCAGCGCGACCGATCACACGACCGAGGTCCTCGGGGTGCACGCGCACCTCGAGGATATCGCCACGCGGCGAGTTCTTTGCGACGACCTGAACCTCATCGGGGTTGTCAACAAGTCCCTTGACTAGATGTTCGAGGGCGGCGGCGAGCATTGCCTACGCCTTGTCGGCTTTGGCAGCCTCGGCGTCAGCCTCGGTCGCGTCGTCGGCCTTGGCTTCAGCGGCGTCAGAAACAGCCTCGACCTTCGCGGTATCTGTGTCACTCAGACCTTCGACCGCCGGCGCGATCTCAGCTTCCGGAGCTTCGACAGCGGCCTCGGCCGGAGCTTCGACCTTGGGCGCGGGCGCCGCCGCTTTCGGCTTGAGCACGGGCTTCTTCTTTTCGTCCGCGATGAAGTCGACCTTGGACTCTTTGGTCCGAACGGTGCTGACGGCATTCTTGTCGCCCTTGAAAATCCCCCAGTCGCCCGTAAGCTTGAGGATGGCGGCGACCTGCTCGGTCGGCTGCGCTCCGACTCCCAGCCAGTACTGCGCGCGTGCCGAGTCGACCTCGATGAACGAGGGCTCCTCGGTGGGATGGTACTTGCCGATTTCCTCGATCACACGACCATCGCGTTTGGTGTGCGAGTCGGCGACGACGATTCGGTAATAAGGAGCGCGGATCTTGCCCATGCGCTTCAAACGGATTTTTACAGCCACAATTCTCCAGAGATGATTTATGAGGGCGAACTGCTTGCCGTGAGCGTGGGGTGCACACTCGGCAGAAAAGCTCTGATGGGAGACCATGCCGTTGGGTTAGAGGGTCGAACGGCACGAGTCTCGACTGACCATTCTTGCAGGTTTTCACCCGTTTCAGGAACCAGCCGATGCGCGCGGTGTCGAGGAGCGCCTACGAGACAGCGCGACACCCACCAAGCAAGTGACTCCCCCGACGACCGCGAGGGGTGCCGGCACCTCCCGGAAGAAGACGAATGCCTCGAGCACGACCAGTACCGGAACGATATAGGTGGTGACGGCGAGCGAGCCGGCGGACATCTTCGATAGGGCGTATGCCCAGGTGCTGAAGGCGATCGCTGTTGGCACGACACCGAGGTAGATCGCACCGTAGACACTCATGGCCGGCGCTCGCGACAGGTCGTCGATCAGCGATCCAGCGAACGGAATGCAGACGATCGCGCCGATGGCACACCCAAGAAAGGTGACCTGACGATTGGGCAGTCGGCGCAGCACCGGTTTCTGACAGAGCACGCCGATCGAATAAGTCACGGCAGCAACCAGGGACCAGAGCACGCCGGCTCCGTCGCCCATTCCCGTAATTCCGCTCGAAATGCCGATGAGCACGACGCCGAGGAACGCGACACCGGCACCGATGAGCAGCCAGCGCGGGATGCCGTCTCCGAGGAAGACACCCGCACCGAGCGCGATGAGCAGCGGGCCGATGTTCACGATCATCGCTGTTGTTCCGGCATCCAGGGTGTGCTCCGCGATATTGAGCGAGACGTTGTAGGCCGCGAACCACGCGATCCCGAACACCACGATCAGCAGCCATTCCCGAACGGTCGGGCGCACCCAGCGGTGACCGATCAGGAGAAGCGACAACACTGCCGCACCGACGACCAGCCGTGCCAGCGCCAGCGAACCCCCGCCGAAATACGGAGCGACGCCGCGAATCACAATGAACGCACTTGACCAGGCGAGCAGCGTCACGATGATCGCGATGAGTACCGAGGGGCTGAGCTGCGGGGTGACAGTGCGCTGGTCGAATGGATTCACGCCGGGGAGGGGGATGCGGGTCATCCGCTCAGGCTATCCACAGCCACGGTCGCTGCGCTGCAGTTCGGGAGGGGATGCGCAAAGTGCGGGCACGGTTTGGCCGAAACGCGTCCATCCCGCGTCACAACGGCACCAGCACCAGCGCCAGAAAGCAAGGTGCGATCCGCGGCCAGGGGCACAGCGGATATTCGAGACGATAGTTGCCCGCCAGCCACGCTCGTGCCAATTCTCGGCAAGCATGCAAGCGTGCAAGCGGGCAAGCAGTGGGACAGGGTTGGGATCATCGGGGAACTGCACCTTGCTGGCACCGTGGTCGGCGCCCCCGAGCACCGCGGTCATCTCGACGAGCCCTTGGCGCCACCCCGCCGCCTCGGCCAGGGACTTCTCGGCGCGCACGACTTGAACGGCACCTAATCGGGCACCCCGGTCAGTTCGAACCAAAGCGGCACGGGTGGCATCAGCCGCGGTGAGAGCAGCGGTGAGAGCAGCGGTGAGAGCAGCGGTGCGGGCGGGGGAACGAACTGCCGCGGCGGTCTCCGCTCCGGTGGGAATCTCTCAGCCTACGATCCCGCCAACAAGCCGTCTCAGGCATTCTTGCCATCCCGCCAGCGGAGCCAGTCGCGCACCGGGTCGAGATCGTAGTCCGGGCCGCTGATGCCGATCGTGAATAGCGTCGTGCCCAGATCGAGCAGCTCATCCGCCTCCTCGCGAGTGCGCTCGCGCAGTTCGGTCGAGATCTCGATCTCCGAGACATCCCGCCCCACGGCCTCGCCGTGCTCTCTGAGGATTCCGAGCTTGCGCTGGAGGGTCTCTGGGTCGCTGAAAGAGTGCCAGATATCCGCATGCCGCGCGACGATTCGCAGGGTCTTCTTCTCGCCACCGCCGCCGATCAAAACTGGGATATGCCGGGTGGGTGGCGGGGTAAGCTTGGCCCAGCGATCCTCGATGATCGGGAGACTGGCCGCGAGAGCATCCAGTCGCTGGCCGACGGTGCCAAATTCGTAGCCGTACTCGTCGTAGTCGCGCTCGAACCATCCGGAGCCTGTTCCGAAGATGAATCGCCCCGCGCCAGTGCCCTTGGCGCTGATGTGGTCGATGGTGCGGGCCATGTCAGCCTGGAGGTTGGCGTTGCGGTAACTGTTGCAGTTGACGAGTGCGCCGAGCTCCACGCGCGAGGTCTGCTCGGCGAGCGCGGCGAGCATGGTCCACGACTCAAAGTGCAAGCCATCAGGTTCACCGGAAAGGGCGAAAAAGTGGTCCCAGTTGAAGAGGATGTCAACGCCGAGCTCCTCCAGTACGGTGGCGACATCACGAATCTT
>Ga0123339_10003182_pt1 | contig 10979 bp, 11 predicted proteins | sample lystaG_FD_89956 | JGI IMG/M metagenome (GOLD analysis project Ga0123339, IMG submission 89956) | Glacier valley bacterial and archeal communities from Borup Fiord, Nunavut, Canada, to study Microbial Dark Matter (Phase II) -... | ecosystem: Environmental > Aquatic > Freshwater > Ice > Glacier ... | reverse complement strand
GCGTCCGCCGGAAGGTCGACGCGGATCGACTCGATACCGAGCTCGACGCTGTCGCGGTGTTTGCCCGCGACATAGGAGAGCGATCCCGGATCGCTGCCCACAAGCAGCGTGCCGAGCCCGGGATGGATTCCGCGGGCCTTGAGTGCGTCGATGCGCCCGACCAGCTCGCTCTTGACTCCCGTCGCAGTGGCGATGCCGTCCATGCGTACTGCGGTCATGAAATCAGTCCTTCCCCGAAATCCGCTCGGCCTTCCTCGCCCGGACGCTCAGTTTCGCGCTTCCGAGATGACCGGCGCGGTGTGAAGCTGACCCCGGAGCGAGCTATCGGGCGGTCAGGACCAGGTTGCGGGGGAGACGAGACCCGGGTAGAGCGGGTAGCCGTCGGTCAGCTTCAGCACGCGTGCTCGAAGGGCCGCGACATCCAGGGACGGCTTGAGAGCCGCAGCGATGATGTCGGCGACTTCCGTGAACTCCTCGTCGCCGAATCCGCGCGTCGCGAGGGCCGGCGTTCCGATGCGCACGCCAGACGGTGTCATCGGCGGGCGCGGGTCGAACGGCACGGCGTTGCGGTTCACAGTGATGCCAACCGAGTGCAGGATGTCCTCGGCCTCCTGGCCGTGAATGGCAGCGTTGCGCAGGTCCACGAGCACGAGGTGTACGTCGGTGCCGCCGGTGAGCACGTCGATACCCGCAGCGCTGGCATCCGGCGCAGTGAGACGCTCGGCGAGGATTTGGGCGCCGCGGATGGTGCGCTCCTGGCGATCCCTGAATTCAGGTTCGGCCGCGAGCTTGAAGGCCGTCGCTTTCGCAGCGATCACGTGCATGAGCGGTCCTCCCTGCTGGCCGGGGAAGACGTTGGAGTTGATCTTCTTCTGCAGCTCAAGGTCGTTGTTGAGGATGAAGCCAGAACGAGGCCCGCCGATGGTCTTGTGCACCGTGGAGGAGGTGACATGCGCGTGCTGTACGGGGCTCGGGTGCAAGCCGGCGGCGACGAGGCCGGCGAAATGCGCCATGTCTACCCACAGGGTGGCGCCCACCTCGTCGGCGATTGCACGGAAAGCGGCGAAGTCGAGCTGGCGCGGGTAGGCGCTCCAGCCGGCGATGAGCACCTTCGGTCGGGTCTCGAGAGCCTTCTGGCGCACCACGTCCATGTCGACGAGGTAGGTCTGAGGATCCACTCCGTAGGCGTGGGCCTCATAGAGCTTGCCGGAGAAGTTGAGCTTCATGCCGTGGGTGAGGTGGCCACCGTGCGATAGTTCGAGCCCGAGGATTCGATCGCCCGGGGTCGCGATCGCGGCCAACACGGCCGCGCTGGCGGATGCCCCGGAGTGCGGCTGTACATTGGCGTAGGCCGCGCCGAAGAGGCTCTTCGCCCGGGAAATGGCGAGGGTTTCTGCGACGTCCACGAACTCGCAGCCGCCGTAGTAGCGGCGTCCAGGGTATCCCTCGGCGTATTTGTTGGTCAAAACCGAGCCTTGAGCTTCGAGGATCGCGCGCGGAACAAAGTTCTCGCTTGCAATCATTTCGAGGGTGCCGCGTTGGCGATCGAGTTCTTGCTCCAGAACGCGGGCGATCTCAGGGTCGACCTCACTCAGCGGTGACGTGAAGCTCTGCAGCGAAGTGAAGGTTTTCGAAGGCACTGGCGTTGCTCCTAGGGGATATGACCGGACGAAATTGAGGGATCCGGTTCGGCCCAGGCGAACGGCCCAATCGAGATAAATCGCTTCCCGATGGACACCCATCTAAACGCCAGTTGCGACCTTCCAAATATAGCGTGCTCAGCGGACCGGTGGTCTAAACCGTCAGTGATTTGGGAATCGCCGGTCAATTCGCGGGAAGCACGCAAGCTACGGCCCCTAGCATTACGAGCCACCAGAGCTGAATTGAGGGATTAACATGGACGCAGTCTTGCGCGTAAACATCATCGACGGCCCCTTCGTCGGTGTTGTCTACACTCTGGCGCTCGGTGCCGTGCTTTTTCTCGTCTTACGTCGGCCAACGCGACGCTGGATCATCACCGGCATTGCCGCAGTACTCGCTGGATCGGTAAGTGCCTTCGTCGCCCTCTGGTTCGTGAGTGCGACAAAAGCGTTTGGAGTCGATCTCAGCATCACCACCTCGATCTGGGTCTACCTGACATTCGCAGCGATCTGCCTCGCCATTGCCAACCTCTGGAATGCGAAATGGTCACGAAAGGTGATCGCGTCGATCGCAATCGTGCTGTTCGCCGTCACCGGTACCGTCGGTATCAACGCCGACTTCGGCCTCGATCGCACGGTCGCGGACCTGGCGGGCATCTCCATCCAGAAACCGATCGCACTTCCCAAGCCGTCACCCACGCCGACTCCGAGTCGGACCCCGCTCGCCGGGGGCGCGCTGTGGGCCAATTGGACAGCGGCAAAAGACCAGCCCGTGGGCGGGACCATCGGGACCGTTGTGATCCCAAACCTGCTTTCCGGTTTTCGTTCCCGGCCCGCTGGCCTGTATCTGCCGCCCGCAGCATTGGTGAAGAATCCCCCCGCGTTGCCCCTCGTCATCATGCTCATGGGGCAGCCCGGCAATCCGGACCCGTCCTTCCAAAAACCGATCCTCGATGCCTTCGCTGCCCGCCACAACGGGCTGGCACCGATAGTGCTTGTGGCCGACCAGCTTGGTGATCCCGCGGTGGACCCCCTCTGCCTCGATACGGCCCGCTACGGCAAGTCCGAGACCTTCCTCGCAGGCGATGTAGTGGCGTGGGCGCGGGCGAACCTGCACGTCATGCCGGATGCCGCTCACTGGACGATCGCCGGATACTCCAATGGTGGGCAGTGCGCACTCTCACTCGGGGCCAAGCATCCCGAGATCTGGGGCAACGTGCTCGACATCTCCGGCGAGGAGTACCCGGGATCGGACCGACCGAAGCAGACTCTGGCAGAAGCCTTCGCCGGCGATACGGCCGCCTACTTGGCCTCCCGGCCCCTCACAGTGCTGGCAGCCCGCCATTACTCCGACACGGTGGGCATCTTCACCGTGGGTTCGAACGACGGCGGCTTCGTGACGCAGGCGAAGACGGTCGAGGCTGCAGCACGCTCATCCGGTTGGAAGACGACATTCTTCGAGGTCCCCAACGGTGGCCATAGTCTTGGCGCCCTGAACGGCGGCTTGCAGGAGGGTTATCGAGTGCTCTACCCACGCCTCGGGCTATCGGACCCATTAACCGCTCCGTGAGCCCCCACAACCTGTGTCTAGCGGTCGAGAACACGGCGCGCTGGACGCTGCCGCAGCAGGGTATCCGAGATGAGCACGAGCACGATCGACAGCACCAGGATGGCCGCGAAGACGAAGGGCAACGATGCCAGTCCGAGTGTTCCGAGCAGCAGCGCACCGAGCAGCGCACCGCCTCCAATACCCACGTTGAACGCGGTGGTGTAGAACGCGCTCGCGGTATCGCGGATACGCGCGGGCGCCGCGTGGAGCATCCGGGTCTGGAGAAGCGGGGGAAGGATGCCGATGGCCACCCCCCAGAGGAAGAACGCGGGCAGCGACGCGGGGAGAACGCGCGGCACGAATCCGAGCACGAGCACGGAGGCCAGCAGAACGACGAGTGAGATCATCAGTCCGAGTCGCGGCCGGCGGCCGAGCACGAAGGCGACGATCACGAGCGAGATCGCCCCGGCGATACCGAACGCGAAGAGAGCGGGGCTCACCGCCGAGGTATCAAGACCGACCGCCCGAGTGAGGTAGGGCGCGATGTAGGTGTAGAGGCCGTATTCACCGATCATGATGATCGCGGTGATCACACAGACGAAGACGACGGCTGTAACTGAATGATCCCGCCGCGGAACATTCGACAGTCCGAATTCCTCGTCGAGAACCGCGATGCCACCGGTCGCAGTGCCGACCACGGCGGCGGCGCTTTGGTGATCTACCCTCGGCAGGAATCGATACACGAAGCCGGCACCGACGATGAGCAGCACCCCGAGAACGAAGAAGCTCGCACGCCAGCCGATGGCATGGCCGAGGGCGGTACCGAGGGGCACGCCAAGCACGAAGGCAAGCGAACCGCCCCCGAGGGTGATGGAGACCGCGCGGCCGACCTGATGCCGCGGCACGAGATAGGCGGCGTAGGCCCCGACCACCGACCAGAACACCCCGTGGGCGAGCCCCCCGACAATGCGCGCCGCAACGAGCACGCCGTAAGTGGGAGCGCTCGCGGTAGCAATCGTGCTCACAGCGAGCACGAGCAGCACGGTGACGACGAGCGCATGACGCGGGATGCGCCGAGTAAGGGCCGTGAGCGGAGCGGTCGACAGCACAACCGTGAAGGCGAATACCGAGACGGTGAGTCCGATGAGCGATTCGCTCACTCGGAGCTCTGCGCTCATCTCGGGGAGCAATCCGGTGGGGAGCATCTCGGTGGTGACGCTGAGGAAGATCGCAACCGCGACGGTGACGAGGGCGAAGAAGGGAAAGCGTGCAGTCGTTCGTGGCGCGGTCATGCGACCGGTGGTCCGTTCGAGGAGGTGGTGGATCGTTACGCCGTCCGCGGGAGACCGCGGCTCATGCGGTATCTCCTCCAGAATAGAGGCAGCGAAGGCAATAGCCTAGGGAGGTGAACTCCGCGCAATCGACCCACTGGGTGCTGACCCTCGTCTGCTCTGACCGCCCGGGCATCGTGCATGCGATCAGCGGAGCGATTGTGACCGCGGGCGGCAACATCACCGAATCACAACAGTTCTCGAGCGCTGACACCGGCAGTTTCTTCATGCGGCTGCAGGTGGAATCCGCAGCGACCCGTGACGTCTTCGAGGCGGCGATCGCACCCGTCACCGCACGCTACGACGCGACCTGGACACTGGATGTCGTTGGCCGCCCCGTGCGAACGCTCGTGCTTGTCTCCAAAGCCGCTCACTGCCTCAACGACCTGCTCTTCCGCGAACGCGCCGGGCAGCTTCCTGTCGAACTACCCCTCGTTCTGAGCAACCACCGCGATCTCGCTGGGCTCGCCGAGTTCTACGGCGTGCCGTTCGAGTCGCACCCCGTGACATCCGACGGCCAGAAGCTGGCATTCGAGGACCGCGTGCTCGACGCAGTCGAGCAGTTCGACATCGAGCTCGTGGTACTGGCGCGATACATGCAGATTCTCTCGCCCGCGCTCTGCGAGAGGTTGTCGGGCCGCATCATCAACATCCATCATTCCTTCCTGCCGGGGTTCACCGGCGCCAATCCCTATCGGCAGGCGCACGCGCGCGGGGTGAAGCTCATCGGTGCGACCGCCCATTTCGTGACGAGTGAGCTGGACGAAGGACCGATCATCGAACAAAACGTTGTGCGGGTGGACCATTCCCGCTCACCGCACGAGCTCATGGCGATCGGACAGGACGAGGAGTCTCGCACCCTCACCCAGGCGGTGAAGTGGTTCACCGAAAACCGGGTACTGCGCGACGGGGCCCGCACGATCATTTTCAAGTAGCCGCTATTCGAGAGCGAGAGGAACATCCCATGTCGGGCACACAGAAGAAGTCGGGCACGCGCCTCTCCAAACTCGACTACGAGGAGGAACTCGAGCGACTTCAGGTCGAACTGGTGCGGATGCAGCAGTGGATCACCGCAACCGGGGCGCGGCTGGTGGTTATTTTCGAGGGTCGGGACGCGGCTGGTAAGGGCGGCGCAATCAAGCGCATCGCCCAGTATCTGAATCCGCGAACCGCCCGGGTCGTCGCGCTGCCAACCCCGAGTGAGCGGGAACGCGGCCAGTGGTACTTCCAGCGCTATATCGAACGTCTTCCGACAGCCGGGGAAATCGTCTTGATGGATCGCTCCTGGTACAACCGGGCAGGAGTCGAGCGCGTAATGGACTATTGCACCGCCGAGGAACACAAGCGGTTCCTGCACCAGACTCCGATCTTCGAGCGGATGCTGGTGGAGGACGGAATAATACTCGTCAAATACTGGTTCTCGGTTTCCGATACCGAGCAGGAGAACCGGTTCCGCTCGCGCCTGGAAGACCCGATGCGCCGCTGGAAATTGTCAGACATCGATCTGCTCTCGATCACCCGCTGGGAGGCCTACTCGCGGGCCAAAGACGAGATGTTCGCCCACACCGACATTGACGAATCCCCCTGGTGGACCATCGAGAGCGATGACAAGCATTCGTCGAGGCTCAACACCATCAACCATCTGTTGTCGATGATTCCTTACGAGCATGTGGAGCACGAGCCGGTGGAGATCCCTGCTCGACCGCGCGCGGAGGGCTACAGCCGACCGCCGCGCGAACTTCAACGCCACGTTCCCGATCATGCGGAGGACCTGCGCGCGGCACGCCTCATTACGCGCAACCCTGACCATAAGTCCGACTAATTCGGTGTCGCCGCGTAAGCACCCGGCTCACCAGCGCGGAGTGCTACCAGCCGATTTGCCTAGGATCGGCACATGAGCTCACTCGAACGACACACGGACTATGGATCGACCGGCCTGTCAGAGTCGGAGGTACTGCGCGACCCGATGGCCCAGTTCGCCGACTGGTTGAGCGCGGCAGAAGCAGCGGAGATCTTCGAGCCGAACGCGATGGTCGTCAGCACGGTGGATGCTGACGGAACACCGAGCAGCCGCACCGTATTGCTCAAGGGCCTCGACAGTGCCTCATTCCAGTTCGTTACGAACTATCGGTCGCACAAGGGTCGAGCGCTGGAAGCGCATTCAGCCGTGTCCCTGCTTTTTCCCTGGTACCAGTTGACCCGCCAGGTGATCGTGCGAGGGGTCGCCCACCGCACGGATGCCGCCACCTCCGACGCCTACTTCGCCACTCGACCGCATGGTTCGCGCCTTGCGGCACTCGCGAGCGCGCAGTCGGAACCGGTTGCGTCACGGCAGGTGCTCGAAGACCGCATGCGTGAGCTCGAGTCGCGCTATCCGGAGGGCTCGGTAGTGCCTCGCCCGGAGCACTGGGGCGGATTTCGCGTCGTGCCGAGCATCATCGAGTTCTGGCAGGGGCGCACGTCGCGCCTGCACGACCGACTGGTGTTCACGGCCAGCGACGCCGGGTGGACGCTCGAACGACTTCAGCCCTAGCCTCCGCTATCGAGAAGATGCGCACCGATCGCGCTCTGTTATACCCGTCTGTGTCATGCCCGTCTCAGTCTTGCGAGGAGAACTGAAAGTGCAGGCTGAAACGCATGGGATCGAGCAGGCTTTCAACCTGCTCCACCAGTTCGCCGACCGCATTGCGGGTAACGCAGCGTGACCAGAGGAAGGCGGCACCGGTGGTGCGGCCGAGCAACGCAGCCTCAGTCTCATCGAGCATGCGCACCTCAACCCACTGCTCACCGACGGACGCGATGAGGTCGGTCTCGAGCAGCATTCGGGTCAGCGATCCCGCTGCCTTACCTGCCGAAATGGCATCGGCGACCCGTGGGGTCGCTCGCACACGGGATTGTTCGTAGGAGATCACGGGTCCGTCCACGATCGAACGCAGGCGGTCGATGGCGATGAATCGCGCGCTCGGCTCGCCGAGGGCGACGGCGAGCGCGGCATCCTCGACCTCCTCGGCGCGCTCGACCCGCACGATCGTGTCGAGACCCTGTTCCTGGAGCGCGCGCGCCCAGCCGAGGCGCACATTCAGCGGTCGACCGTCATAGGTGACAAACGAGCCCTTGCCCGAACGGGTGCTGATGAGTCCGGCCCGGCCCAGCTGGGTGAGCGCGGCGCGCACAGTGTTACGGCTCACCGAGAATCGTTCGGCGAGGGTCGTCTCACCGGGCAGCTTCAGCCCGTAGGCCACCTGCCCGCCGCGGATCTCATCGCTCAGGATGCGGGCGATCTCCTCGTGTTTGAGTCCAGAGACCCTCGAGCTGCCCGGCGCCCTCATCGGGAGAGCACCGAGTCGGCGGTCGTGATCTCGATCAGCGGCCCGTACAGCGCCATGGCATCGAGAGCACGCTGGTGGTCAACGATGCTGAGTCCGGCGCAGGCATCCTGCACCACGAGCGTTTTCACACCGGCGTCCGCCGCCGCGAGGGCGGTCGACAACACGCAGCAGTCGGTCGAGACGCCGGCGAGCACCACCGCGGCATCCGGGCCGACGATCGTGGAGAGCTCGTCACCCCACTTGCCGAAGGTGGTGCGAGAGATCACGGGATGATCTGCACCGGCAAATGTGGGCATCAGGTCGTAGAGGGGATCGGTGTGGTGCACGAGGGCAAAGGGCCACAGGTCGTAATACCGCGCCCACGCGCCGGTGGGGTGCTCCGGGGCGATGAATCGGGTGAGCACGACCCGCTCGCCGAAGTGCTCCACCAGCCGGGCGACGGTCGATTCGATGGCGGAATACCCCGGGGTGAACCAGGCGCTGCTCGGGTCGCCGAACACCACCTGCATGTCGATCACGACAAGCCACGGCTCGGTCATCGATGGGTAGTTTCGACCGGCTGCACAGGCTCCGTTATCGGCAGCGCCTCCTGGCGGCGAATGGCGCGGCGGCCAAAGAGCAGGATTCCGACGAAGCCAACGAGCAACGCCAGAAGCACGCCGAGGTTGGCATACGCCCATGGCCCTTCGCGCCCCCCGAGTCCGAACGGCCCGAGCAGATAGCCCTGCCAGGTGAGCCAGCTTGCGGCAGCATTGGTGACGAGCCCCCAGCCGAGCACTGTACCGGCCACGATGAGTCCGATCGGCAGCCAGCGGATGTCGCCGTAGCGGCCCGACGCCGAATACAGGTCGGCCTCGGCATAGTTTTTTCTCCGCAGGATCACGTCGGCGACCATGATGCCGCACCAGGCAGCGATCGGGGTGCCGAGGGTAATCAGGAAGCCCTGGAACGGCACGATGAAGTTGGTGGCGAAGAAGACGACTACCACCGCACCGACGATCATGACAATGCCGTCGATGCCAGCGGCCACATACCGCGGGATGCGGATACCGGCACTGAGCAAAGCGAGCCCGGAGGAATAGATGTCGAGCACCGCGCCACCGACGAGTCCGAGAACGGCGACGATGGCGAATGGGATCAGGAACCAGACCGGCAAGATGGTGGTCAGAGCACCGATGGGGTCAATAAGGATGCCGTCACTGAGTTTTTTCGACGAACCGACGAGAAGCAGGCCGAAGACCAGCAGTGCAACCGGCGCGACCGATGCGCCAAAGGTCGTCCATCCCATTACAGATGAGCTCTTCGTGCTGCGCGGCAGGTATCGCGAATAGTCCGCCGCCGCGTTGACCCAGCCGAGTCCGAAGCCGGTGAGTACAAGCACGAGGGCCCCGATTACGGCCTGGGGGTTACCGGCAGGAATGGCCGCAACTGCCTTCAGGTCGATGTTCGGCAGTGCGAGCACGATGTAGACGACGGTAAGAACGCCGGTGATCACGGTGATCCAGACCTGCAGTTTCATGATCAGGTCGAAGCCAACGACGCCAGCCCCGACAATGAGGGCCGCCACCACGATGAGGGCCACGATCTTCGTGGTGATCCCACCATCCCAGCCGAGTTCGGTGAAAACGGTGGATGTCGCGAGCACGGCCAACGCGGTGAGCGCTGTTTCCCAGCCCACCGTGAGAACCCAGGACAGCACTGCTGGCACGCGATTGCCCCGCACCCCGAAGGTCGCTCGACTCAGCACCATCGTCGGCGCAGAGCCGCGCTTGCCGGCAAGAGCGATGATGCCGCAGAGCAGGAAGGAGATGACGATGCCGATCACCCCGACGAGCGTGGCCTGCCAGAACGAGATGCCAAAGCCGAGCACGAATGCCCCATAACCGATTCCGAGCACCGAGATATTCGCCCCAAACCATGGCCAAAACAGGCTGGACGCGCGGCCCTTGCGTTCCGACTCCTGGATGGTGTTGATGCCGTTGAGTTCGATACCGCGAGCGTCTCGGGTATCTCGGGGGGTGTCGGTTGTAGTCACAAAATTTCTCCTGACGTTCATCGCGGCCTTAACACTGCACCTGTTCAGACCTGTTCAATTCATCAGCATACGCCCGCGACGCTGACGAAACTCTGCCATTGCGTCGCTACTGTTAGGGGGTGACGATGCCCGGGGCTCCCGCAGTTCGATTCCGGCCAGCCGACGTGCTCCGCTTCGCCCTCGAACTCTTCGCGCTTTTCTCACTCGGATTCTGGGGCTATCTGGCCTGGCCCTTCCCCTGGCCCGGTCTGCTCTTCCTCATCGGGGCCCCCGTCTTCGCCGCCGTCGTCTGGGCGCTGTTCCGCTCGCCGAAGGCGGTCTTCACGCTCGATGCCGTCGGTCGGAGCCTCGTGGAGATCTTCGTGATGGGCGCCGCCGTCGCGGTCTGGTTCATGCTCAGCTACCCCATCGTCGGCATAGCTTTTGGCATCCTCGCCACGATCAGTGGCGTCCTCACCGGTCGTGCGGAGATCACCGGCGAAGCAACAGCACGGGCAACGGCAGAGGAGCCACCAGAACAATGACCCCGCTCTTTCACGGGGCACGCAAGCTCGACGCACACGGCCAGATCGACGATTTCTGGATGCTCGTGCGCGGCGACAGCATCGAATCGGTCGGTTCGGGAACACCGCATCCGGAGGCTGATCATCGCGTGGACGTGGCCGGCACTGGTTCGTCCCCGGATTCGTAGACCTCCACTCTCGCGGCGGCGGCGGACACTTTTACGACGTTCCGCCCACTGTCGGTTCGGGCTGTAATCTTTCCGCGGTAAGACCCGTTGTGGTGAATGGAATATCGCCATCCCACCTCGAATCCAAGCACCCGGCGTCACGGTGATATCTACCGATCCATAGCTGCCGGTGCCGCTGGCCGAAGCCACGAGCGTTACCGACCGCACCGCCATGGGACTTCGAACGGCGGTCATACCGCTTGTCCAGGTGAGCGAACCCGTTGTGAAGGCATCGAGCGGAGCGATGGTGCGAGTGAACGTGACCGTGTAGCTCTTGGACTTGCCCGCCGCACCAAAGGTGAGAGTAGACGGGGAGACGACCGCGTTAATTCCCGACACGTTTGCCGCAGCGGTGAAGGTTGCCG
>Ga0123339_10003180_pt1 | contig 10982 bp, 10 predicted proteins | sample lystaG_FD_89956 | JGI IMG/M metagenome (GOLD analysis project Ga0123339, IMG submission 89956) | Glacier valley bacterial and archeal communities from Borup Fiord, Nunavut, Canada, to study Microbial Dark Matter (Phase II) -... | ecosystem: Environmental > Aquatic > Freshwater > Ice > Glacier ... | reverse complement strand
GCGCTTTTATTGCTGCTGGAGCGGGCGGGCGAAAATGCCTAAATGGTTGGCGACGGGGCGTTCGCGAAACGGGATACGGCAGTCGATGGTCGAGTTGAGCAGGATCGGCTTGCCGCCTTTATCTTCGACAGCGAGCGTCGTCGATCCGCCGCCATCGAGGTTCATCGCCGTGTATGCACCATGTTTCGACAGCAAATCCGCCAGTTCACGGGGAGTCGCGCCTTCACTGTAATTCGGTTGCCGCCCATCCACGAGCACGATTATGAGATGTGTCCCGTCACGATCGTAGCCGATCGCTGTGCGTGGATCGAGATGAGCATCTTGTGACGGCGAGGAAGGGACGAACTTTCCCTGAGACAGCAGCATCCGATTCCCTGAAAGCGCATTGTAGAGCGACCCGTCGGGCGAGTTCATCTGCACACGATTGTCTTTCGAGAGGTACAGCGTCGGGAATAGGGCGAGTTTGTGCGGATCGGTGCAGTAGGCGATGCCTCTCGAGGCGGCAAACCCCTCGACATCTACCCGATCGCCGACGTGCGGGTAGTAGCTGAGCATGGTGTTCGAGTGCCAGGGATAAAAGAAGTCGCCGTTGATCGCGATCTGCGTCTTGAACTCAGTCAGGAAAGCTGACCTAGTGCGGGCGCGAACTGGTTTGAGCTGTGTTTGATCCCCTGGTGTGACAAGAAATCCGATCCCCGGCGCTCTCAGGTCTATCGTGACGATATGCGCCACCATCGGTCGGGGTTTTGTGTACACTTCACGTCGGTAGGTCACGCCCTGAAACAGCTCGCGCTCGGTCGGTTTGGGCTGCGAACGCGTGTGCATCCATACCTGATAGCCACCATATGCGACCCCGAGCACACCCACTGATGCCACAGTCGCCCGTTTGATTCTCCGCACCCACAGGCGGATTTTGTCTCTACCAGACGTCATAGGCATTTCGATCCACTCGCTTCCAAGTACAGTCGTTTTCTCAATTGTCAGCATTTCATCCTCAAACATTTCCGCATACATTCATCGAACACGCATTCTGCATACGGGTTGGCGGAGACGCAATGTGACCGCGGCTAAGAAATCCTGCCTCACCCTCCCTGCCTCGTTTCCCCGAACGTAGACGAAGTTGACTCGCTTCGATACAAATGTTAGAATGAGTAACGATGAAACTGCACTTTCGCCTCGGACAGATGAGCTATGCGTTCGCCGACCTGAAGACGCTGCTTGCTAAAGCGACTCCTTTGCGTTCTGGCGATCAGCTCGCAGGTATCGCGGCGGAGAGCGCAGCCGAGCGGGTTGCGGCGCAGATGTGTCTCGCCGACCTGCCGCTGCCTCTGTTCCTCACCGAAACCGTCGTGCCCTATGAGACGGATGACGTGACACGCCTGATCCTCGACACACACGATGCCGTCGCATTCTCAATTGTTTCGCACCTGACTGTCGGAGGGTTTCGCGACTGGCTATTGTCCGATGCTGCCGACACTGCCGTCCTGACACTACTTGCCCCCGGATTGACACCCGAAATGGTCGCTGCTGCCACCAAAATTATGCGGCTTCAGGACCTGATCGTGATCGCCGCGAAGTGCCGCGTGGTGACCAAGTTTAGAAATACAATCGGTCTGGAGGGGCGGCTATCGACCCGCATACAGCCGAACCACCCGACAGATGACCCGAAAGGGGTTGCGGCAAGCCTGCTCGACGGGCTGCTTTACGGCTGTGGCGATGCGGTGATCGGGATCAATCCGGCAACGGATAATGTCGATGCCTGCATTCAACTACTGGAAATGATCGACGAGGTGCGTCTGCGGCTGGAAGTGCCGACGCAGTCCTGCGTGCTTGCCCATGTCACTACGACACTGGAGGCGATAAACCGTGGCGCGCCGGTCGATCTGGTCTTTCAATCTATCGGGGGTACGGAAGCGACGAACCGTAGTTTCGGCGTGTCGCTCGACCTTTTACGAGAGGCTCAGGAGGCAGCGCTTTCAATCCATCGCGGCACCGTCGGCGACAATGTGATGTACTTCGAGACGGGTCAGGGGAGTTCGCTCTCTGCTAATGCCCATCACGGCGTCGATCAGCAGACGCTCGAAGCGCGCGCCTATGCGGTGGCGCGTCATTTCAAACCGCTGCTGGTGAACACAGTCGTTGGCTTCATCGGGCCCGAGTATCTCTTCGATGGCAAGCAGATCACACGCGCAGGGCTGGAAGATCACTGCTGCGGCAAACTGCTCGGCTTGCCGATGGGATGCGATGTCTGCTATACCAATCATGCCGAAGCCGATCAGGACGATATGGACGGGTTGCTGACGCTGCTCGGTGTGGCGGGCTGTACCTACATTATGGGTGTTCCCGGCGCGGACGACATTATGCTGAACTACCAGAGCACCTCCTACCACGATGCCGTCTATATCCGCAAGGCGCTGGGCAAGCGACCCGCACCGGAGTTCGAGGCATGGCTATTGGAGCGCGTGATTTGCGACAGTACAGGAACACTCCTCCCCGATCTTCATTTTCTGCCGAAGTCGCTGCTTCCGGCAATCTCGTCCGTGTGACACTTGTCGTAATGAAATGTCTCTATTAAATTAAAAGGAAAATACGTTGGACGACGAGCTATCTGAATCGAAATCCTCCTGGCGGCGTCTGCGCGAATTCACGAGTGCGCGTGTCGCGATCGGACGTTCGGGCAGCGGAGTTCCAACAGCGGCGCATTTGCAGTTTCAATGGGATCATGCGCGTGCGCGGGATGCCGTCTACTCGACGCTGGACACGGATCGACTCTGCAATGAATTGAAATCGATCGGACTGCAGCCGATACAATTGTATAGCGCAGCTCCCGACCGGCGCATCTATCTGCAGCGTCCGGACTTCGGTCGTCGACTGTCGGCAGAATCACGTTCGTCGCTCGCAGGGACAGAAACCTTATGCGATGTAGCGTTCGTTCTTGCTGACGGGCTTTCTGCCGCCGCAATCAACGCTCATGCAATGCCACTGTTAAAGTCTGTTCTGCCCGGACCGTCCCGAAGTCGAAGCCGTGCGCATGATATCCGGTGTACATCCCTGCACCCTGCAGCTTCTCGGCGGTGTCGTTCAGAATGCCCGCCAGCTCCATGATCCCCGCGCGGGAGGACATGCGCTGCTGATCCATGGCGACGATCAGGAAGCGGTTCCCGAGGATACGGTTGAACTCGATCGTGCGCGCCAGATTGTCGCCCTGCAGCGCACCTACCGTAAGGTGAATGCCACAGCAGGTCAGCCCATTGTCATCGTACATCCTGCGAATGTCCGCTGCCGAATGCCCCTGCCAGTCGAGGGACTGACCGGTGTAGTCCCATGGCTCCGCGCCGACGTAGCCGCAGTCGGCAGTCGATTTGAGCGTCGCAGGCAGGTCACGTTCGACCTCCTCGCGAACGGCGAAGAGCTGCAAACCGACCGGAATCGTTCTTGTAGGAATTGTCGTCATAGTTTCCCCCTGATTTTTTCCTTAATGGTTGTTTACTGTGCTTGCCAGACTTTTTCTGGAGTATACGGGTCGATCGCCGAACTCCTGGAACCGGTGCGGATTTCGTCTACTGTGAGTTCACGCCCGGCTTTGCTCGACTGATAGATGCCTTCGCTGATTAAGGCGGTGTTGAGCCCGATCTCGGCGGTTGGCAGCAGCGGCACGCGCCCGAGCAGTGCCCCCGCCCAGTGCTTCTGCGAGGAGTCGTACCAGACGGTCTCAGGGAAGCAGGAGTGCCAGCGGCTGTCAGCGCCGCCCGTGTCGAAGCTGGCGCTGTAGGGCATATCGCTCAGGCTGGAGAAGTAGAGCAGGGGATTTAGTCGCAGTCCGCCCTTGCTGCCCAGTATCTTGCTCGACTCCTGCCCGTCGTGATGCACTGCCCAGGTCTCTTCGATGTCGAACGAGACGCCGCCCGCCAGCCGTACCCAGCCGAGCCCCATCTCCTCGACGCTGTAGCCGCTGAATGTCCGCCGCTCCTCGTACATATCGAGCTCCTGATGCGTTGCGCCTGTCACGCTCTGGACCTCCGGATTCCCGATCAGATAGAGTATCTGTGCGATATGGTAGACGCCCATATCGAAAAGCGCGCCTCCGGCAGAAATGCTTTTGTCCACGAAGTTCGCGGTTCCGTACCCGTCGACGAAGGGTCTGCCGCGCCGCCGATAACCGAACGAGCGCGCGTGATATATCTTTCCAAGATGACCTTCCTCGATCAGGCGGCGGGCGGCGCGGGTTTCTGCGCCATACAGCGTTCCGATCTGGATATGCAGCATCCGCCCCACTTCGCGGGCGGTCTCGAGCATATCGGCGGCGTCACGATAAGTGCCCGCCATCGGTTTTTCGCAGTAGACGTGTTTGCCCGCTTTCAGGGCAGCGATCGTGAGCGGGGCGTGCTTGTTGTTGTGTACACAAACATCGACCGCATCGATGTCGTCGCGCTCCAGCATCTTCTGAAAGTCGGCGTAGCCGTCGGCAACCGAAAAGTTTTGCTGTGCCGCCGCGACTTTTTCCGGGAAGAGGTCGGTCACCGCGACGACCTCGGCTTCCGGTATCTCGCTCCAGGCGTGCAGGTGGCTGGTGGCGATCTGTCCCGCGCCGATCAACCCGATCCGAATCCGTTCCTTCACTTATGACCTCCCGATCTCGGCGCATTCAGTTCCGACTTTATCTAATTTCATTGTGCGGACTTTGTATGATCTCACTGAGCAGACTTTACTGGTGCGTTCAGTGCGGACTTTGCTGGCGCAGTCTGTACCGGTTTCGAATCGCCGAACAGCGCGCGGTATTTCGCCGATGCCTGAGGATAGGGTGAGCCTTTCGTACCCCAGGACGGGTTGCCGCTGCCCGATTTCGGAAAGCCACCGGGCCATAGCGTGGAGACGCCATCGGCAGGCGTCTCGAAGTAGCACTCCATGTACACTTTATTTTTGATCATCCAGTCGTACATATTCTGAATGTAAGACGGATCGTCGCCGCCTGCTCCGCGTCCGCCCGCAGCCACCTGCCACAGCCCCCATTCGCCGATGATCAGCGGAACGCTTCGTTCGGCGACACCGCCATTGCGTTTGCCAGAGTTTGCAGCCGACGCGAAATCGGCGAACCATTGTATCCTCGGGAGAATTCTGCTCGTCCAGGCTTTCTGCTGTGTCGTCGCGTCCGGCTGCACGCCCGGTTTGTAGACGCCGCTATAGTCGGAATCGTAGTTGTCGAAGCCTATATAGTCGACATAAGCATCGCCGGGATAGAACTTTGAGGTCTGCACCTGCACATTGCTGTCCGTCGGGTTCCAGAGGAACCGAACCTTGATTTTCGGGTCACGCGCCCGGACGGTTTTGCGTACCGTCATCACGATATTCTGCCAGGATTTGATGAAGTTGCCAGGCATACCGGGCATCACGTTCAGGTTGCCGTACGGGTCCCAGCCACCGTCGAACTCGTAGTCCATGCGGATGATCACGCTTTTGTAGTGCCAGTCGACGATATGGTTGCCGAGACTGACGAAGTGCTGCATGACGCTCGGGTCGTTGTCCGCTTCGAGCTGCCACTGTTTGCCTTCCCATGCCATCTTTTGATCCCAGCTTGCACCAGGGGTAGCATCGTAGGGCATCGAGCCGATGCTGAGCAGAATCTCGGGCAGTACGCGTGTTCCGTAGCGGGTCTGCTGATCGCCCCAGTGATTATTGTTCCAGCCCTCGGTGGTGTCGGGCCAGCTTCCCCAGCCGCCGGGATCGGACTCGGCTCCCAGCCGGGATACTCCAAGCCACGATTTATACATCCCCCAGTCGCCGTCGCCGCTCAGATCGGTATCGGTGGCCTGTGTCCACAGATAGGCGGACTGGATGAACGGCGTGTCCGCCGAGGCTGATTTTGCAGTCGGCAGGAATGTGCCGATGCCCAGCGTGAACGTCAGCGCCGCACACCTTGCTGCCATTCGTATTTTGGATTCGCCCGTTTTGGAACTGTTGATTGTCATGTGGCTAGGTTGTTTTCGTTTTCTCGATTTTACCTGTTTTTGAACGAGCGTTAGCGCTTCGTTAAATCAGTATCCCAGATCGGTATCTCTTCACGAGCTGCTGCCGCGAGGATATAAACCGGATCGCCGAGGCGGATCGTGCCCCCGGCTACGACCCGGCACATCTTACCAAGCCGCCCGGCTGCTTCCGATTTCAGCTTACCCTGATAGCGCTCGAACTTGCCGCAGCCGGTGCGCGGTTCTATGACCTCGATACGAGCGATCGCTCCGATCTGCAGCTGTGCGCCGACGGGCAGACTATCGATCTCGACTTCCGCCAGGATCAACTGTTCCCCCATCTCGCCCGGAGCTGCACTGAATCCTTCTTTTGCCAGATCGTGCATCGTATCGGCAGCCATGATATTGATCTGACGCGTTAGACTGTTTCCCTTTGTATCTCCTGCGATACCGCTGCCGACGACAAGCAGAGCCTCTTGCAGCGGAAGCCGGGTATAGCCACCCTCAGTCAGAGAGGCGCCCTGCGGTTTGTAGACGATGCTGATCAGTTTGCCCATCGTTCGTTACTCTTTTCACAAACATGCTCCGCTCAGACGCCCTTGCAGGAGCCATACGTCTAATTATTTCTGCGTATTAGACCGACCAGTCCTCGAGCAGCAGGTTGGGAATGCGAGCGAAATCGCTTGTGTTCCTCGTGAGCACCGTAGCATTGTTGGCAAGGGCTATCGCGGCGATTTTGAGGTTCTGCGTCCCAATACGAAATTTCTGGATTTGAAGAGTTCGGAAGAGGGCATGAGCGTGGACGTCGTAGGGCAGGACGATTACCTTGCGTAAATCTCGAGGTGCTGCCCTGACTGCACATAGGCGCGAAGCAGCGCTTCCTCTTTTTCTCTCGATGTTTTTGCCCGCCAGCCCTTGCACTGCTCCTCATAGACAATCACACAGGTGACGATTTCTGTTTCGGAAATCGCAATGAGGCGCATCTCGAGACGCAGGGCGTTCGCCCCGCCGCGTCGCAGCAGACTCATGTGATCAGTGTCGAGAAGATACACCGGCATCTACGCGTTACCGTCTTCATCGGGGCGATCGGCGTTGCGCCATTCCTGCCCGAGGCGAACTGCCTCCTCGAAATGGGGGTTATCAGCATCGATCCCGACAAACCACCGCCAGCCCTGTTTTTCACAGAAGGCTGCTGCGCCAACTGCTTCTGCGTCTGCTGGAGCTTGCTTTCCAACTGCTTCATGCGCTCTTCCAGCGTTGCGGCTGTCATTTACGAGTTACTCCTTTCAGAGGGTGTACCCGAGGATACCGTAACCGCAGAGCGGCTTTGTACCTTGTGTTCGTAGTTTTCCCGATCCAGATTAAGGCTAACCTCAATAATTATCGAGCGAAATTTTCGGCTATTTTGATCTCAAAACGACCCTAAATTCAGTGCGGTAATTTTTGCGCGTTGCCTAAGATGAAATTGTCAGCACAGGAATTCAATCTTTATCATCTCAATTTTGGTCGAGCACAAAGGTATGTTCCCGTATCAAGGCACACCTCTATATCAGCGCCAGGCGGCTGTCTGCATCGCCGAACCGGGGCAGCTTCACGCCCATCCTGTCCATCAGCGACAGGTACAGACTGCACAGTTTGCGATTCTCGTCGCCCTTGTCCCGGTAATCGAGCACCCGTCCGGTCGCAAGCGTTCCGCCAAGGCTTCCGATCGTCAAAATAGGCAGGGTCGTGTTGTCATGCACCGATCCGGAGAACATATTCGAGAGCCACAGCAGGCAGGTATTGTCCAGCACTGTGCCTTTCCCTTCTGGCATCGCCTGCAGCTTTCCGGCAAGGTAGGCGAGCTGGCTGATGTAGTAGCGCGTGATCCGCTCATAATCGTCGGAGGTATCGTGGTGGGAAGCAGGATGGTGCGAGTCGCGCACGCCAAGGAACGGATAGAAGAGACTGGAAAGATCGCGGCACATCAGCATCGTGGCAATACGGGTTTTGTCCGTCTGAATCGCAAGCGCCATCACGTCGCACATGAGCCGCATGTGCTCTCGAATGTCTTCCGGCAGCCCGTTATCCGGGCGTTTCATGCCTGCGAACGATTTCCCTTTATCCTTTGCCCTGGTGGCGGCTTTGCCCAGGTCGCCGCGCATTCGCTGCGCGCGCTGCTCGACCTCCCGCACGCTTGTCAGGTACTCGTCCAGTTTGGCGCGGTCGTCGTGGCTGATGCGGCGGCGCAGTCCGCTGGCTTCCGCGCTGACGCGGTCGAGGATGCTCTCCAGCCGCTGACTGCCACTGTTCTCGAAAAGGCTGTCGAATGCCAGCGAGGGATAGACCTCGGTGGGCACGGGCGAGTCCGCGCTCTGCCAGGAGATATGCGAGCTGTACGCCATCGAGAAGTTCGTCTCGTGGTAGCCCGTCAGCGGCTGCTCGCACGCCAGTACGAGGCTGGGCTGAACAGTGTCCTGCCCGAGATGTGCGGCAAGCACCTGATCCACGCTGACGCCCCCGTGCAGGACAGCCCCTTTAGTCAGCGGCATTCCCGAGAGGATGTTGCCGGTCATGCCGGGGTGAATCCCGACTCCTGTCGAAGGCTTGTTGAAGAGCCCGTTGATCACGTTGAGTTTGGTCTTGAACGGCTCCAGCGGCTGGAGGCTCTTACTCAATTCCATGTCCGCCCCAGCGCCTTTAGCCCACCAGTGGTTCGGGCTGATTCCGGTGCCCATGAACTGCACGACGAAGCGTCGCGGCGGCGTGCTGGCAGCCTGCGGGGTCTCTGCAGCAGCTCCCCAGACCGGAAGGGATTCGAGCCAGGGCAGCGCCATAACTACGCCAGCCCCGCGCAGAAAAATGCGCCGCGAAAGAGGGGCAGTCGATTTCTGCTGTTCGTTTCGTTGTTCGCTGCGATCGAGTTGAGTTCTTTTCGACATCGTGCTTGATCCTCTTCTACGCTACCTATGTATATTCTAGGCTATCTATGTGTAAAGCTATGTATACTATAAAGCTATGTATAAAAGCTATGTATAAAGTCCGCTTAGCTTCTACTTATTTGCTTGCCAGGGCAGCCGATGCGCGGCGAGTGCGGAACTGGCGGCTCGTGACGAGTGTCTCTACGAGCGGTCCGAATCGGTAACCGCGAGCAGCCGATTTCTGCTGCATTTTAAAGAGTATGCTGTCGTCGGATGGCTGCAGACTGCGTCCCAGTGAGTAAGACAAGAGTTTGCGGCAGATTGTGTCGACAAAATCTTTCTGACGGCTCTGGCGGATGAAATCCTGCAGTCCCGCGACACCGGAACGCTCGATGCTGCCCGGGAAAGGCGCCCGCGCGTCTACCGGTTTGCCGCCGAGGTCTTTGCTGCGCAGTTCGCCGATCGGACCGTAACCCTCGAAAACCAGTCCGTAGGAGTCGAACCGCGCATGGCATCCGGCGCAGGCAGGGTTTGCACGGTGCGCCGCAAGCGCCTGACGGAGCGTCAGGTCGCCCATCTTGCTTTCGTCGTTCGGCAGCGCCGGGACGGTCGCGGGCGGTGGGGGAATGTATTCGCCCAGCACACGCTTGACGACCCAGTTGCCGCGCTTCACCGGGCTGGTACGCAAACCCGGCGAGTTTTTGGTCAGGAACACGCCCATCGGTAACAGTCCGCCGCGCCCGTAATGATCAGCATTTTCCACACGTACCCAGTCGCTGCCCGACGGCTTTACATCGGTCATTCCATAATGCCGCGCGAGAGCCGCATTCACGAACGTGTATTTTCCGTACAGCATATCCAGCACGGAACGGTCTTTCTGAAACGTATCCATCAGGAAGTGCAGCGGCTCCTCGAACATCGCCTCACGCAGGTCGTCGTTGAAGCCAGGAAACCGCTCCCTGTCGACCGCATTGTGCTCCTCGAAACGGCGGAAGTCGAGCCAGTTGCCGCCGAACTCGAGCGCCAGCGCGCGGACGCGCGGGTCCTGCAGCATCCGGTGCGCCTGTGCCGCCAGCACCTCAGGACGATGGAGATCGCCAGCGGCGGCGTGTGAGAGCAGCTCGTCATCGGGAAGGCTCGACCAGAGAAAATAGCTCAATCGACTCGCCAGCGCGTAGTTCGAGAGCGGCTGTACTCCGGCGTCGGTTGATGAAACAGATGGAGCGGCTGTAGAGGCAGCGGGACGACTCAGCGCCACGGTGCTGAAATGTGGTGTGGCAGCGGGACGACTCAGCGCCACGGCGCTGAAATGAGGTGTGGCGTTCGGGCTTGCCGGACTGCCATCTACCCCGGCGATATCGAGCAGGAACAGGAACTTCGGGGACATCAGGATTCCGACCACCGAGTCACGAATCGCCTCCTCGTGGCTCATGCCTTCCTTCTGCCGCAGCGTCTGATAAAACCTCAGCAGATCGGTTCGCTCCGGCTCCGTCAGGGGACGTCGATACGCCCGACGAGCGAAATCGAGCAGCGCTTTCAACTGCGCTGGCTCCGCTGCAAGCCGTGCCTTCTCCGCCGCGCGAATATTGGTGGAGACGAGCTTGAAGTGGGTCTCGATCGCGTCGAGCGTCAGCGGTTCGGCGCCGTTTTTGCGCGCTTTCGCCAGATAGAGATCGGCTAACCGCTTGATTTTCGCATCGGAGGTGGCGTCTTTATCTTCCGGGCGCGCGAAATTGAACTCGGGATCATTGATCGTTCCCGCCTCTGCCCGCTCGTAGACGAAGAATTCGAGGTGCATACGCTCCGGAATGAACGCGACCATGTCGAAATCCAGCCAGAGCCGGTTCAGATCCCGTCTGCCGTTTTCATCCAGGATCAGCTCCATGAGCGGCGTATCGTCCCGGAAATAGCCCATCGAGTTGTGCAATCCGGCGGTCAGAAGCCGACCCTTATCGCCCGGATCATCGACGAACATTCTGCCGCGCTCTGCGATGTAGAACGCGTCGGGAAATACGCTGCAGAACCGGGTAAATGCCGCTAAATAGGGAGCGCGCGCCGCCTCATCCTGTGGAAGGAAGAGGTCGGTATCCACCGGATCGACCACAGGTTTCGGCGGCTG
>Ga0123339_10003179_pt1 | contig 10987 bp, 8 predicted proteins | sample lystaG_FD_89956 | JGI IMG/M metagenome (GOLD analysis project Ga0123339, IMG submission 89956) | Glacier valley bacterial and archeal communities from Borup Fiord, Nunavut, Canada, to study Microbial Dark Matter (Phase II) -... | ecosystem: Environmental > Aquatic > Freshwater > Ice > Glacier ... | reverse complement strand
TTTATAGCTTTTACCATTGTTTCATTGTCTACTTCGTTAGCTCCTGCTTCAATCATACAAACTTTTTCATATGTAGCAGCAACTGTTAAATCTAAATCAGATTTTGCTCTTTCTTCTAAGTTAGGATTAAGTATAAGGTTTCCACCAACTAATCCAACTTTTACTCCTCCAATAATTTTATCGAAAGGTATATCTGATATATTAAGTGCTATAGATGCACCTATCATTGCTGGTATTTCTGGAAGTATATCAGGATCAACGCACATAACAGTTATATGAATTGACGTATCATTTCTATAATCATGTGGAAATAATGGTCTCATAGGTCTATCTATTGCTCTTCCTGCAAGTATTGCTTTATCAGAAGGTCTTCCTTCTCTTTTCATAAAGCTTCCTGGTATTTTTCCTACAGCATATAATTTTTCTTCATAATCAATTGATAATGGAAGAAAATGTATTCCATCTCTTGGTTCTTTTGACATCGTAGCATTTACAAGTACTGCTGTATCTTCATATCTTACAAGACATGAACCATTACTTAAACAAGCCATCTTTCCTGTTTCAATAACAAGCTTCTTGCCTGCAAAGTTAGTTTCAAATTTTTTAAACATAATTTATCCTCCTAGATTTATATATTTTTACATGGTTATTATACCATTTATTTATATAATTTACAACAAAATATATAAAAAAAGATTAAATATGTTTTAAATACCTAACCTTTAATAAAAATCGTTTGAAATTGTTATTTTATTGTAATATTACACTGTTTTTTTAAGTAAAATTTTGATATTATCTGTTTCATTAATCAAATCAACATTTTTAATTGATAAAATAATATTTTTAAGTATATATAGATCATTGTTACTTATTTTTTGTATTTCACTGCTTTCTACTATGAAATACCAATCTTTTTCATCTTCTGTTAGAGTAAATGTTATATTGGCTTTTGGATCAGATATTTTAGTAAGTTTAAATATGATTTCGCAAATTATAAATATAATATCATTTACATTTCCAGTTATATAACTGTTAGCTCTAAGTGAAATTCTAGTATTAAAATTAACACCTTTTTGCTTTAGTTCGTTGGATAAAATTAAATTAACAACTTCAGTTATTTCACCATCTGACATTATATCTTGATCACTATTATTAGTCTCTTTTATTATAGCAGTAAGTACTTTATCTATTTTTTCTAAATTTGTTTTGTTATTTTCATAAAAATTTCCAAGTTTAGCTATGTTATCTAATCCTACATCACTTTTTGATTCACTTATAATCATATTTGTTATTTCAAGACCTGCGCCTATTGACATTAAACTAGATTTTATATTTAAGACTATTGAACTAATAAGTTTACTTATTGCATTACTTTTATATTTAGAAATAGCAATTTGATTTTGTTGATTAAATATTTTAACAGCAGAAATTAACTCTAAATTTAACTTATCCATTCCTTCTGTTTTATCGTGGTAATTCTGTATATTTAATCTTTGCATTGTATCAATTGGTGGCTTTTGACCAGCAAATCCCGTTTGTATTATAATAACAACCTCTTGATTAAATTTACGTACTTCTACTACTACATCTTCACCAGAAACTTCTGGCATAAAATAGTCAAGTAAAACAATTTGATGTTTTTCTTGCTTTATAATTTCAATTGCTTCTTTTCCGTTATTTACAACATCAACGTTGTACCCTTTTGACTTTAAATATAGATAAGCAATATTTACAAAATCCTCATCATCATCAACAAGTAGAACATTTAAACTTTTTATTAATTCATCATATGTAACCATATCAAAATCCCCCTCAACTTAAAAATACTTTTATAATAATAATAGCTGCTATAACTATTCTATAATATGCAAATATAGCAAATCCATTATTTTTTATATAACTTAGTAAAAACTTTATTGTAATTACACCAACTATAGCTGCTGTAAGTATACCTACAACTAGTTCTAAATTAAATCCAGTTATTAATTCTTTTGCTTTTACAATTGTAGCACCAAATATAATAGGTGTTGACAATAAAAAAGTAAATTTAGCAGATGCTTCTCTAGTTATTCCCATAAGTCTTGCTGTTAAAATAGTAGTACCTGATCTAGAAAATCCTGGTATAACTGCTAATGCTTGTGATAGTCCTATTATAAATGTTTGTTTAAAAGTTAATTGTTCAAAATTAACTTGTTTTTTATATTTTTTCTCTGCATATTTATCTCCAAGATATATAAGTACACCCATTATAGCTAAAGTACAAGCTATAAAAACAACATTTGTTCTAAATATAGTTTCAATTTCTGCCTCTAGTAAAAATCCAATCAATGCACCTGGAATAGTAGCAGCAACTAAATACCAAAACATATTGTTTTCAAAAGAAGATTTTTTATGTACAACTTTTTGGAAAACACCTTTAAGATATATTACCCAGTCTCTCCAAAATACCCACATTACCGCTATAAGCGTACCAAAGTGAAGTGCAACATCAAATGATATTGACATTTCAGGAAATCCGAATAAATACCTTACAAATATTAGATGTGCTGAACTAGATATAGGTAAAAACTCACCTAATCCTTGTATAATTCCAAGTATTACAGCTCTAATTATCTCTTCCATTATATTCCCCCTAAATTATTATAATAATTCTCTTGATATAATTGTATTATCTTTAGTTTTTAAATATACAGTATTATCTTTAATTGATTCAAATGTAACATAATTTGAAAGTTTAGCTAATCTCTTATTTGTATTTTCAGATGATATATTAATTATATATGTAGGATAAATCAAATATACATTATCATTATCGCTGTACCAACTAACAACATCAGTATCAGATAGCTCTATTGTATCAATTATTTTGTTACTTTGTACTTTATATACTTTATCTTTATCTTCAGTAGATATAAAGTATATATTGTCATCTATATCAGTTCCAATGAGATTTACTTTTTCTTTAAATATACTCAATTTGCCACCTGAATAATAAATATCGCCTTTACTATCTTCATAATAAAGTCTATCCTTCTGTTTTAACATAGAAAGTTTTGATATAATTTTGCCAGATACAACTTGTGACATACCTTTAAATAAATCAATTCTGTATATAATATTACTTTCTTTTACACTAGTTTTTGTTTCTATATTTATATATTTAATATTTATAACTGGTGAATATTCTAATTCTTTTATTTTACTGAAATTATTTACTGAAAAATTATCATGTTCCATTTTACTTTTAGAAGTAATTTCATAAGTTTTAAGAGTTAACTTTGAACTTGTTCCAACTTTCTTTTGAGTAAAATACAATATTAAATTTTTATCATATAGTAAATTATAAAAACATATAGGATCAGACTCTTCAATTGTTTCAATTAACTCTTTTTTTTCTGTATTATATACATATATTTTACCATCTTTTAAATAAGCATAATATTTATTGTCAAATGCATATTGTACAAGTGTACTTGCACTATCTACTTTTATATTTTCATAAATTGATACTTCTTTTAAACTATCGCTACTTTCAATTATTACACTTGAGTTATTAAGTGAATACACAAAGTTATCAGCAAGTGTAAGGCAAATTACTGTACCAAAAATTCCCATAGCCATAAAAGCGAATATGTATTTTAAAAATCTTTTCATATTCACACTCCTATTCTACTATTTTGTCTGAAGCTAGTTCAGAACTTGGCTTTGTAACTATAAATGCACAGGGAACATAACGTTCACCCATTATATCACTCGGTTTGTTTACAACTTTTGAATCAAATACCATAGTACTAGAAGCTCCACCATCCAAATTATATGCATTATATGCACCATATTTTAAAAATATATCTTGAACGTTTTTAAGTGTTGCACCTAAACTATCAGTTTGCCTACCATCAATAACTAACATTAAGATTGTCCCATCTTTTTTTTGTGCAATAGCTGTTCTAGGTTGAACTCCCCAGCCACCATTTCCACTTCCTATAGTTGGCATACCATTAACAATAATTATTGGTCCAAATGTAACAGCATCTCTTAAATTTTTATTTAGCATAGTAGTGTAAGACATAGAATTTGAAACTACCATTCTGTTTGATTTATCAAGTCCAACAATACCATAGCTTCCACTTGGCTTAGCAATTTTAAGTAAACCATCTGAAATTAACATTCCACTTGGTTTACCTCCAGTGCCTAGTGCATCATCCGCAAAACCACCAGCATTTATACCAGCAACCGCGTCATATTCCTTAACTATTTGCGATGTAGTTGCTCCAACTTTTCCAAGTCTTGGAGCAACTCCTAGTTTAACTCTTGAGGGATCATTTACTATAAGTAAATATCCATTAAAAGTTTTTGAACTAACATCAACAAGTTCTATACCATCAGTATTATTTGTAGCAACTTGTATATCTTCAACAACTTGATCTGCAATATCTTCAGATGGTCTATTTTTTTCTAATATTTGTGCTATTTCAACGTCACTTAAAAATAATGTTGCAAAATATTGATGTGTCATAGTAGTCATAGCAGTTGTTACTATTATCTCTTTTAAATTTGTGAATGGGCCATAAAATATTAAAACAATTGATAGTATTGGTATAAATATTATTTCAAATAAAATAAACATACCAAATATTTTAAGTTTTTTCATTAATAACTCCTTACATAACAACGTTATATATGTCTACTTCTTCGACTTTTTTTTGAGTATGTACATTACATGTACTTGTCGGTATCATGAATCCCCAATCCCTTGGTTTAATAACCGGAACATAATCCCTAGTTATAAACGATTTTGTTACTGGAATAGGACAAAAATCTGTAGCTAGAAGACCTGTTTCGCTACATATACTAACTGATTTATGTATATTACATGTTTTAGTAGGTACAGATCCAATAGCAAATAAATCAGTATTAGTCTGATCTCCTCTTGGATCATTTCTACATGCATCTGTTGCAACAAGTCCTGATATTCTACATACTGATGCAGTTATTACTGAAGCTGGTTTTTCAAATTGTTTAATTGGTTTATCTTTACTTATAGCGTTTAATACTGTGTTAAATAGTACCATAGAAGTATACGGATAGGCTCCTACACTATTTCTATATCCTATAGCTTTTGGTTCATCATAACCATTCCAACATGCAATTGTATAATATGGTGAATATCCAATAAACCATTGATCTTTATCAGAATCTGTATTACCAGTTTTACCTGCTACTGGCATATTTCCTACTTTAATCGTACCTGCACCTGTACCAGTTTTTACAACTGTTTGCAAACAATCTGTAAGCAAATACGCTGTAGAATCTTTCATTACTTTTTTAGCAGCAGTATCTGGTTTCAATACTTCTTTTTCATTTTTATCTAATACTTTTGTATATAGTTTAGGTGTCATATATATTCCACCATTTGCAATAGTTGAATATGCATTTGCCATTTCAAGAACAGTAAATCCCTTTGTTACTCCACCTAGTGCAAGTGAAGATGAGTTTTTATCTGCCGCAACTAAATTTACAAGACCTGTATTTTTAGCAAATAGATATGCAGCTTCTACGCCCGCTCTAATATTTGCTCTAACTGCTGGTATATTCATTGATTTAGATATAGCAAGCCTTGCTGTAACATAACCATTATAGTAACCATAATAATTTACAGGTGTCCAGTTACCTATTGTTAATTGACTATCATCTAATCCCATTCCTGGTGCTAAAACTCCTTGCTCAAAAGCAGGACCATATGCCCCAAGTGGTTTCATAGTAGAACCCGGTTGTCTAAATGTTTGTGTTGCTCTATTTAAAGTAAGTGTTCCTATTTTTGGATCAGCTCCACCTATTAATCCTACAACATTACCTGTTGATTGATCCATTACAACCATTGATGATTGCATGAAATCTCCTTTTTTATCTGTATAAAATAGTTTTGCATTGTTGTAAGCGTCATCAATTGATTTTTGTACTGCTGAATCTTGTGTTGAATATATTTTATATCCATCAGAATATAACATTTTAATTGCAACTCCACGAGTTACATTTTTTTGTTCTTGTAAATCTGTTATAACTTGTTCAATTACAGCATCAACAAAATATGATTGAATTTTCTCATCACCTGATACTGACTCTTTTTTGAATACTATTTCAAATTTTGAAGCTTCATCATATTCAGCTTGAGATAATTTACCTAATTTTAACATTTGTTTAAGTACTAATTCTTTTCTTTCAAGTAATTTTGCTTTAGCTTCTTCACTTTTGTATGGATTTGTAGCTTCAGGAGATTGTATTGCTGCAGCAAGTACTGCTGCTTCTGCATTATTTATTTCCTTAACTGATTTACCAAAATAATTTTGCGAAGCAACTTCAACACCATACGCTCCATCACCTATATATATTGTATTTAAATATGATTCTAATATTTGTTCTTTAGAAAGTTTGCTTTCTAAAGATATAGATCTATACCATTCTCTTATTTTTCTAGTCCATGAAGTTTCTTTATCTTCACTTATATTTTTAACTAATTGTTGTGTTATTGTACTACCACCACCAGCAGTAGAATTTCCACCATTAAAAACAAAACTAAAAATAGCACCGGCTGTTCTTTTTAAATCTACACCACCATGTGTTAAAAATCTCTCATCTTCTATAGCTATAACTGCATTTATTATAGAATTTGGTAAATTTTTATATTCTACAGTTACTCTATTTTCACTATCATACAAATTTCCTATTTCTTTACCATCTTTGTCATATATAAATGAAGTTAATTTAAGAAGTTCTAGTTCTTCTAAATCAATACTATCAGTTTTGTCTATAATCCCGGAAATAACACCGAAAACAATACCTGTCCCAACAATGCATAGAGCAATCATTGTAAACAAGAAAATTTTAAATATTTTCCAACTTAACTTTTTATTTTTTTGTTTTTTTCCATCACTAGTATTTTTTAAATTACCTTTTTCATTACTTCCTTTTATTTTATTGCCATTAAAAATATTTTTAAATTTGAATAGCTGCTTCTTTTCTGTTATATTTTTTTTAACCATTTCTTTACCTTTTCTCATTTATTTCACCTCAAAATGTTTATCATTTAACAAAAATATTATACCATTAAAAATATTTTTTTACAATACATATCATGTTTTTTTTACAAAAAGTAAGTAAATTCCAAAAAAATTACCAAACTCCAAACAAGTTATCAAAATCACATCTTAGACTAAAACTTGTTTTAAGAGCTTCTTTTACTTTAAGCATTGTCTGAATATCCAAATACCCAATTTTTTCCTTTAGTCTTGACTTATCCAAAGTTCTAATTTGTTCAGCTAAAATTATTGAATCTTTCTCCAATCCATATTTTTCACCATCAATCTTTATATGGGTTGGTAAATAATTTTTAACTTTTGATGTTATAGCTAGTGCTATTATTGTTGGACTGTATTTATTACCAACATCATTTTGTACTATTAAAACAGGTCTTATACCATCTTGCTCACTTCCAACTACAGGGCCTAAACTGGCATAAAATATGTCTCCTCTTTTTATATCCACAACAAATCACTCCTAAAACTTAAATATATCACTAGATACTTCATTATTCATTTCAAATTTAATAAATTTAACATTAATATATATGTTATTATCATTTGTGTATACCAGTATGTCTAATGGCTTATTATCCGATATTGTTAACTCAATCTTTGATAATTTTAAACCATTTGAAAATAAATCAGAATATTTACATACATCTTCAGTATCATGTATTTGTTTATTTAAAATTATTTCATATTTTTTCACGTTTTCTTCTTCACTCACATTTAGAGTCATACATTTTATACTATTTATATTATTTATTATATCTATATATGTTGCCAAACTAAGTAGGTTAGTTTTTTTAAAGTTATTGGAATTAATTATATAACTACTTATCTGTGAAGTGTCTTCTATCTTTATTTTATCATTACATATTATATATGAAATATCATTATTTAAAATATCTTTATATCCAAATTTAAAATATTCATTGCTGTTTTCTTTTTTATATATTTCATTCATAATGTATATATTTCTGTTTTTATTGGATATATCTGTTATCTCGTACTCAGCAGAGTATGAAGTACTTTCAAATATATTTGAACCACTAACTAAATTATCAATTGGTGACTTTAAAACCGAATAAAAAGATACATATATTAAAATAGCAGCTATTAAAATAGCAAAAATAATTACAACATACAGTCTATTTTTCATAAAAAAAGAAATGTTAAAAACATGCATACAAAAACCCCTTCAATCTAATTATATAACATTATATTAAAATCATATATGTTATATTACTAAATTTAGGGGGTTAATTTATTATTAATTAATTTTTGTTCCTTTTATATTAGCGATTGCTAGCTGAATATCTGCTAGTTTTTCTCTAATTCCTTGTAAATCTTCTTCAACTATATTATGTTTTATTTCTGTCTTAACTATATTAGTAACATCATCAATATTTTGTTTTAAGAATGATAATTCTTCTAATATATCAAATCTAACACTATTATATGTAGCCTTAGTTTCAATTAATTTACCTTCTAATGTATATGTCTCTTCAATATTTGGAATAATTGCATTAATACCAAATTGATTAAGTATTTCACTTCTAAATACTTGTTGACCTAAATATTCACCATGAACTATAAATATGTTCTTTGGTTTTTCTTTTATTTTATCAATCCAATTTAATAATCCTTTTTTATCTGCGTGCCCTGAAAATGCATCTAAATATCTAACTTCTGCATTTACAGCTATTTCTTCACCAAATATTTTTACTAATTTTTCACCTGACATTATTTTTTTACCAAGTGTACCTTCAGCTTGAAATCCTACAAATAAAACTGTAGATTCAGGTCTATATAGGTTATGTTTTAAATGATGTTTTATTCTACCAACTTCACACATTCCAGAAGCTGATATTATAATTTTTGGTGTAGGATCATCATTTATAGCTTTTGATTCATCAGGAGAAACTACGAAATGTAGATTTTCAAATTCTAATGGGTTATTTCCCTTAATTAAATATTTTAAAGCTTCCTCATCATAATACTCAGGATTTTGTTCAAATATCTTTGTAGCATTAACAGCAAGTGGGCTATCAACATAAACTGGTATCTTTTTTAATTTATTAGTTATTCCTGGTAAGTCAATATATTTATTTATTTCATATAATAACTCTTGTGTTCTACCAACAGCAAAAGAAGGTATTATTAAGTTACCGCCTCTTTCAATTGTTTTTAATATTATATCAATAAATTCAGCAGATTGATCTTTAATTTCACCATGTAATCTATTACCATACGTAGATTCAATTACTAAATAATCAGCTCTATCAATAAATTCAGGATTATTAAGTATTGGCATATCAATATTACCTAAATCTCCTGTAAATACTACTTTATTAACTTTGTTATCCTCTTTGATATCTAATAAAACTATACTTGATCCTAGCATATGACCTGCATCTACCATTTTAAATGAAATGTTTTCATCTATAACTATAGTTTGATTATATTCTAATCCTTTAAATAATTTTATTGAATCCATACCGTCTTGAGCAGTATACATAGGTTCAGAATCTTTCTTACCAGCTCTTCTTCTTTTCTTGTTTACCCATTCAATTTCTTTTTCTTGTATATGACCACTATCAGCAAGCATTATGCTACACAAATCAAGTGTCGCATTCGTTGTATATATTGAACCTGTATAACCTTGTTTGTACAATTTTGGTATTCTACCACTATGATCAATATGTGCGTGTGTTAAAATAACAAAATCAATTTCCTTTACGTTAAAAGGAAACTCTTCATAGTTTAACATTTGTTCTGCAAGTCTTCCTTGAAACATTCCACAATCAACTAAAAATTTTTTGCCACATGCTTCAACCATATGACATGATCCAGTAACCGTCCTAGCTGCTCCATAAAACGTTATATTCATAATTTTTATCCCTCTTTCTTATGTACATTAACTTTTTTTAAAGTCTTTTATAATAAACTGTATAGTTTTAGGACTAGTAAATGTGTTAATACTAATATTACCAACTATAGCAATCTTATCACCTACTACAAGCTCATCTCTTCTATATCCAGAAGAGAATGCAATACCAACTAGTAAACTATTCATATCTCTAAGTGTTAGCTTTAAATGTTTTCCATCCTTTATAGTACTAATTGCTTGAACTTTTAAATTTTTATATATAAATACTGGTTCTTTGTTTCCTTGACCATAAGGTTTCATCGAAATAGTATCAATAATTGTACTTATATTTAAATCTTCTCTTTTTATTTCTACATCTACATCTATAATTTCTTTGCTTTCACCCGGACTTATTTCAGTTACAACTTCATCAAATCTTATTTTAAATTCTTCTATTTTTTCAGAGTTAATTGTCATACCTGCTGCAAGTTCATGACCACCAAATTGAATTAATGAATCTTTACATTTAGTTAATGCTTCATATAAAGAAAAACCTACTTCACATCTACCAGAACCGCGTATAACGCCATGTTCTTTGGTAAATAATATTACTGGTTTAAAATATATATTTACAAGTTTTGATGCAACTATTCCTATTACTCCGTTATGCCAATTTTCATCATATAACACGATAGAATTCTTTTTATCTAATCCATTATCTTGTACCATTTTAAGTGCCTGATCAAATATATTTTTTTCTACCTCTTGTCTTAATTTATTTTGTTCATCAAGTTTAAGAGCAATTTTATTTGCTTCTGTTAAATTTTTAGCAAGAAGCAGTTCAACAGCTAAACCTGCATTTCCCATTCTACCACATGCATTAATTCTAGGTGCAAGGGCAAAAGAAACTAAAATACTATCTATTTCGTTTGAACCAACTAGTTTTAAAATAGCTGAAAGTCCAATATTTTTTGTTACTTTCATGGCTTCTAAACCAAATTTAGCTATTATTCTATTTTCACCAGTTAGTGAAACA
>Ga0123339_10003176_pt1 | contig 10991 bp, 9 predicted proteins | sample lystaG_FD_89956 | JGI IMG/M metagenome (GOLD analysis project Ga0123339, IMG submission 89956) | Glacier valley bacterial and archeal communities from Borup Fiord, Nunavut, Canada, to study Microbial Dark Matter (Phase II) -... | ecosystem: Environmental > Aquatic > Freshwater > Ice > Glacier ... | reverse complement strand
TCCGAAACCCCACAAAAATATGATCTTACAGTGAAGGAGTACATTATCGTCCCGGATGTCTTGTTTTTGATTCATTGTCTCGGATTTGACGAAATAGGGGGGAGATTCCTGAATTTCAGGAAAACCCTTCATCAATTTGATATACTATAAGTTAGAAGACTTTACGGAGGAAGATAAAATGGCTTTAACACCTATGATGCAACAGTATTTTTCCATTAGAGAGAATTATAAGGATTGTATCCTTTTTTATAGGCTTGGAGACTTTTATGAAATGTTCTTTGAGGATGCGGAACTGGCGTCCAAGGAACTGGAACTGGTTTTGACAGGAAGGGACTGCGGCCTGGAAGAGAGGGCCCCCATGTGTGGAATCCCTTATCATGCAGCCAGCACGTACATCGGAAGGCTCATCATGAAGGGTTACAAGGTCGCCATTTGCGAGCAGGTGGAGGACCCCAGGGAGGCAAAGGGGATCGTGAAACGCGATGTCATCAAGGTGGTGACGCCAGGCACCTTCCTCGATGAAAACTTTATGGACAACGAGAAGAACAACTATATCCTCAGCGTGACCCATACCAAGGGGAACTATGGGTTGGCCTTCTGTGATATTTCCACGGGTGAGTTTCAGGGGACGTTCATTAAAGATGAACTTAACCTCCTGGACAATGAAATCAGCAAGTTCTCTCCCAAGGAGGTCGTGGTCTCTGATGAGAAGACGGGGGAATACATCAAGAAGAGATGGAATATTCTCATCAGCCAGCGAAGCATGGAGGAATCCATGGAAAGCATAAACGTCCAGGGCTATTTCAAAACCCTGAGTGGAGGCTACAATGCCATTGTCGCTTCCGCCTGCAGCCTGTTACTCACTTATCTTGAAGAAACCCAGAAAACAGGGTTGACAAACCTCACACATCTTGAGATTTACAATACCCTGGATTCCATGGCTCTGGACATCAATACCAAGAGGAACCTCGAACTCACGGAGAATATTGTGGACAAGGGGAAGCGGGGAAGCCTTCTCTGGGTGCTGGATGAGACACAAACCGCCATGGGCAGCAGAAACCTGAGGCGCTGGGTAGAGGCGCCCCTCATCAACAAGGAACTGATTGTGCGAAGGCTGGATGCTGTTGAGGCTGTTTACAACAACCTTGACCTCTTGGACGACCTTAGGGAAGCCCTGAAAGGGGTCTATGACATTGAACGGATCGTATCCAAGATAGCCCTGAAATCTGTCAACCCCAAGGAAATGCTGACGCTGAAGAATTCCCTTGGAAACCTTCCTAGGGTCAGGGAACTATTGGGCAAGGTGGAATATGGGGAGCTCTCGAGGCTCTACAAAAAGCTCGATACCATGGACGACATCTATGACCTTCTTGAAAGGAGCATTCTTCCTGATGCACCCCTGACCATGAAAGACGGAGGAATCATCAAAAGCACGTATAATGACGAAATCGGTGAGTACCGGGACATCAAACTTAACGGGAAAAAATGGATTGCCGAGATGGAACAGGAGGAGAGGGAGTTCACGGGGATCAAATCTCTGAAGGTCGGTTACAACAGGGTTTTTGGCTACTATATCGAAATTTCCAAATCAAACTACGGGAACATTCCGGAAGGCCGCTATATCCGTAAACAAACCCTGTCTAATGCCGAAAGGTATATCACCCAAGAGCTTAAAGTCATCGAGGACAAGATCCTCGGGGCCGAAGACAAACTGTCGGACCTGGAATACCGGGTGTTTGGTGAAGTCAGGGATACCATCGAAAATGAAGTGGAGCGCCTTAAGATCACCAGCCGGATCCTTGCAGATCTGGATTGCTATCAGGGCCTGGCCAAGGTAGCCCGGGACAACAACTACGTGAAACCGGAAATGCAGTCCGATGGAACCATCCGGATTAAGGAGGGAAGGCACCCTGTAGTGGAGAAGATGATGCAGAAGGGGGAATTCGTCTCCAATGATCTCTTTATGGACCAGGAGGATGAACGCTTCCTGATCATCACCGGACCCAATATGGCCGGAAAGTCTACCTACATGAGGCAGGTCGCCCTGATCTCGCTCATGGCGCAGGTGGGTTCCTTTGTCCCGGCCAAGAGTGCCGGAATGTCCATCTGCGACAGGATCTTTACGAGGATCGGCGCATCAGACGACCTGGCAGGCGGGAAATCCACCTTCATGGTGGAGATGAGCGAAGTCTCTGATATCCTCACCAATGCCACAGGAAGCTCGCTCATCATACTTGATGAGGTAGGAAGGGGAACCAGCACCTATGACGGCCTGAGCATTGCGTGGGCAGTCATCGAACACGTCCTTGAGCATATCAAGGGCGCAAAGACGCTCTTTGCGACGCATTATCATGAACTGACTGCTTTGGAAGGCCAGGAAAACGGGGTGAAGAATTACTCTGTCCTGGTCAAGGAAGTGGGTCAGAACATTGCCTTCCTTCGAAAAATCGTCCCTGGGGGTGCCGATGAATCCTATGGGATCGAAGTCGCACGTCTTGCAGGACTTCCAAAGAATCTCCTGAAGAGGGCAAAGGATATCCTGGTCAGACTGGAAAAAAAGGATGCCAAGGTCATGAAGGAAGAGACCCGGGCAAAGGTCAGGGATGATGTCGTTCAGCTGGGCCTCTTTGACTTTGAAAAAGAGATGATCCTGGAAAAGCTGAAGACCCTCGATGTCATGAACATCACCCCCATGGAGGCCATGAGAGTCCTCTTTGAACTGAATAACGAAGTAAAGGAACTGAACTGATGGGAAAGATAAACATACTGTCTCAAGAGACATTCAACAAGATCGCCGCAGGAGAAGTTGTGGAAAGACCTGCCTCTGTCGTCAAGGAAATCGTGGAAAATTCCATAGATGCTAAAGCCACAGAAATTTATATCGAAGTCATCGATGGCGGGGGAAATCTCATCAAAATCGTTGACAATGGGGAAGGCATTCTCGAAGAGGACATGAGAAACGCCTTTCTTCCCCATGCCACAAGCAAGATCAAGTCTGCCGAGGACCTCTTTAGCATCCATACCATGGGTTTCCGGGGGGAGGCCCTGTCCAGCATCGCATCCGTCTCCAAGGTTCTGACAAGGTCAAAGACAAAAGAGATGGATGGACGGGAGATTCTTGTAGAGGGTGGAGAAATAAGGTACGAGAAGTTCTCCTCCATGGACCAGGGGACCCTCATGGAAATCCGTGACCTCTTCTACAACGTCCCGGCGAGGAAGAAATTCCTCAAATCAAATTCGAGGGAATCCTCGATTGCTACGGACATTGTATCGAAGATTGCCCTGGCACATCCTGATATCGCCATCAGCCTTGTCGCTGACGGAAGGGATGTGCTCAAAACCTATGGTACGGGAAACCAGAAGGATGTCATAAGGCAGGTCTACAACAAGAAGGTCTATGAGAATCTCTTCTACTTTGAGAACCATTACGACTCCTTCAGCATCTACGGATACATTGGAAATGAAGAAGTCGCCAGGGGGACCCGAGGACAACAGAGCGTGTTCGTCAACAAGCGGGTCGTCCAGAACAAAACCATTACCGCAGCTGTGGAGCGGGCGTTCAAGTCCTTTGCTACAGTCAACAAGTTCCCGTTCTTTGTGCTGAATATCGAGATTTTCCCTGAGCTGATCGATGTGAACATCCATCCCCAAAAGGCGGAAATCAAGTTTGAGGACGACAGGCATATGTTCAAGTGCGTGTTTGATACGGTCCATGAGGCATTGCGCCAAGGACTAAAGGAAACTTTCTCCGTTAAGGAGGAAGTATCGGCTGATGACTACGAGCAGCTCCACCTCGGAAGAAAGGATAAGGTATACATCGATATCCCGGTAGACCTCTCCAAGGATCCCTCCTCATCGGCCCGTAAAGAGGAAGCCATTTCCGGGGAGAGGACCGCTCTTCACTACAATGAAAACAAAGAGGCGCAAGAAAGCTTTGTCCGCGACGCTGGCATGGCGAGAAGGGAAACCTGGCCCTTGGAAGAATCCGACCCTGAGAACCCTGGAAATGAGCCGAAATTTCCCATGCCGAGGATTATCGGACAGTTTAGGGGGACCTATATCCTTGCTGAAATTTATGACGAACTTTATATCTTTGACCAGCATGCGGCGCATGAGAAAATTAACTTTGAGAAGTACATGAAGGAGATCAGGGGCGGCAACGTGGTTGTCCAGCCACTTCTTCTGCCAGAAATCGTTGACCTGGATCTGGGGGATTTCAATCTGTACAATGAAAACCGGGATGTGCTCAGAGAGGCCGGTTTCCTCATTGAAGACTTCGGGGACAGGAGCATTTCCATCCGTGAAGTCCCCCTGTTCCTCGGAAAGACACTCGCTGCAGATTACCTTCACGAAATCCTGGACAACATCAGGAACCTCGGAAAAGGAAACAAGGAAGACGTCAAATATCTGAGGATTGCCACGGCAGCGTGTAAGGCATCCATCAAGGCCTATGAGAATCTTTCCATGGAAGTGATGAAGCATCTCATCGAAGAGCTAAGATTCATCGATGAACCCTTTACCTGCCCCCATGGCCGGCCTACCATGACGAAGCTCACTGAGAAAGACATGCAGAAGATGTTTAGGAGAATCGTATAGTGAAGAATAATCTGATCATCATCGCCGGGCCTACCGGGGTCGGGAAAACAGAAATCTCCCTTAAATTAGCGGAAAAGATCCAGGGGGAAATCGTCTCCGCCGACTCCATGCAGATCTACAGGCACATGGATATCGGTTCTGCCAAAGCGAGTCCCGAGGAAAGGCAGCGTGTCGCCCATCATATGATTGACATCGTCAGCCCCTTTGAACCCTTTACCGCATCCCAGTATAAGGACCTCGCGGAAAAATGTATCGACGATATACAGAAGCGTGGGCATGTCCCCGTCATGGTAGGCGGGACAGGATTCTATATTGACGCCGTCGTTAAGGACATGAGCTTTACCGAGGGGGGGACAGATGAGCCCTACAGACAGGAAATGGAAAAGCTTGCTGAAGATCAGGGGAAGGAGCATGTCCATGGAATCCTGATGGCGGTTGATCCTGTTGCGGCAAACAGGATTCATCCTAACAACCTGAAAAAAGTCATCAGAGCTCTTGAAGTCTACAGGATCACCAGCAGGCCCTTCAGCGACTTCAAGGATGAGGATTGTCCGAACCCGAAGTACAGGATCAGTTACTTCTATTTGAACAAGAACCGGGCATCCCTCTATGAGGACATCGACAGGCGGGTGGATCTCATGGTCAGGTCAGGACTTCTGGAAGAAGTGAAGGAATTGAAAGCGATGGGGCTCGACCAGAGCTATGGGTCCATGCAGGGGATAGGTTACAAGGAAATACTCGACCACCTTGACGGGAAGCTGACCTTTGAAGAGGCAACAGAGCTCATCAAGAAGCGATCCAGAAACTATGCCAAACGGCAGCTGACATGGTTCAGACATTCTTCTTATGCTGTGGAACTCAATAAAGACGAGTTAAGTGATGAGAATATCGTTAATATTTTGGAAACTCGTGCGATTCTCATGGAATGATGGGCCAATCTGTATTATAATAAGAGATAGTTATATATTAAAAATATAAATACAGATAATATGACCAATAACCGGGGGGGAAGAAGATGAATAAGGTAATCAATAATTTTCAGGATGTGTTTCTAAATGGCGCAAGGAAGACAAAGATGCTCGTGACCATCCATCTGGTCAATGGCTTCCAGCTGAAGGGAATCGTCAATGGGTTTGACAACTATGTCATCGTGCTTGACAGTGACGGGAAACAAATGCTAGTCTACAAACACGCGGTAACCACAATCACACCACAGAAGGCAATCCTGTTCAGCGATGACGATTCGGAAACTGAAGCGTAGGAAAAAAAGTTTTGGAGAGATTTGGATGCGAGAATATCGCTGCATGTTCTAATGATGAAAAGGAAATGAGACCATGGAAGGGTTCAAACCCCATGGTCTTTTTAATTTGAGTTGCATATGTTATACTATATCATTGTAAGATGTGACAAAAGGGAGATAGAAATGCACAAGAGATCAAAAGATTATTTGATGAATAAGTTCAAGATCAGTGAGAAAGCCATCGGCCTTCATGAAAAAGCCATGACAGCTGTGGAACCCCTGTTCAAGGACTATGACGATATAAGGGAATACAACCAGTTCAAGGTGCTGAAGGCTTTCCAAGAGGAGAATATCAGCGACTACCACTTTACTTACACTACAGGGTATGGCTATGGCGATATCGGACGGGACACCCTGGACCTGGTCTATGCCAGGGTCTTCAAGGCGGAAAAAGCGCTTGTCAGGCCCCAATTCGTCAGCGGAACCCATACCATCGCCTGTGTCCTGTATGGTATCCTGAGGCCTGGAGATACGCTTCTTGCCGTTACAGGGACCCCCTATGACACCATCCATGGCATTATCGGGATAAACCAGGGCGAGGATGATGCCAACCAGGGTTCCCTTAAGGATTTTGGTGTGAAATACAGGCAGGTGGACCTCAATGCTGGAATTATCGATGTGGAACGGACGCTGGAAGTCCTCAGGGAGGACAAATCCATAAAAATGCTCCATGTTCAGAGAAGCAAGGGTTATGCTTCCAGAAATTCGTTCACCATCGATGAAATCGGAGAAGCCATCGCAAGAATCCGGGAAGAGTTCAGGGATGTGATTATCTTCGTTGACAACTGCTACGGTGAATTTGTCGAGGATCGCGAACCTATCGAGGTCGGAGCGGACATCGTCGCCGGATCGCTGATCAAGAACATCGGCGGCGGGATCGCGCCCACCGGCGGATATATTGCCGGAAGGGGGGATCTTGTTGACCTTTCAGCCTACAGGCTCACAGTTCCCGGCCTTGGAGGGGAATGTGGATCAACCTTTGGTATCATGAGAAGCTTCTATCAGGGACTCTTCCTTGCCCCACAGGTGGCTATGGAAGCGACAAAGACCGCAATCTATGCGGCAAAACTTCTTGAACTTGCCGGATTCTCAGTGCATCCGAAAGCTGAAGTGAAAAGAACGGATATTGTTCAGGCCATCACCTTCGGGGACAAGGATAAGCTTATTTCCTTTGTCAAAGGGATCCAGTATGGGTCTCCGGTAGATTCTGGTGCCACCTGTGAACCCTGGGACATGCCCGGCTACAAGGACAAGGTCATCATGGCCGCAGGTACTTTTATTTCGGGAGCCTCCATTGAACTTTCCTGTGATGCCCCGATCAGGGAACCTTATACCGCCTATCTTCAGGGAGGACTCACCTTTGACCATGGCAAAATCGGAATACTCATCGCCCTCTCTAGAATTATTTAGAAATTCTATTCAAATATGTTATAATCGAAACAAGTATATACAATAAAATAGTGGTTCAGAAATCTCTGGGGACACTATACAAAAAAGGAGACGTGTAGAGGTATTTATACCTCGTTTAAATTTATGGATTCAAGTGGTTTAGCATCCGAATTATTGTTGATTTTGGTACTCTTAATGATTAACGCCTTTTTCTCTATGTCAGAAATGGCCATGGTATCTTCAAATAAAGTCAAAATTACCATGATGAAAGACAAGGGGAACAAGAAGGCCGCAAGACTTCTTAGGATTCTCGAAAAGCCCAGTGACTTTCTCTCGACGATTCAGGTCGGGATCACTCTTGCTGGATTTCTGGCCAGTGCTCAGGCAGCAACGGGACTTGCCGACTATTTTACACAATTTATGAAGACGGTCAGCATTCCATTTTCAAATGAGGCTTCGGTTATTTTTATTACTATAGTTCTGTCCTATTTCACGCTGGTGTTTGGAGAACTGATACCGAAACGTGTCGCGATGCAAAGTCCGGAAAAAATCGCCTTGAGCACAATCGGACCGATACATTTCGTATCGATGATCTTCAGGCCTTTTGTCATTTTTCTGACTTTCTCCACGACCATCTTTGGCCGGCTTGTCGGCATCCATTCGGATACCCTGGAAGAGGAACTTTCTCTTGAGGAGATACGATCCATTATTGAAGTGGGCAGGGAGAAGGGCGTAATCAACGAAACCGAGCGCGACATGCTTGACGGCATCTTCGAATTCGATAACAAGATGGGCAGGGAAGTCATGACACCAAGAACGGAAGTCGAGATGATCGATGTCACGGAACCGACGAATAACATCGTAACGAAGGTGACCAATGGTAACTTCTCGAGGATTCCGATGTATTTGGACGAAGTTGATAATATCATCGGCATTCTCTACATCAAAGACCTGTTCAGGCAGATGATCAACAAAGGCAAGATTGGAAACATCGAGGACCTCCTGAGGAAACCCTACTTTGCACCTGAAACAAAATTCATCGATGACCTGTTCAAGGAAATGCAGATTGCAAATGCCCAGATAGCCATACTCCTGGATGAGTATGGTGGTTTCTCCGGAATCGTCACCATCGAGGATATTCTGGAAGAGATTGTAGGAAATATCTATGATGAACATGATGTCATGGACGAATACATCAACAAGGTGACGGATAACATCTATCTGCTTGATGCCCTGGTTTCCATCGATGACTTCAATGATGCCCTGGGCTTGGATATCGAATCGGATAACGCCGATTCCATCGGGGGATTCGTCATTGAAAAGCTGGGAAGAGTTCCCAAGAAAGGGGATTCGATCTTCTTTCAGGGTCATGAATTCAAGGTACAGCAGATGTCTGGAAAGCGCATCAAGGTTCTGAAGCTTTTCCTCCGCCATGAGATAGAAGACAAGCAGTACATTGAAAGGAAATAGTATTTTCCCTGATGTATCATTACGGAAGAATTTTCATACTTGGGCGCATAATAACAAATAACGAATCCCCGGCCAATCAAATGATCGGCCGGGGATTCGTTATATTGAGCATTGCATTTTCATCTAGAACTTCCTGTAAAGTCCAACCAGTCTACCGAGAATCTCACAATTCGGAAGGAGAATCGGGGACATGGTGGAATTTTCAGGCTGAAGCCTGATGTGGTCCTTTTCCTTGAAGAATCGCTTGATCGTTGCATCGTTTTCGATGAGGGCAACCACGATTTCTCCATTCTTCGCTGAACTTACCTTTTCGATGATGGCATAATCTCCACTGTTTATTCCAGCTTCAATCATACTTTCTCCCTCAACTCTAAGGATAAAGAGATCCTCATCATGTTTTATGAATTTCATTGGAAGTTGGAAATAATCTTCGATATTCTCAACCGCCAAGATTGGTTCACCAGCGGTAATCTTGCCGACCATCGGGATATGGAGCATTTCAACCTGTCTGTTCATCAGTTCCGGGATCATCAGGGCTCGAGGCTTTGCCGGGTCCCGAAGAAGTTTGCCATCCTCTTCCAGTTGCAATAGGTAGGCATGTACCGATGAAGTGGATTTGATATTCAATGCTGCGCATATTTCCCTGACTGAAGGCGGATAACCTCTTTCTTCAGTGTAGGATAACACAAAATCATATACGAGTTTCTTTTTTGTCTGTCCCTTTGTCATACAATCACCCCATGGATATTTTGTTTACAGTATAACATACATCAATCTAAATTTCAAACGGGCGTTCGAATATTATCTGTTTATATTTCAATCATCTCTATGGTATAATTGAGCCTGGGAGTGTGATTTGTAAATGAGATATCTGATTGACTGTGACCCGGGCGCAGACGATGTCATGGCCCTGCTATATGCGATGAAGAGAGAAGAGATGGATATCAGAGGAATCATTACGGTATCCGGAAACGTCCCCATAGACAAGGTTACCTATAACGCCTGTGGGGTGCTCAAACTGACCGGACGCAGAATCCCGGTATGTCAGGGAAGCTCAGCTCCTCTGGTCAAGAAGGCCTTCAGTGCCAGCGATGTCCATGGCGACAGCGGGATAGGTCCCATGACGCTTCCCGATGGCAGAGAAAACCTTGTCCACCAGAACTTTATCGATTTTTACATGGAAAAACTCTTCGAAAGTGAAGAGAAGACGACAATCATAGCTACTGGCCCGATGACTAACCTGGCACTTCTGGTCAAGGTCCATCCGGAATCCATGAAAAGGATAGAGCGGGTGGTGTTCATGGGGGGAGCTTACAATGAGGGCAATGTGACCCCCTATGCAGAGTTCAACGCCTATGTGGACCCCGAAGCCTACAAGATCCTTTTTGATACGGATATCAGGATGGTTATGGTAGGACTCGATGCGACTCATATGTCCCTTCTCAAGCTAGAAGAGATCGAAGCGCTCGAACTTCATACCAAACCTGGGAAGTTCATGAAGGATTTGCTCACCTGGTACTGCAAGAACGTCATGAGTGTCTATGGCTATGCCGGTGCACATATGCACGATCCGTCAGCCATCATGTACATCACGAATCCTGAAATATTCACTTCCTTTGAATCGACACTGGATATATCCACTTCAGATGACCTCACCCGGGCAAAGATCCTCGTCAACACAAGGAGCAGCAAGAAGAATGTTACCGTCCTCAGTTCCTTGGATAATGAAATGTTTAAAAAAGAGTTCTTCAAGACACTATACAAATATAATGGATAGGAGAGATAAGATGTCAACACATATCGGTGCAAAACAAGGAGATATCGCAAAGACCATATTACTTCCAGGAGATCCTCTGCGGGCGAAGTTCATTGCAGAAAATTTCCTCGAGAATCCAGTACAGTACAACGATGTAAGGGGAATGCTGGGGTTCACAGGGACCTACAAGGGTATTCCTATATCCGTCCAGGGTACGGGAATGGGGATTCCTTCCATTTCCATCTACGTCCATGAGCTGATCCATGATTATGGCGTCAAGAATCTCATGAGAGTTGGAAGCTGTGGCTCCATGCAGGAAAACGTTAAAATCAGGGATGTCATCCTCGCCAGTTCCGCTTCGACGACTTCATCCATAAACAAAAACAGGTTTAGAGGGATGGACTATGCACCAACGGCAAGCTTTGAACTACTCAACATCGCTTACAACAAGGCTTTGGAACTGGGTATCAAAGTCCATGT
>Ga0123339_10003170_pt1 | contig 10998 bp, 10 predicted proteins | sample lystaG_FD_89956 | JGI IMG/M metagenome (GOLD analysis project Ga0123339, IMG submission 89956) | Glacier valley bacterial and archeal communities from Borup Fiord, Nunavut, Canada, to study Microbial Dark Matter (Phase II) -... | ecosystem: Environmental > Aquatic > Freshwater > Ice > Glacier ... | reverse complement strand
TCATCACTTAGAATGGTGAAATTAGACTTGAGTGATTCTTCGTCGATTCTTGATTTCTCGACAGAAATCCATGCCTCAACAGTCGGAATCGATTTTTTGATCAATAATGCGGGAATCATGGCAGTTCCGTTCGAATTGACCAAAGACGGTTATGAAAGTCAGATCGGAGTCAATTATCTGGGGCACTTCCGATTGACTGCTTATTTATTCGATCTTTTGAATCAAGAGGCCAGAATTGTTAATTTATCGAGTGTCGCTCATAAATTCGGAAAACTTGATTTTGATAATTTTATGTATGAGAAGGGTGGCTACTCGCCGTTTGCGAGTTATTCGCGCTCAAAACTTGCTGATCTGATGTTCACTTATGCATTGGCAGATCACATGCCGATATCAACGAAGAACATCCTGGTTGTCAGTGCGCATCCCGGTGTTGCGAGTACGAGTCTTTTTACGGGAAGAAATCAATCAGCTTTATTTAAATTCTTTGCGGGTACTTTCGCTCGTTTTTCTCTGCCTGCAAGCGATGGAGCTAAACCGGTCATTATGGCCTGTTTGGATCCTGATGCGATCACCGGAAATTTCTACGGACCGCAACGTACGAAAAACGGGGTTCAAGTCAAACTTGATCAACCGATACCGTTAGCTCTTAATAAACAAGCACAGGAGTCATTGTGGAAGTACTCGGTCGTTAAAACTACAGTGATATTTCCCAATTAAAAATTATGATCGAGTTTATATCGATTGAATGAAAAATAATTTAACAGCCCCATTAGAGAGTTAGTTTAGTTAAAAGGGACAGTTAAATAAAAGGACACATTAGAAACTTGAAATCTAGTGTGTTTTTTTATAGGCTAAAAGCAAGGAGGAAAAATGAAAGAGCGCAAGACAATAAAGCACGCAGTGTATACGATTGAAGAGAAAGAGAAGATTCTAGAGTTGTATCTGAGTGGAGAAAAGACGTCAAGCGAACTGGCACTTGAGTATAATTTGGGTAGTCCGAAGAGGATTCGAAAGTGGCGGGATATGAAGTTGAGGGATGGGCGAATCATCGATGGGAGAGGAAGAAACGTGGAAGGCGGAAAGAAGAAAGGCCGACCGAAGTCTATCCAATTAGAAGACATGAATAAGGAGGAACTGATCAAGTACATCAAGTTGATTGAAGACTTAAAAAAAGCAATGGCCTACCTAAGGGAGCGCGATCCAAGTATAAAGTGATCGAGCGTTTAAAGGACAGATATCCAATTGCAAAACTCTGTCGCGTGCTCCAGTGTTCCAGAAATGGGTATTACAGCTGGATAAACTTAGGTAGGCCAGATTATAAAGCGTTTGATTCAACCATCAGCCAGATCGTGTTAGAACAGTATACAAAGGATAATAGACAAGGGATAAGACGTTTACGAATGAACATTAAAAAGGTATACGGCATCTGTTTAACCAACGGGACCGTATACCGATACATGAGATTGAACAGTGTCCAATCCGTCATTCGAAAGAAGAAACACAAATATGGCAAGTTAGCACACCACCATATCCCGAATCTTCTTCAAAGAGATTTTAGCACAACAAGACCAAATCAGAAATGGTCGATCGACATCAGTTATCTTTTTCTACTGGGGAGAAAGTTGTATATCTGCGCAATCAAGGACCTTTATGACAAGTCGATCATCGCTTATACTCTGTCACGTTATAACGGAAATCAGATCGTATTTGACACCCTATCTAAAGCATTTAAAATCGTTCCGGAGTTTCAACGGAATAATCTTATCCTTCATTCAGATCAAGGGTTTCAATTCACTTCTACGCTTTATAAGGATATCCTTATACGAAACAACGTCATTCACAGTGTCTCATACAAAGGAAGCTGTGTCGACAACGTTCCGATTGAGTCCTGGTTCAGTGCTTTAAAAACCGAATCTGTTTACTTATTCAAGCATCTAACAGAAGAAAGAATGATTCAAGTTGTCTCAGATTACGTTATCTATTACAATGAAGAAAGATTTCAGGAACAATTAAAAGAGCTAACTCCGATTCAGTATCGGCAGTTAGCTCTCTAATTTAGCCCTTTTATTTATCTGTCACAATTAATTGAACAGACTCAGAAAGGGGCTTTTATGTTTTAAAAAGAGATTAAAAAAAATCTACGGTAAGGTTATAATAATAAAAAGATATTCGCAGGTTAGCATAAAAGCGAGCGAATATTGCCAGGGAGAAATCATGAAAAAAAAGGAAATGATGAACAAACTGACTGTGTTGGCTGAAAAGGCTCAACAAAAAAATCGCGATAAGCCGTTTTAACTTTACATCCATTCTCCAAGATATGAGTTAGATTTTACATTTCCGCCGAAAAGCGAAATTCAGCCTTTTCATATCGCCAGTATCAGCAAGTTGATTTCAACGGTCGCTCTATTGAAACTGGTTGAAGAAGGGAAATGTCATTTGGATGATCTGCTCATCAAATATATTGATCCGAAACTGTTGGAAGGGATATTTTTGTCTCCGGTGGATTCGATCACGATCAAAGATTGTCTGACGCACCGCAGCGGTGCAGCGGATTACTTTGAAGGAAAGACGAAAGAGGGTATTCCTTTTTTGGAGATCGTTACCAGTCAACCGAATACTTATTGGACCCAAGAAATGATTTTTGAATTCGCTCGTACGAATCTAAAACCGATTGCTGTCAAAGGAAGTAAATTTGCTTACGGAGACACAGCATTTATGTGTGTAATGATCGTCATCGAAAAAATAACAGCTAAAAAACTACCGCAAGCAGTAGAAGATTTGATATTTGTCCCGCTGGGCATGAATGATTCGCAAGCGATGATCTATACTTATGAAAAAGAGAAACGGCTTGAACCGCTGCCGATCTTTATTGGGGATATAAATGTCAGCGAATTTACCAGTCTGAGTTGTGATCAGGCAGACGGAGGAATCGTTTCTACTCCGTATGATCTGGTTACTTTCGAAAAAGCGCTGTATGCCGGATTTGTCAGTGCCGAACACCTGCAGATGATGCAAACGTGGCAAGGTAAATTCAGAGCCGGGATCCAATACGGAATGGGAATGATGCAGATCCGCTTTGAAGAGTTCTTCTTCTTGATGCGTAATTATCCGCGGTTGGAAGGTCATATCGGGATTCTGTCCACCCACTCCTATTACGATCCCGATAATGATGTTTATTATGTGTTGAATTTCGGTTCAACGAAAAATATGACGCAAAGTTTTACGTTCTTAAGCAATCTGGTGGGAATGCTGACACCAAGTCTAAAAAAACTCGACTGAACAATCAGCCGAGTCTTTTTTTTGAATAAGGAATTGAGCCGAATATCAGTAACGATCAATGCTGATTATTGTCGGTTGATCAAGATCGAATAACTGCTTTTGCCTCGATACAGTTGTGTGATCGAATCAAAATCTTCACTGCCGTTATAGGTAAAGACTGTTAATGTGATCGGACTGACTATTTCCGAGGTTTTCACGGAGCCCGTTAGTTTTATCGATGTAATGATCGTTTTATCGGTCACTTCACTGACTAACAGATGACTGTACCAACCGCCGGGAATCTGATTGACGTCATCATAAAGATAAAGACGAATGTAGTCGACGATCGAAGGAGTATCCATCGGGGAGAGTATATTTTTCTCGATCACCTCACCTGATTTGATAGTAAAACTGATATGATACCCGATTTTGTAGTTCTCAATACCCTTATACTTATCCCAATAGCTTTTCCAGACAGTTTGGTAGGGAGTACTTCGGATCACAGCTTGATGAGTAGCTACGGCAGCAAATACACCGACATCGATATCATTCACAAATTTTCCGTTGTACGTCGTCAACAGTTTGCGACCGTCATCATATTTCATGTATAAACCGATGAGTATCGGATTGTCATCCGCGTATTCTTGAATTTCCGATATTACTTTTCGTTGATTTTCAGAGAGAATCATCAATTCGGCAGATTTTAACGAGTTGCCCAGTCGTTCATTTAACTGTGCCTGTTCATAATAGATGACCATTTTAAACAGATCATCGTTATTTTTATCAAGTATCGTTTTACTGATGTCGAGTGCCCATTGGAGATCTTCGGTAGAAGCTTGTTGATTCTGAAGTATTGCATCAATAGGTCTAATAATGTTGTAATCACCGATCATCTTATCGATACTTTCGGTATAAATGGTTCTGAACCCATCACTATATCCGAGTTTATAAAGTGATTCTAAATAACCGATCGTAAATAAACTAATTTCGTAGGAATCCAGTTTTTTTTCACTTCGATTCAGAAGAACGGGAATGTATTTTGTTTCTCGTTTGGCATCATCCGATAGTAGAGAACTGTAACATAACGCTTTCAGGCTGGACAAGTTATTCGATAATTTATAACTGGTTTCATACCAAGAAATCGATTCCGTTATTTTATTTTGGTCAAAGTACCAATCTCCGATTTGCTTAGAAAATGCAAAACCTGTCAGTGCGAAGACGGTGATTAATACGAGCAGTGAAAGCGAGATCCATTTTATGATTCTTGATACTCCATTGGGTCTGGCTGAATCTTTTGGTTTATTCATATGAGTTCTCCTTGAAATCATATCGATTTGATTACTTTCATTTTCGATATAACTTAATTTTTTGCGATTGATATATATAATCGAAGATTTACCCATCACTCTATTGATTATATCAGTTTGAAAAATCTTCTGAAGACTAATCTTGGTCAATTTTAAAGGATATCTTAGAAAATCAAGGTTAAATTTAAACTGATCGTTGATATTTCTGAATCAAAAAATAAGTTGTATCGAAATCGGAAGGCAATACATACATTTTATCCTGATTTTTCCTTAGAACCATATAAAGGAAAATGGAATCAAATCCGCAACAGTTTACGATAAAAAGTGCTTAGAGAATAAATGTTATTATGGTAAACTAAAATAAAGATGAAGTGATTAAAATTACAAAAATGTGCGAACGTTTGCACCAAAAGGGGAAAGATGAAAAAGATAGCGGTATTACTAATAATTATCATGTTATTCGGTTGTTCAAAAAGTAATAATACGATCAGTAAAACAAAGATTGTTGGGTATTGGGAGCAAATCGAAAGAGATTGGTCAGGCGATATTGATGATATGAGAAAAGATCCTTATGCGTATCTAGAAATTACGGATAATAGATTGTTTTTTTACACTGAATCATCTATCGATGAAGGTCATTGGGAAACAATGGCCGACAAGTATTATATTTTAGAAGGCAAAGACTTATATTATGATTATGGCAAATTGCAGGGAAGTAACTGGAAAGATAACATTACAGCATATGGGGGAAAATTCGAAGTCTCTTTTGATGGAGATAATTTAATTTTGACTGAATATTTAGGTGAAACAAAAAATGACGGTTATGAAAAGAGTACCTATCGAAAGATCAAAGAAGAAGATCGGCTTCAAGAATGATTGCTTAGCAATTAATTATTTTAAAATTGCCATTCTTCCATATTTTTTACACTGATATAGAAATTTTAAAGTTCAAGTCATAAGATAAAGCTTATTATCAATTTAAGATAATGATTTTAGAATACTTTTGAAGTGTTTAGTAATGGAATATTTGAGAAAATATCTGTATCCTTTTAAGACAAAAAATAATAACACTCCTGTAGTTATATATGAAAAGGGGTATGGAATGAAAGAAATAAAATATATAATAATGTTATCAAATGAAAAAGATAGAAATAGAAGAATGCTGACACTCAATAAGTAGATTGAAAATTCCAAATATTTAGATTTATTTGTTATGTCACTAGATTTCCGATATTTTAAAAATTCCGCAACACTCCATATCGTTATTAAAAATGCAATAGTATAAAAAAAAGGTTTAAAATTAACGATTAGTTTATCCATAATTAATTTCCTTTCTATAAATTACTTTTATAGACGTTTTTAGTATAAAAGAAATAGATTTATTATAGGCTCAATCTACACTAAGATAAGTGTAATTAAAAATCGCTTTGTATTCTTATAGTATCACATATAAGGAGGGGAATAATGAAACAAATTGAAAGTGATAGGCTAATTCTCAGAGGTTGGAAAACGGAAGATTTCGTTGACTTATTTGAATATGCTTCAGATCCTCAAGTTGGAATTAATGCCGGGAATTCAACTATTCATACATTTGATGAAGCGCAGAAAATAGTAGCCAATTACATATTAAAAGACAGAGCATATGCGATTGTTTTAAAAGCAGAGAATAAAGTGATAGGCTCAATCGGAACGGATGAAGTCGCTCCGGATGAGACAGTGAAACATTTGAAGCAAAGGTACGTTGGGTTCGCACTAAACCCTCGATATTGGGGGAACGGATATGCAACAGAAGCAACAAGAATTCTGATCATATATTTGTTTACTCAAGAAAACATTGAGTTGATCTGGATCAGTCATTTTTCATTCAATGAAAGATCAAAGAGAGTCATCGAAAAGTGTGGGTTCGAGTATAAATTCAGTAAAGATAAAATTATAATGGTACCTAATTATGCAATCGTCTCAGAGTTATTCTATAATCTATTCAATCCTGAAATTCGAAAATAGTGAATATAATATCAACAAAAAAAGAAGACCGATTTTTAAACTATACCCCATAGAGTAGACACGAAATAAAAACCGTGACTACTCTATGGGGTACAGTTTATTTCTCGAGAGAATCGGTCTTTTATTTATGCTATATTTTTTATTTAAAGACAATATCGACATTTTTAGCTCGAAATATTACTTTAAGGTTATAATGCAATGTATAAATGAAAGTTAGTCATTGTATTATTCCATTATATTTAAATCCCACTGATTAATCACTTGCAATTTAAGGTAAATCTATATTATGGTTACTCAAGGGGTGGGCATATGAAAAAATCTAGTAAGATTCTACTTGTGTTAGGAATTATCATAATTGGCGCAGTTCTTCTATTTGGATATAGTTATCCATTTGAAGGTAACTCATTATTTAATCGTCGCAATTACTCTTCTCATCATAAAGATCATCTTCATCTTAGCAGCGATTATCATTATAAAGTTATAAAATATTATAGTACAGATCTGTTTGAATCATATGCAATCATTGAATTTGAAACACAAGATGATCTATCAAATCTTGAAATGGTTTATGCTAAGGACAAAAATATTCAACACTTTAAAAATTTGTATGACTCTACATCAGTGGGAGTTTTTGAGCAATATATTGGTTATCTTCCCGTAGATATTAAAAGTGGAGTTTACACATTATATGTAATAAACCAGTCTCATTTCGATGGAGGATATTTCTATCATGTGTATGCTATCGGTAACAAACTGTATATTTTCTATGCGTCTAGATAAAATTCGATAATAGAAACAAATACTCTTCTATTCCAATGATAGGTTAGTAAGGGTCAATGATGATAAACATTGATAGGAAAGTTGGATTTTGAATTTTTCAACCTTAGTAATCAATACCAAAAAGTGATTACTTAAGATTAACGAAAGTGGTTGAGCGAAATTAAAAAAGATGAAAAGATACAGTAATGAGTTTGTCATTGAAAACATTTAGAAGTATGATATGAAGTCAAAAGTAGCGAGAAGAATTGTTTGAAAATGTCGTAATTTAGAAAGTGCAACTAGTATTACGTATATGCAAAAATGATTCTCTTTGAAGATAACTATTTAAAGAGTAGTATTAATAAAAAGGAGAATCAAAATGACCATTGGGGAAAAAATTCTGATTCGAAGAAAAGAACTTGGATTATCGCAAGAACAGCTTGCAGAACAATTGAAGGTAAGTAGACAATCCATTTCAAAGTGGGAACAAAATGGTGCTCTACCGGATTTTATTAATGGTATTACACTTTGTAATTTACTTAACATTACTCCTGCAGAATTGATAAACTCTGAGCCTTTACCGGTACCGACAAAAAAAGAGATAATCCCAACTTCTTTTATGAGTATAGAAGTACTTATTGTTAAAATTGTTCTAATTGTAATTGTGTTTGCTGTTTTTGGAAAACTCAGTAAGGACCTAAACGCTTATAACTCTATCCACTATACTTATTCTAATCTCAGTTACCTATATTTAATTGCACCTTATTTTTTCGCTGGAATTATCTTTTTCTATAAGACTATTTTACTTACAAAATCAATGGAAATGTGGGTTTTTGAATTGATTCTCCTAGCTACCATCGGGTTCCAAGCATACTTAATGTATAACCCACTTTTTTCTTTTTACCAGCTTCCTTGGCTATATAGAGTGTGGAAACCCATTGGTTTATTAACGGGAACAATTTTAGTTCTTGCGTTTAACTCAACAATTATTAATAGGAAAACTAAAAAATAATCGTTATGTTATGAGCAATTATCAAGAATTCGATAATCTACTTCCAAAAGCGAATATAGATTGGTATATAGTTCGTTGATTGAAATGAGGAATCAAGTGTTCCAAATGATAATCATAAATAATCACGAAAAATTGATATTTATGAAAATTATCTCGTTTATATTCTTCAAACCATCAATTAAATAGGTAAAGATATTATCCAGTACTTACTATTGCCTTAGAGTTATACTGCATTTTACAATATTGATGTTTGATTCTGAAGATATAGTATTAAAGCCACAAATTTTATATAAGAGTTGGAGGAAATTCTATGAAACAATTTAGTGACTGCGACAAGCAAAACTCCGACTCCTTTTGTAGATTAGATAAAAGCGGGCTAATAAATGACACCAAGCGAATAGCAATTTCAAAAAATCGCATAACGGCGGGTTGTCGACACAGTGTTGGGCTAAAACCTAACGGAACAGTAATGGCTGTGGGTGATAATAAATACGGACAATGTGATGTCAGTGACTGGCGGAATATTGTAGCCGTCGCAACCGGTAATGTGCATATGGCAACGAATACGGGAAATGCACATACTGTCGGTCTTAAATCTGATGGAACTGTTGTAGCAGTAGGATGGAATAAACATGATCAATGCAATGTAAATGCTTGGCACGAGATAGTAGCGGTAGCAGCGGGTTGGTGTCGAACGATTGGGTTGAAACCGGATGGAACTGTTGTGGCTGTGGGTCGCAACACTTATGGCGAATGTAATGTAGATGACTGGAGCGATATGATGGGTGTCGCAGCCGGAGACTGGCATACCGTAGGACTTAAGTCCGACGGAACAGTGAAGGCTTTAGGTATTAATCGGTACGGACAATGTAATGTGAGCGAGTGGTGCGATATTGTGACAGTCGCGGCGGGCTACCTTCATACAGTAGGACTTAAATCGGATGGTACAGTGGTAGCTGTCGGCCAAAATAAAGAAGGTCAATGTAATGTAGGAACATGGCAGGACATTGTGGCGGTTGCGGTAGGTAGTTATCATACAATCGGCCTTAAATCTAACGGTACTTTGGTGGGGGTGGGATGGAATGAATTTGGCCAATGTAATATAGGTGATTGGTGCGACATTGTAGCAATATCCGGTGGTTGTGCACATACTCTCGGTCTCAAATCAGATGGTACTTTTGTGGCTATCGGAAATAATGAATATGGCCAATGCAATGTAAGGAACTGGTCTGGCGTTCTAAGTAATAGAGACAATGGTTAAAGTAAAATGTTTAGAAAAAGAGTAGATATTATATCCATTATATTTAATAACTAGAAATATGGTTAGAAGCGATTACTTTACATTTACCTTCACCAAGTAAAGCAAAGCATAATCGTGCAATTGCTGAGCTTAAAAATTCATATAACCTAAAATCAGTATCAACTTTTAAGAAAGTAAAGTTTGGGACACTGTTAGTGGAGATAGTACATATGTGGAAGGATTTATGAAAGCTGAAAACAGGCTCGGGACTTATACGACTTTTGTTTTCTCTTGCGTGATTGAAGATAATACTTTAGATTATTGGGAAAATTAATTACTAAAAGATAAAACAAAGTCAGTAAAAATTGAGGTCAATTTTCTCAAAAAATATCGATCTCTTTTTTCGTGCTCTAAACCCTTTATTTAAAGGCTATAACGACCTTTTCCAGCACGTAATATTACCTTAGGGTTATATTGCGGCTCTAGTCAGGTAATCAAATGGTTTTAATGTATCAATTTTTTCATATTAGTAGTAACATAAATTATCAAAGTTATGCTATCATTGGAACTATATCTAGCTTTCATAGTATTTCAAAACTAAAAAAGGGGTTTCTAATATGAAAAAAAAAGAAGTTGTACTCACCTTAATTGTCTTGATTTTGTCCGGTATCGCAGCTTTGATAGGTCTACTGAGTTCGACGGGGGCGCATCCGTTTTCGTTCACATCCATTACCGGTGAGATTGTGACCATTTACGGGAACGGACTTTATCAGCTAGACTCCATTCAAATCGTGGCACAAGGGTTGGCTTCCGATTTGATCACTTTGGTTTTGGCGATCCCTGTAACACTTGTCGCTTTATACTATACGATCAAAAAATCGTTTAAAGGATCTTTGGTACTGACAGGGATGTTGGGGTATTTCTTGTACACTTATACTTCGTATGTCTTTCTATGGAACTACAATCGCTTGTTTATCGTCTATGTAATGATCATGAGTTTGAGTTTCTTTGCTTTTGTCTTAAGGATGGTTTCATTCGATCTTTCAACGGTTAAAGATCACTTTACAGACAAACTTAACATCAAAACGATAGCGGGGTTTCAACTCTTCGTTACAGTCATGATTGGGTTATTATGGCTAAGTAAATTGACCCCGACTTGGGTTGGCACGCTTGCACCGGTTGGATTGGAACACTATACGACCTTGGTCATTCAAGCGTTGGATCTTGGCTTTGTATTGCCGGTCGCATTAATCAGTGCCATCATGCTTATCAGAAGACAAGCTATGGGTTATTTGCTCAGTTCAGTCGTGCTTGTTAAAGATATCGCCCTGTTGACGAGTATCACTGCGATGTCCATCAATATGATGATGCAAGGCGTACAAACATCGGTTGTCGAGGTCGGGATATTCTTCGTGCTG
>Ga0123339_10003165_pt1 | contig 11007 bp, 9 predicted proteins | sample lystaG_FD_89956 | JGI IMG/M metagenome (GOLD analysis project Ga0123339, IMG submission 89956) | Glacier valley bacterial and archeal communities from Borup Fiord, Nunavut, Canada, to study Microbial Dark Matter (Phase II) -... | ecosystem: Environmental > Aquatic > Freshwater > Ice > Glacier ... | reverse complement strand
TGCAGAAACTATGAATATAACTTTAACTGGAAAAAAATGTGTAGGAATGGAAGGAATTATAATGGAAGGTGAAGAAGATATTAAATTACAACCTGAAGGAGATGTAGCTATTGCTGCATTAGCAACTGCTGCACAAAAGGTAGAGCATTATGAGATAGTATCTTATGAGTCAGCAATATTATTATCTCAAAAAATAGGACAACCTGATATTGAAAAATTATTAAAGGAAACTTTAAAAGAAGAACAGTTGACTGCGGATAAATTAAAAATGATGGCTAAAAATATTAAAGAAGAAACTATGGCGTAAAAGTAGTTATATAATATAGCTAAGAAAATAAAAATTAAAGCAAAAATAAAGAGAGATAAATAGAAATGTTTATCTCTCTTCTATTAACATAATTTAGATTACTAAATCTTAACAATAACTTGATTATTTCTTGAAATCTAATTAATATATAAATGGCTTAAACAGACTTAGAATTATTGAATTAATTATGATTAAAGAAAATAATATTATAGATAAAGATTCAACTTCTTTATCTTCAGAATTTGCCTTCCCCATTTTTCCACCAATTTTAAATACTACAGAAAAGTTAGATGAAAGGATTGATTCTATTTTAGATATAATTATAAATGGAGCTAGTAGTTTAATAATTAAAGTTTTTCCTTTTTTAAAAACAAAAATAAATGAAATTCTATCTATTCCAGAAGAAAGAAAAAAACTTATTAAATTAATGAGAGATTTCGGTGGAAGTTCTGCAGAAACATCTGCTGCTTTAATACATGTTATGCTTAAAAATACTGATCCTGAAACTTTAGAAGAACTCAGAGAACCATTATCTGTATTATTAACACACCATCTTTTTGAAGTAATTGGTGATTCTTTAGATCCAGGCAAACAAAAAGATACAAAAAAAATGGCTCTAGTATCAACACTTGGAGCCTTATCAGTTCAGGTAGTAAAAGAGGGCACTGGTGTTCCGGTTGGAATAACTGATATGATAAATCAAAAAGTAGAAGAAGAACTTAATAAAAAGGTTAGTTTAAAAGCTAATAATATTTTAAGGCAAATAGGTTTAGATTTAAGTAATATAGAGGTTACTTTAGGACATTTGTTAGCACTAAATTTAGAAGGAACGGAAAATATTGTTATATATATAAAACAACTAGGTAGGGAAAATCCTCAGTTAAAGCCGTTAGTAGATTTTCTTTTAGAATCACTTGCTGGTCGTTATACAGCTGTTATAACAAATCTAAATCCTGAAACAAATTATGAACAAATGAAAGACTTAAATCAAGCAATAAAAGTAAGAGAGGATGCAATTTTGATAAAAGTAACAATGACAATGATTATACTTGGATTACTTAAGAATGATAATCGGTTGAACAAGTTTTTTGCTGAAAATGAATATGATTTAAAGATTCTTCTAGATAATATTATTTCTGCTGTTTCTATTGGTGCTAGTTTAATAGGTTTATACAATGATTTAGGAAGTCACTTACTAAATCTGCCTCCAAATGATGCTGTCAAGTTAGTTCGATCCTTAAGAGATAAGTTTTCACATCCTGATGCTTTACCTAGAGAGTTTCTAGCTCCAGAATGGTATCAAGAATCTCTAAGAATTATGAAAGCTTCAACTTCTGAATTAACCAATATTAGAGCCACTGGCAATGAAGCTGAAAAAATTGAGTGGAATAAAGTTGTACAACTTTTAAAAGATGCACCTTGCGAGCGTAATCTTTTTTTAGACTTTGGAGGAGTTAAAGCTTCACCTGAAGAAGAGTGGACTTATAGGGAGAACTTATTAATAGCTTTAAATGTATATGTTAGTGAAACAAAAATTAAGTTAAGAGATGTACTTCTGAAACTACCTAAAGTAATTAGGGGTTTAATTTCAAATACTGTTGAGTTTCATGAAGAACTTTATACTGGTGGAGATTATTATGGAGAAAAAAGATCTGGACTAAATTTACCTATAGTTGTTTCTTAATATTATTTTTTATATAATTTTTAATGCAACACTTAAATACATCTGAAGATTACTCTAATCTTATACAATCAGGAAAGCCAGATATTATATTACAAAAAGAAATATTACTTAAACCAGAAGAGTTAGTTCAAGTTCTAAATGATTTAATAAATGATCATACCTGGTATAATCCTAACTTAATAACAGAGTTTGTTGGAAATGATGAACAAAATAGGAGAATCTATAAACAAAAAGATACTACGATAAAGTTTATGCCATTAGATTCAATAACAATCCTTGAACAAAAAGATATAGGAGAAGAAGGTTTTGATATAGTTTTAAAAGGTAGGCATGCTCTAAATGAAAAATTATTTAATTATGAATGTCATCATAGAATTATTCCTCAAAAAGACGGTTCTTTATTAGTTGCAGTTATAAGATTTGATGGGTTAGTCGGTTTACCTGGAATGAGAAATTTAGTATCAGGATTTTATAGGCAGATTTATATTAAAGCTTTAGAGAGATTAAAACATAATTCTGAAAGTGGAATGTACTCTTCATTAATTACTCCGAAAATACCTTTAGTGCAGCTAGCTGATGAGGCTTGAAGATGAAGTATTGCTGCTAGTTTTTGTTGTCACTATTCTATAGGTGTGCTATAATTTTGCATCAGTTTAAAACTGATACCTTTAAGACTGAAGTGTTAGAAAATCTAACCCAGGCTTAATTAAAGTTGAATAGGAGAAATCAAGATGGTAGATCAACCTCGTTCAAGTTTTAGACTCATTACAGGCTTAGGCTGTAAGTTTGGCGTATACACGCATTTGGAGGGAACATCCCTATCAAAAATGATTCAAGCGTTTAGGGACAGCATCGATGTTATTAAAGCTTATGAGGGGGAAACTCCTATAACTTTAGTAACGGTAATGCAAAAACCGTCTCTAAAAATATTGAACTTTTCGGCAAGCGATGCCGCCTTGAAAGCAGCAGAGCCAATCAGTGAGCTTATGGTGCAAAAGGTTGTGAGCAGGACCTGGTACTTTGTGAATTTCTCGGGTCCACTAGGTACATTTTTTCAGATGCTGGTAGAGATAACTCTTGTAGCTTTTCACTGCAAGACTCTATTCTTAACCTTAGAAGAGTGGGAGGCCATAGTATCTAAATGCTATCCCCCTGTAGCAGCCGATAACGAATAATCGTTTCGGTCTAAAAATAACCGCAGCTTTTCATTAAGCTGCGGTTCTTTCCTTTGCTTTATCAAAATCAATGATTCTTGTAATAATTTTTTTACCAACAAGCTTTTTAGGATCCCTTAGAACATCAAGTGTATCAGTAAGGTATTCTGGCTTAAGAGGTATTTCGTTAACATCATATTGATCAAATATTTTATTTGGTACAACCATAACAACGAAATTACCAGGATGTAAATGATTATGATCTATTCTATAGGTTTCCAATCCATTGATAATTTCTATTGCCTGCATACAAATCTCTGCTACAATATTTCCCCTATATATATAATAATTAGCTACTTTTTTTATAGGTTTAGAATAATCAATAGATTTATCACTTAGGCCTCTGTCATATAAATCATCCATTCCTGAATAAGTAACACCTTCAAAGTTTAGAATATCACCTAAGGAGATACCAGAATATTCAGAAAGTACACTGTATGTATCTACATCCTCGTTTGTAACTTCATGAAAATATGCTACTGGAATTCCATGTCTTTTTAACATATCCCATATAACAGCTTGCTCTTTACCTAATGTATTAACCAACTTTCCTATATGAAGATTATTTAAAAAAGAAATTCTTGAAGTTGTTTTAAATCCATCAATATGATCTAATTTCCCATTTATAAACATAGAAAATTCTTCTGAAAGTATTCCATATTGTTTAATAAGCATACCTAGGAATTTTAATTCTGCCCATCCTAATTGTTCAATTAATAATTTTATCTTTCTTAAGATAATTTTATCTGCTGAGGTACTAAGTAACTCTTTTTCAATTTCATCAAATATATCTTTTCTTTTAAGTTCAAATTCCTCATCTATTAATAATATTCCATCAGGAAATACCCTTTCAATTATAACTTGCACATCTTTTATATGAGTAAAATTACTAAACTCTTTTCCAAATATAACATTATTAACTATCAAAGAACTATAATCTTCATTAATGTTATTAAAATAATAAGTTACATTATTTATTAATCCAAACTTTAACATAATAGTTAAAAGTTGAGCTAAGAAATCTACCACATTCATAAAACTGAAAAGTCCACCTTCTATATAACCAATCTCATTTAAAATCTTTATAGCTAAATCAGGGCTTAAAGTAGCTTCTTTTAATTTTTGATCTAATATTTCAGGTGTATATTTAAGTTTACTAGAATTTTTAATTAAATTAGATGTATATTCAAAATTATCATTAAATTCAACAGCTTCTTGAATACTTAACTGATCAGTGGCAACTTTAGCAACATTTGATAATTGTTCTAAAAGATCAGGTCTCTTATCTAAAAGAAATGTAAATGTTTTAGACATTAATAATATAAAAGTTGGTGCTCTTTGCGCAATAAGATTCAATAAATAGAGAATAAATTCCTCAGTATGAGATTTTATTCGTAAAGACTTAGAAAATAAAACATCTATTGTTCGTGGATACATACCAACTCTTTTAATAAATTCTTCATTTCCTTGCTCATCTTCTAAATTTATATCTCCAAACAAGATCTGATAAATTGAATCAAATCCATTATCTTCAGATATAATATCCACTATAGAATCAAAATCAAACAACTTATTAGAAGAAAATAAATATAATACCTCTTCTTTAAACCCCATTAAGTAAAATGATGCTAATATTTTCTCTACATCATATTTATCTTTGGGATTTTCTAAATATCTATATATAAGTTGCTTTCCTATAGCTAAAGGATTAAATACATTAGAGATATTACTTCTTTCATCCTTTACTTTATCTAAACTTATTGAGTAGTTAGTTAAATGTGTAGAAGATAATTTAAAACAATCTATACTTAGCAATAATCCTTGAACTAAACCTTTATAATCCTCAGATTTATCTAATAAATAATTGATTAAATTAAAAAATGAATTTAAAAATATTTTAAGAGTAGGATTGGAGTAATCAAGTTCATTATTATTAAATAGTGCTAACCCCTCATGGATTTGCTTTAAAACTATTTCAACTTTTATAACTCCACTCTCTATTAAGTCAGTTAGATTATTTAATTTCCATAAATTATTTTCAAAGGGTTCTATTTCTTTTAATTTGCTTAATCTAGTATTTTGAAGATAAGAAACTATATCTTCTGCTCTTCTCATATGTAAAAGAGTTTCAAAACCTGTTGATTCTTTATAAACTTGAGTATTTTGTTTTACTTCTATACTATCCATGCAATAAGTATACCATTTATTTCTTTAATTATCACATTTCCCTTATCAGGTAAAATATATAACGTCAAACCTATTTAACCTTTAATAAATTATATTAACCCTCATTTAACACTCCTTTTGTAGCAATCTCCTTTCCTGAAAGCCTAGAAATTATTATAAACATAGCATTAAGCAACGTAACAATGGGCATTTGAACCGATTCATTTTGAAACTTTTTTGCAAAATCATTAGAAGTAATAATATATTCATTTATCTTTTTAACCCACAAGGTTTCCATATACTCTATAACTTTAGCTTTATTTGCAGCTATATAGTTCCTGGCTTCTAAAGAAGTCATTTGATTTGCTATCATAGTTGCATATATAGCTGTATTCATTTCTTCTTTAAGATCTATTTCACCGTCATGAGGCATGTCTTGAGCCAATCTAAATATTGAAGCCGTTTCTGATAAAAAGAATTTATCACTACCCTGCTTTAGTTCTTCTCTTAAGATTTTAAAAATATTGTCAACCTCCTCTGAACTAATTCCAATTCTATTATGGATTATAGCTGGTAATAGTAATTGATTAATAGCACCTGTTTCCCCAACAAAAGATAAGTAAGTTTCTCCAGCACTAGTAAAATCTGGACGATCACTACTATCGTTTTCGGATAAATTTGTTTCTTGTAAAAAACTCTTATCTTTTACTACTTGAAATTTAATATAATGTGAGTACAAAAGTGCAGATAATTTATCAATAATATCTAACTGATATTGCTCAGGGCAAATTAAAAGGATCTGGGCTATCATCCATTTAGTTATTTCTTTTAGCAATACTAATAATTTCATTAATTCTTTCTTAATTCTTTCTCTTTCTTCATTATCTTCAGGAAATGGTGTATTTTCTTTTATAAAGGTAGCTGCCTCAGTTAGATTGTTTATATCCTCTAAAATACCTATATTAAATTGATCAATAAATTCTTTAGCTTTTTCAGGATTTAATACCTCTAAAATATCTGTAGCTTCTTGTTCTAAAGAGATTGAAAATTCATTTTCTAATGTATTTATTAATTCAAACATTGTATTAAGAGGAACTAATCCACTTGATGCTAATAATTGTATATCTTTTGGAGTATTGAGAGTATTAGAACCTACTATACCTTCTATTAATGCACCCGCTCTTTTATAGTAATTAGGTCCCCTAGTACTATCTATTATTTGTTGCAAATAACCTCCATCTTTTAAGATTGATTCTTGAACATTAGAGTTTGATAATGGCTGGGGTATTTTTAATGACATAAGTTAAGTTTAATAAATATTAATAGAATTATAAGGGTAGTGTTAACTCAACAATAGTCGATTAGATTTTTTATACAGATTTTAACAAACTGTATATGTGTATGTTAAATAAGTTTAATCATTAATTATAATCACTAAACCCTACTTAATTAGTAATAGGATTATGATTTAATACAACTATTCAACAATTTGTTCGATATCTTCAATTTCATAGTCTTCTGGATCAACAATCATGTCTACTTCTAACTTTTCTAACTCAACAGCCATCTTTTCCATTAACCTAGCATTCTTTCCCTTGTCGTCAAGTTTAATAGTCCCAATTCCTAGGTCAGAAGCTGCAACTAATGTTTTAGCTATTAGTGTCATATACATAACTTCAAGTAAACTAGCAAATATATCAGCATTAATATTTTTATTCAGTTCATCTTTTAATTCCTGGCTTACATCAATTCCCTCATATTCTGACAATTGCTCTTCTTGTATATCATTTAGTAAGTTATTTAAAACCTTATTTAAATCAAATTCTAAACTTTCGAATTCAATCTCTGGTAAGTCAGTGACATAAAGTTCATCAGATTGTCTAGCTAAATCAAATAATTCTGCAAGTATTTCAGGATCATTCTCAATTAATTCTCGATTAATAAGATTAAGCTTTTTAGCAATAGGAACAACAACTTCATAAATACTTTCATTTTGAAAAGTTAAAGTCTTCTCTAGGCCTTCTTCTGGGTAATATATTATTTTAGGAATATGGTTTTTTATCTTAAGTGAAACATTAGGATACATAAAGTTTATTTTATAAATAATATTTATAGCTATAATTTTATCACATTAAATTTAATTTTAATGCTAAATTTATATATCCTAGAAACTGGTTTTATTAGATATGGTATAGCAGTTGTTTATCCTAATCTATTTTGTAAAAATTAATGTATAACATACCTGCTTTATAATAAGGTATATTAAAATATAATGGATTGATTGGATTAATTTCGTCTTTTTTATAAAAACAGTAATATCTTTACTTAACTTTTTTAACACCTACTTTCTTAAATTGGTCTATTTATATTAATATAAAATATTAGCCTAACTTTTAAGATATTAAAGAAATAAGTTCTTCAATATCAATTACTTTGCTCTGCTTCTCATTTCTTTTTTTTACTTCAACTTTTCCTTCTGTTCTTTTTGATACTACGACTCTCCAAGGAATCCCAATTAAATCTGCATCAGCAAATTTTTCTCCAGTGGATACATTTTCTCTATCGTCAAAAATAACCTCAATATTAATTTTTAATAAAACTTGATAAATTGCGTTAACTTTATTTTTTACCTCCTCATTTTCTAAGTTTAATCCAATTAGATGAACCGTATATGGAGCAATTGATTCTGGCCAGATAATCCCTTTTTCATCATTAAATTTCTCAACAATTGTTGCTAAAGTTCTACCTATACCTATTCCATAGCATCCCATAAAGAAAGGTTGTTTAGATCCATCTTGATTAGTAAAGACAGCATCATGCATTTTCTTAGAATAATATTGACCAAGTTGAAATATATTTCCAACTTCAACCCCTTTTTTTTCTAAAAGCTTTGAACCTCCATCTTCAGTATAAAATCCCTCTTTTGCTTTAGCAATATCTGCTGTAACTTCATGTTCAAAGTCCCTACCATAATTAACATTAATTGAATCAATCGTTTCCTTTTTTTGTCCTCCAATAAAGTTTTTTACTGACCTTAATGAAAGATCTCCAACATATATACATCCATGATGTCCCCATGCATGAACATAACCTGATTTTGTTCCTATTTTCTCTAAATCTTCATTTGTAGCATCGTCTAATAATCCAACCATATTAGTAACATGTTCAAGTTTATTAGAGTTAACTTCTAAATCACCTCTAATAGTAGCAATAACAATTTCACCAGTATTTCTATTTTTATAAACAACATTTTTTAAAAATCTAGAAGCAGGTAATTTATAATATTCTTCATTATCCTTTATTGTTTTTATCCATGTTGGTTGCTCAATAATCTTGTATTCTTTAAGTTCTTCCTCTTCATTTATTAATTCTCTTTTAAAGGTAGCAATATCTTCATGGGCAACATATTTTCCATCTTCTGAAACTAAAAAATTACTCTCACCTATGGGTGATTCAACAATAAATTCATGACAATAATCTCCTCCAAAATATCCATTATCTGCTGCTACAACAATAATATCTAAACCTACTCTATTATATATTCTTAAATAAGTGTCCCACATATTTTGATATTCTTTTTTAAAGTCTTCATCAGATATATGAAAAGAGTATCCATCTTTCATTACAAATTCTCTTACTCTTAGTAATCCACCTCTTGACCTAAGTTCATCTCTAAATTTATTTCCAAATTGGTAAATATTTATTGGTAAATCTTTGTAAGATAATTGAAATTTTCTCACTACATCAACAAACATCTCTTCCCCTGTTCCTCCTAAAGTAAATTTAGCTCCTCTTCTATCTTCTACTATCATTAATTCATATCCTCCTGAAGAATCCCGGTTTGTTTCCTGCCATAGTTCTAGTGGTTGTAAAATAGGAGAAATCATCTTTTGAGCACCAGCTCTATTCATCTCTTCTTCAATAATTTTTACAATTTTGTCGTGAACTCTTTGCCCTAAAGGCAAAAAATAATATCTACCAGCTGTAGATTCTCTAATAAATCCACCTTGAAAAAGAAATTTTTGTGAAGGTAAATTCATATCTTTTTCAGCTTCTTTTAAAGTCTTGCCAAAAAGTTTTGAATATAACATAATTTTAAATTAAGTATTAGTAAAAGTAAGTAAAAAATTATGTGGAATTAAAGTTTAGTATTATTACGCCTCACCAATCTCTTTTAATCCATCTATTAATCCTAAAATAAGAGCTTTTAATGTTTCTTCATCTAAACAATGGTAAGCTCTTTTTTGAAAAGATTCATCTTGTTTTATAGAAAAAGATGAATGTACATAATTTGCCATCATCTGCCCCATATTATATGCTTCATGTATATTAGAAAACCTTTCCACGAATTGATTACTTACAGATGCTACTTTTTTTGATATCATTGCCCAACTTCTATTACCAAGTGATATTTGAAAAAATAGTTTATCTTTAACTGTTTCATTTTGTAATTTTATAATTTCATTAAAGTTTTTTATAAAATCAAGAATTTGAGTTACTGATAAATCTTCCATTTCAACTAATATTATACCAGTCTTAGAACCGGATCTTTGATCTTTTATTTTTTGTCTAACATTCTCAAAAGTTTGTTGAACGCCCTCCCAATCTTTCTGAGATAATTTAAGATGTATAAATAATATTTCTTTAGGTAAAGAACTAATTAATTCCTTAGTGTCACTTGTTTTTATCCTACCAACTAATACATTATTTAATTCCTCTGCAGGTAATAATGGGTTTAAATCTTGCATAAAAATATTATTAATAAATATTAATAATATAACACAATTTAATATTTTAAATTAGATATAACAAAGAGGTTTATTCTGGACTTAAAACTGTATCAACCACATGAATTATCCCATTATTAACAGGTATATCGTAATAGATAAGAGCAGATGAGTTATCAATAATAGTTTTTTGTTGGTCTACTAATATATTTATACTTTTACCTTGTAATGTTTTTACGGATTGTTGAATTATTAATTTACTTTTATCATAAATTCCACTAATAATATGATAATTAACTAGGTCATTAAGTATGGTGGAACTTGATGGTTGGAATAATGAATCTATAAATGAACCACCAATTTTAGAAAAAGCTCTATCAGTAGGAATAAAGATAGTATATTTAGAATCTTTATTACCTAATGATGCTGACATATTTGAGGAGCTTATTATTTTTGAAAAAATACTAAAAGAGGATTCTTGAGCTATAGCTTGTAATATGGTATTTGATTTATCAATATTATTGATAGGTAGAGGTGCTTGCTCAGCAATTATAAAATTTGCTGGATCAGTTTTAAGACTTAATTTAGAATCTATAGGACTAAATCCACTAATATTTTCTGGTGAACTTTGTGAGCTAATTGAAGTTGCTGTATTAGAATTAGTTTTTGAAATCACGATCATTCCAAAAAGTGAGGTTAATATTAACAACGATATTACTCCTAGGACAACTATAATTTTATTGTATTTACTTTGAGACTTTATATTAAGATCTTTATCCATAATTTAATTATAAAAATAAATATTTTTGGGGGTTTCTATGTATAGAATGAACAATGGATTGGAGCTGATATTCGCTCTGACCCCTGGGGATACGCGGCTCCTGGAATGCCCGAACTTGCAGCTGAATT
>Ga0123339_10003162_pt1 | contig 11015 bp, 6 predicted proteins | sample lystaG_FD_89956 | JGI IMG/M metagenome (GOLD analysis project Ga0123339, IMG submission 89956) | Glacier valley bacterial and archeal communities from Borup Fiord, Nunavut, Canada, to study Microbial Dark Matter (Phase II) -... | ecosystem: Environmental > Aquatic > Freshwater > Ice > Glacier ... | reverse complement strand
GAGCAGGCCCTCGGGGAGCATCCGGCGGATCACCTGGTCGGCGGTCCAGCGCACCGTGGCGACCGAGGGGATGCCGAGCTTCTGGTAGACCTCGGCGCGCCGCGAGTCGTAGATGCGGGCGACGACGTTCTGGACGCCGAACGTCTCCCTGGCTACCCGCGCGGAGATGATGTTGCTGTTGTCACCGCTGCTGACCGCGGCGAAGGCGAAGGCACGCTCGATGCCGGCCTCCACGAGCGTGTCGCGGTCGAACCCGACCCCGATGACTTGCTGGCCCGCGAAGTCGGTCGGCAGCCGGCGGAACGCCGCCGCGTCCCGGTCGATGACCGCGACGGAGTGGTGGTACCGCTCCAGCGCTTTGGTCAGGGCGACGCCGACCCGGCCGCAACCCATGATCACGACGTGCACGAGCGTCCTCCCGGTGCTGGTCGGGGCGCCCCCGGCGCCCGGCAGGCTACACGCGCGCGAGGCTCTGGCCCGTACCGTGGCGGGCGTGCCTGACGCCGACGACGCCCCCGGCCGTCCGGTCGGCGCGGCCGGGCCGGGTTTCGCCGACCCTGCGCACGGTGAGGGCGACATGCGCGTCGGCACCGAGCTGGAGCTGGTCACCGGCGCGGCCGCCGCAGGTGGTGCCTGCGTCGCGCGCGCCCCCGACGGCCGCGTGGTGTTCGTGCGCCACGCACTGCCGGGCGAGCGGCTGCGGGCGACCGTGACCTCGGTGACGACGTCGTTCCTGCGGGCCGACGCCATCGAGGTCCTGCAGGCCTCGCCCGACCGCGTCCCGCCGCCCTGCCCGTACGCCGGGCCGCGGCTGTGTGGCGGCTGCGACTGGCAGCACGTCGCCCTGCCCCGGCAGCGCGAGCTCAAGGCCGGGCTGGTGGCCGAGCAGCTGCGCCGGACCGCGCGCATCGAGCGCGACGTCGTCGTCGAGGAGGTCACCGGGGCGCCCGACGGCCTGGGCTGGCGCACCCGGGTCACCTTCGCGGTCACGCACGACGGCCGACCGGGGCTGCGCCGGCACCGCTCCCACGACGTGCACCAGATCGAGCGGTGCCTGATCGCTGCGCCCGGCGTCGAGCAGGTCGGGGCGGAGCGGCTGCGCTGGTACGCGGCGGCCTCCGTCGAGGTCGCCACCACCGCCGACGGTGCGCAGCGCGTGGTGAGCGTGGCGCGGGGCGGCCGGGGCCGGCCGCGGGTGCCTGCCGTCGACGCCGGCGTGGTCGTCGACGGGCTGGGGGTGGCGGTGCCCCACGGCCTGCGGCATGAGGTCCTCGGTCGCTCCTACGAGGTCGCCGCCGGCGGCTTCTGGCAGGTCCACGTCGGCGCCGCGACGGCCCTGGCCCAGGCCGTGCTGGCGGCCCTGGAGGCGCAGCCCGGGGAGAGCGTCGTCGACCTGTACGCCGGGGTCGGCCTGTTCGCAGCCCTGCTCGGGCAGGCCGTCGGCGCGCAGGGCTCGGTGCTCGCCGTCGAGGCCGACCCGCGCGCCTGCGCCGACGCCGCCCGCAACACCGCCGACCAGCCGCACGTGCGGGTGCGCACCGCCGACGTCGACCCCGACCTGCTCGCCCGGCTGCCGGCGCCGGACCTCATCGTGCTGGACCCGCCGCGGGCCGGCGCCGGGCTGGCCGTGACGTCCGCGCTGGCCGCCATGCGCCCGCGCCGCCTCGCGTATGTGTCCTGCGAGCCGGCGTCGTTCGCCCGCGACGCCAAGGTGCTGCTCGACGCCGGCTGGACGATGCCCGCGCTGCGGGCCTTCGACCTCTACCCGATGACCGAGCACGTCGAGCTGCTGGGCGTGTTCGAGCCGCCGGCCTGATGCGCGAGGCCGTCCCGCAGCGACTGGTGGCGCACGCCCCCGTACACACCTTCGCCGTGCGGCGGGGCCGGGTCAGCACGACCCAGGCCGACGCCATCGAGCGGCTCTGGCAGCGCTGGGGCCTGGACGTCGACGGCCGTCCGCTGGAGCTCGCTGCGCTGTTCGGGCCCGGCGTGCCGGTGGTCCTGGAGGTCGGCAGCGGGATGGGCGAGGCGACCGCGGCCGCCGCCGCCGCCGACCCGGCCCGCGGTCTGCTCGCCGTCGACGTGCACACCCCCGGACACGGCAACCTGCTCAAGCTCGTGGAGGCCGCCGGGCTGACCAACGTGCGGGTGGCGGACGGCGACGCCCGCGTCCTGCTCGAGCGGTCGCTGTCGCCGGGCTCGCTGGACGAGGTGCGCGTCTGGTTCCCCGACCCCTGGCCCAAGGCCCGCCACGCCGGGCGCCGCCTGGTCGGGCCGGCCTTCCTGACGCTCGTCGCCTCGCGGCTGCGGCCCGGCGGGCTGCTGCACGTCGCGACCGACTGGCCGGCGTACGCGCGGGCGGTCCTCGCGCACGTGCAGGACAACCCCGGGCTGGAGCTCCTGCCCGGCGATGGCCCGCGCGGTCCCCGTCCCGCGACCCGCTTCGAGCGCCGCGGCCTCGCCGCCGGCCGCCCGCCCCACGACCTGTTCGCCCGCCGCCGCTGACCCCCTACGCCGGCGCGTCCTCCCGCCCCGCCCGCCCGCCGCCCGCCCTGCGGCAGGGGGCTGGAGCCGCGCGGCTCGCCGGCGGCAGGGCGGGCAGGGGACTCAGCGGGGCAGGAGCACGCGCAGCGCACCGGGACGCACCGTCACCGTGCAGGGCAGGCTCGCCACCGGGTCACCGTCGGCGAACACGCGGAACGGCCGGTCGGCGCTCAGGCGCACCACGCGCGCGCGCTGCACGTCGACGTTGGGCAGCCGTATGTGCGTCCCCCGGAACACCCGCGGCAGCCCGCGCAGGAAGCGCGACCGGGAGGTCTCGCCGGTCGTGACGAGGTCGAGCAGCCCATCCTGGACGTCGGCGTCGGGCGCGAGGCGCATGCCACCGCCGTACACGCCGGAGTTGGCGACGGCGACCGCCCAGCCGGTGACCTCGAGCGGCAGCCCGTCGACGAGCACCGCGAAGCGGGCCGGTCGCCACGAGGCGACGGTGGCGAGCGCGGCCCACAGGTAGACGGCCTGGCCGAGCGGGACACGGCTGCGCAGGACCCGCTCCTGGACATCGCTGTCGAAGCCGACCGAGGCGATGCCCAGGTACGCCGTGCCGTCGACGTCACCGAGGTCGACCGCCCGCTCCACCCCGTCGCTCAGGACGGCGCACGCGACGACCGGGTCGCGGCCGATGCCGACGGCCCGGGCGAAGTCGTTGCCGCGGCCGCCCGGCAGGATCGCGAGCAGGCCGCCGCCCGCCGACACGCCGCCGGCGGCCCGGCCAGCCAGACCGTCGCCGCCCATCGCCACGACCACGCGCTCCTGCGCCAGCGCGCGCGCGACCAGCTCGTCGCAGTGCGCCAGCGATGTCGTGGTCTCGGTGGTGAGGTCGTGACCGTCGGCGAGCAGCCGGTCGCGGACGGCGGGGAGCAGGCGCCGCGCCCGCCCGTCGCCGGCGACGGGGTTGACGACGAGCGCGAGGCGACGCTGCACCAGGGCTCCTGCCGATGAGGACGTGCCGATGGGGACGTGCCGATGGGGGCGTGCCGATGGGGGCGTGCCGATGGGGACGTGCCGGTGGGGGCGTGCCGGTGGGGGCGACGATCCTGTCAGGGCACGATGCCCGGGACGACGACGACCCGGGGCCGGTAGCGGTCCGCGTCACCACCGGGCGGCAACGGGAGGAGCGGCGTGGGCGACACCTGGACCCCTCCCGGGTGGCCTCCGGACGTGCTGCCGCCGCACGCCCCCGACTGGGAGCGCAGCGCGGTGGCGTGGCTGTTCGACCTGTGTCCGCCGGACTACCGCGCCCACGACGTCCTGCGCCGCCACCCCGTCGTGCTGGCGCGCTTCGCCGCCGGGCACGTCCAGAGCGCGGTCGAGGCGGCCCGGGCCGGGCTGCGCACAGTGCGGCGGGACCTGCGCGACCTGGTGGGACCGGAGGTCCTGGAGGCCGCGGTCGCGGCGTACGACAGGGAGGGTCGTCGCCTGGTCGCGAGCGGCCGGCAGGTGGCCCTGGTCGACGCGGCGCTGCGCGGGGAGCGGCACGTGCCGCGGCTGTGACGTCCGTCCCGCCGCGCGGACCGCCGAGCGCGACCGCGCCCGGCCACGCGCGCGCCGAGCGGTACAGCCGGCGTGCGCGACGTACCATGGTGGGCCGCTACGAGGAGATGACGTTGAGCCTGCTGGAGACCATCCAGGGTCCAGGTGACCTGAGGCGTCTGGAGCCTGAGCAGCTGCCGCTGCTGGCCGCCGAGGTGCGGGACTTCCTCATCGATGCGGTCTCGCGGACCGGAGGTCACCTCGGGCCGAGCCTGGGCGTCGTGGAGATCACGCTCGCGCTGCACCGGGTGTTCGACTCGCCGCGCGACCGGATCGTCTGGGACACCGGGCACCAGGCGTACGTGCACAAGATCCTCACCGGGCGCCAGGACCGGTTCGGCACCCTGCGGCAGCAGGGCGGCCTGTCCGGCTACCCGAGCCCCGCCGAGTCGCCCCACGACGTCATCGAGAACAGCCACGCCTCGACCGCCCTGTCGTACGCCGACGGGCTCGCCAAGGCCTACCGCATCCGCGGCGAGGACCGGCACGTCGTCGCGGTCGTGGGCGATGGCGCGCTGACCGGGGGCATGTGCTGGGAGGCGCTCAACACGATCGCGGGCGACGACCTGCCCATCGTCATCGTCGTCAACGACAACGGGCGCTCCTACGACCGCACCGTCGGCGGGCTGGCACAGCACCTGGCCACGCTGCGGATGACCAAGGGGTACGAGCGGGCCCTGGACGCGGTGCGCAGCACGCTCGAGCGCACCCCGGTCATCGGGCCGCCGGTCTACGAGGCGCTGCACGGGCTCAAGCGCGGCCTCAAGGACTTCCTGCAGCCGCAGGTGCTGTTCGAGGACCTGGGCCTTAAGTACGTCGGCCCGATCGACGGGCACGACACCGCCGCGATGGAGGCCGCGCTGCGCCGGGCGCAGGCGTTCGGCGGTCCGGTCATCGTGCACGCCGTCACCGTCAAGGGCTTTGGCTACCAGCCGGCGGTCGACGACGAGGCCGACTGCCTGCACAGCGTCGGCATCATCGACCCGGTGACCGGCAAACCGACCGGGACCAAGGCGCTCGGCTTCACCAGCGTGTTCTCCGACGAGATCCTGCAGATCGGGTCGGAGCGCCCGGACGTCGTCGCGATCACCGCCGCGATGCTGCAGCCGGTGGGGCTGCACGCCTTCGCCGCCGCCTTCCCGGACCGCACTTTCGACGTCGGCATCGCCGAGCAGCACGCCGTGACGTCCGCGGCCGGGCTCGCCCTCGGGGGACTGCACCCGGTCGTCTGCCTGTACGCGACCTTCCTCAACCGCGCGTTCGACCAGACGCTGATGGACGTCGCGCTGCACAGGCTGCCGGTGACCTTCGTGCTGGACCGGGCCGGGGTGACCGGCGAGGACGGCGCGAGCCACAACGGCATGTGGGACCTGTCGATCCTGCAGATCGTGCCCGGGATGCGCATCGCCGCCCCGCGTGACGGGGCGACGCTGCGCGAGGAGCTGCGCGAGGCCCTGGCGGTCGATGACGGCCCCACGGCGGTGCGCTTCCCCAAGGGTGCGGTCGGCGACGACGTGCCCGCGCTGGAGCGCCGGGGCACGGTCGACGTCCTGCGTCGCACGCCCGAGGACAGCGTGCTGCTCGTCGCCGTCGGCGCGACCGCCCGGCTCGGGCTCGAGGTCGCCGACCGCTGCGCCGCGCAGGGCATCGGCGTCACCGTCGTCGACCCGCGGTGGGTCTCACCGGTGGCCCCGGAGCTCGTCGCGCTCGCCGCGTCGTACGACCTGGTGGTCACGGTGGAGGACCACGGCCGGGTCGGGGGTGCGGGGTCACGTGTCTCCCAGGCGCTGCGCGACGCCGGTGTCGACGTGCCGACCCGTGACGTCGGGATCCCGCCGCGCTTCCTGGACCACGGGTCGATCGCGCAGGTCAAGGTCGAGATCGGGCTGACCGCCCAGGACGTCGCCCGCACGGTCGTGGAGACCGTGTCGCGGTCCGCCACGGTCTACGACCCGGCGCAGGGCTGACCCGGCCGCTGGGCCGGCGGGGGTGACAGCGGCCGGCCCACATGACGTATGTCACTGCCAGGCGGTAGGAACGGGTCCCACCCGTCCCACGGAGGACCCTGTGCAACGACGCACCCTGCTCCATCGCACGTCCCGCGAGGTGGGCGCCCTCGCGACCGCCGCGCTCACCCTGGCCGCACTCGCAGCGGGTGGCGCCCTCGCCACCCCCGCGACGGCAGCCGGCGCCACGTCGGTCTCGCTCTACCCGACCAACGCCCTGACCGTCCCGGACGCGGGACAGCTGACCGGGCGCCACATCGCGCTGCCCACCGCGGGGTGCGCCAGCGTCCCTGCCTGCGGGCTCGTCGCCCGGCTGAACGAGCTCGACGGCTTCGACCTGGACCCGCGACTGGCCCTGCGGTTCGACGGACCCGTCGCCGTTGGTGACGTCATCGCCAGCACCACGGTGACCGGTGCCGGCCTGACCGTCGGTATCGACCGGGTCGTCTACGACGCAGCGACCCACACCGTCTATGCGCACCCCACGCACCAGCTCGACCCCGGCACGACGTACCGGCTGGACGTGTCGTCGGCCCGCGGGCTGCCGCAGGGCAGGAGCTACTTCTCGACCCTGAGCGCCCCGGACGGCCTGCTCGACCTGCGGTGCGCGCTCGACACCGGCCGGGCGTACCGCGAGGCGGGCATTCCCGACGCGCAGCGCGGCCTGACCATCGACGCCGTCGTCCCCACCACGGGGCTGACGCTGCGCTACAACGCCGAGACCGACACCACCCAGCCGCTCGTCTCCACCGACGTCCCCGTGGCGGCCTCGGGCACCGTCGTCTTCGGCTCCTACCTGGCACCGACGTGGCTGCGCCCGGACCGGACCCTCGAGCAGAAGCCGACCGGGGAGTACGGGCCGGTCGCGCTGGGCGCCGAGCGGCTGCCCTTCGTGCTGTCGCTGCCGGCGGGTCGCGCGCCTGCCGGCGGGTGGCCCACGACGGTGTTCGGGCACGGCTTCACCCGCACCGACGGCGACGTGCTGCTGGCCTCGTTCATCAACAGCTCCAACGGCGTCGCGACCATCGGCACCGACGTCGTCGGCCACGGCTACGGGCCCCGCAGCACCTGGACGGCAACGGTCGGCGGCAGGGCCACGACCATCCCGGCGCACGCCCGCGGCATCGACCTCAACGGGGACCACGCCATCGGCCTCGTCGAGGGCAGCTCGACGCTGCCGGACGGCGCGGCAGCCGCGGTGAGCAGCCGTGACGGCCTGCGGCAGACGGCCGCCGACGTCATGACGCTGGTTCGCGCCGTGAGCCGGGGCCTGGACGTCAGCGGCTCGCCCGCGAGCGACCTGCGGACCACCGACATCGGCTACTTCGGGCAGAGCTTCGGCGGGATCTACGGCGCCATGGTCGCCGGCAGCGACCCGATGGTCTCGCGCTCGGTGCTCAACGTCGCCGGCGGCCCGATCACCGAGGTGGCCAGGCTGTCCCCGTCGTTCCGGCCGCTCGTCGCGCAGTCGCTGAGCTACGCCGGCCTGCTGAACAGCAGCGACCCGGCCAAGGTCGGCTTCGACGAGTCGCTGCCGCTGCGCGGCCAGCCCCCGGTCCTGCACCCGGTGCCCGGGGCCCTGGCCATCCAGCAGTTCCTCGCCGACACGACGTGGCTCGACCGCTCGGGCGGCCCGGAGACGTACGCCCCGCGGATCCCCAAGGACCGCACCCTGTTCCAGGTCGCGTTCGGTGACCAGACGGTGAGCAACCCGACGGCGTACACGCTGCTGGAGGCGGGCCGGTTGTTCGAGCGCACCGCGCTCTACCGCAACGACCGCGTCCCGGCGACTGCCGGCACCAACCCGCACGGCTTCCTGCTGGACCTCCGGACCTTCACCGGGCCCGCGATCATGGCCCAGCTGCAGGTGCAGACCTTCCTCACCACCGGGGTCATCACCGACCCCGACGGCACCGGCAACGTCTGGGAGGTGCCGCTGCGGCGCCAGGTGTTGCTGCCGCTGAACTTCACCAGCCCGACCTTCCCGTAGGCGGGCAGGACCTGCCCGGGACGCACGGCCCGCTGCCCCCCGGGGGGTGGCGGGCCGTGCGGCTGTCCGGAGCGGCGAGCCACGCGGTGCGCGGCGGCGAGGCGTGTCGGCCCGGCACTGTCGTATCTGCGTGGCAGGCTGTCGGAACCGCACAGCTCAGCTCAGTCCAGTCCAGCCCAGCCCAGCCCAGTCCAGTCCAGCCCAGACCGCACAGCACGGCCCGGCTTCCCCTCGGACCGACGCTGCTCCACTGGCGTACCCGGAGGTCCCCTTGAGCCCGGCCGACTCGTTCGTGCACCTGCACGTGCACACCGAGTACTCGATGCTGGATGGCGCCGCGCGTCTGGACGACCTGTTCGCCAAGACCGTCGAGCTCGGCATGCCGGCGCTGGCGATGACCGACCACGGCAACGTCTTCGGTGCCTTCGACTTCTGGAAGAAGGCGCAGGCGCACGGCGTCAAGCCGGTGATCGGCATCGAGGCCTACCTCGCGCCCGGCAGCCGCTTCGACAAGACCCGGCACCGCTGGGGCGCGGGCGGCGAGGACGACGTGTCGGGAGGCGGCGCCTACACGCACATGACGATGTTGTCGACGAGCACCAGGGGCATGCACGCGCTGTTCCGGCTGAGCTCGCTGGCCAGTCTGGAGGGCTACTACTACAAGCCCCGGATGGACCGCGAGCTGCTCGCCGAGCACGCCGTCGACATGGTCGCCACGACGGGCTGCGCGTCCGGGGAGATCCAGACCTACCTGCGCATGGGGGAGTACGACAAGGCCCGGCGCAGCGCCTCGGAGTTCGTCGACATCTTCGGCAAGGGCAACTTCTTCGCCGAGGTGATGGACCACGGCCTGGACATCGAGCGCCGGTCGATGAAGGACCTGCTGCGCCTGGCCAAGGACCTCGACCTGCCGCTGCTGGCAACCAACGACCTGCACTACACCCACGCCGAGGACGCCAAGGCGCACGAGGTGCTGCTGTGCGTGCAGTCCGGCAAGACATTGGCCGACCCCGGGCGCTTCAAGTTCGACGCGCAGGATTTCTACCTCAAGACCCCGCAGGAGATGCGCCACCTCTGGCGCGAGCTGCCGCAGGCCTGCGACAACACGCTGCTGGTGGCGGAGCGCTGCGAGGTCGCGTTCACCGAGGGCGCCGACCTCATGCCGCGGGTGCCCGTGCCGGCCGGCTACACCGAGGACACCTGGTTGCGCGAGCAGGTGCACACCGGGCTGCGGGAGCGGTTCCCCGCGGGCGTCCCGCAGGGTCACACGCGCCAGGCCGACTACGAGGTCGACGTCATCCTGGCGATGGGGTTCCCCGGCTACTTCCTGGTGACGGCCGACCTGGTGCGCCACGCCAAGGACAGCGGCATCCGGGTCGGGCCCGGGCGTGGCTCAGCGGCCGGCTCGCTCGTGGCGTACGCGCTCAAGATCACCGAGCTCGACCCCATCGAGCACAAGCTGCTGTTCGAGCGGTTCCTGAACCCCGAGCGCATCTCGATGCCCGACATCGACCTCGACTTCGACGAGCGCCGCCGCGGCGACATGATCCGCTACGCCACGGAGAAGTACGGCGAGGAGCGGGTCTCCCAGATCATCACGTACGGCACGATCAAGGCCAAGCAGGCGGTCAAGGACTCGGCCCGCGTGCTGGGCTACCCGTTCGCCACCGGTGACAAGATCACCAAAGCCATGCCGGCTGCGGTCATGGGCAAGGACATCCCGCTCAAGGGCATCTTCGACCCGACGCACAAGCGCTACGGCGAGGCGGGGGAGTTCCGGGCGCTGTACGACAGCGACGCCGACACCAAGGCCGTCGTCGACACCGCCCTGGGCCTGGAGGGCCTGAAGCGGCAGTGGGGCGTCCATGCCGCGGGCGTCATCCTGTGCCGCGAGCCGCTGCTCGACGTGATCCCGATCCAGCGCCGGGAGCAGGACGGCGCGATCATCACCCAGTTCGACATGGGCGCCTGCGAGACGCTCGGCCTGCTCAAGATGGACTTCCTGGGGCTGCGCAACCTCACGGTGCTGGACGACTGCCTCAAGCACATCAAGGACAACCGGGGCGAGACGGTCGTGCTGGAGGAGCTCGACGTCATGACGCCGGACCCCCTGACCTACGAGCTGCTGTCGCGAGGCGACACCCTCGGCGTCTTCCAGCTCGACGGCGGGCCCATGCGGGCGCTGCTCAGGTCGATGCAGCCGGACAGCTTCGAGACGATCTCGGCGGTCCTGGCGCTCTACCGCCCGGGTCCGATGGGCGCCAACGCCCACAACGACTACGCCGACCGCAAGACCGGGCGCAAGCCGATCGTGCCGATCCACCCGGAGCTGGAGGAGGCGCTGAAGGACATCCTGGACGACACCTACGGGTTGATCGTCTACCAGGAGCAGGTCATGGCGATCGCGCAGAAGCTGGCGGGCTACACGCTCGGCGCTGCCGACCTGCTGCGCCGGGCGATGGGTAAGAAGAAGAAGGAGATCCTCGACAAGGAGTACGTCCCGTTCAGCGACGGGATGAGGGCTAACGGCTACTCGCCACAGGCCATCAAGACGCTGTGGGACATCCTCGTCCCGTTCTCCGACTACGCCTTCAACCGCGCGCACACCGCGGGCTACGGCCTGGTCAGCTTCTGGACGGCCTACCTCAAGGCGAACTACCCGGCGGAGTACATGGCCGGGCTGCTCACCAGCGTGCGCGACGACAAGGACAAGAGCGCGCTGTACCTCGCGGAGTGCCGCCGGATGGGCATCAAGGTCCTGCCGCCGGACGTCAACGACTCCGACGGCGACTTCACCCCGCGCGGGACCGACATCCGCTTCGGCCTGGAGGCAATCCGCAACGTCGGGGCCAACGTCGTCGCCGGCATCGTGCGAACCCGTCAGGAGCGCGGCCGCTACGCCGACTTCGCGGACTACCTGCGCAAGG
>Ga0123339_10003159_pt1 | contig 11022 bp, 9 predicted proteins | sample lystaG_FD_89956 | JGI IMG/M metagenome (GOLD analysis project Ga0123339, IMG submission 89956) | Glacier valley bacterial and archeal communities from Borup Fiord, Nunavut, Canada, to study Microbial Dark Matter (Phase II) -... | ecosystem: Environmental > Aquatic > Freshwater > Ice > Glacier ... | reverse complement strand
GTCCTTGCCGCGCGCCATGATGATGATGCCCCGCGCCAGGACGCCGAGCGTCGCCAGCGCGGCGACGATCATCAGGACGATCAGAACGGTCTGTTGCATGGCCGCGGCCTTTCAATTTCGCCGTACATGGGCGTGGTCGTGCCCGAACGAAAGGGACATGGTGCAGCAGGCCGGCCACGGACGCACCGTCAGGCGCGGGGCAGCCACGCGGCCAGGATGGCGTTGACTGCTTCGGGGGCCTCCTGCTGGACCCAGTGCGAGACATGCGGCAGCCGGCGGATGGTGAGGTCGGCAACGTAACGATCGGTGTCGTCGAGCGTCTCCAGCCCCAGCGCGGTGTCCGCCTCGCCCCACACGATCAGGGTCGGCACGTCGACCCGCCCACCGTTTCTGATCGCCATCTTGTCGCGGTAGCGCACGGCGGCGCGGTACCAGTTGATCATCGCCGTCAGCGCGCCCGGGCGCAGCGCGGCGGCGGCATAGACGTCGAGCACCTCGTTTGGAAAGCGCGACTTGTCGATGGCCATATGGGTGAAGGCGCGGCGGGCCGCGGCGGCATCGTTTGCCGCAAGCAGCCGCTCGGGCAGCCACGGGATCTGGAAGGCACCGATATACCAACTCCGCCGGCGCTGGGGCGCGTGCTTCAACGCGGCGGCGAAGCAGCGCGGGTGCGGCAGATTCATCACCACCAGCCGGGTCAGTGGGCGCACCCGGTTGATCGCGAAGTGCCACGCCACTGCCCCGCCCCAGTCGTGGGCGATCAACGTCAGGGTCTTTGCCCCGCTGGCGTCGAACAGCGCGGCGACGTCGGCGACCAACTGGTCCATCGTATAGCTGGCGACGCCGGCGGGGCGCGACGAGGCACCGTAGCCGCGCTGATTGGGGGCCCAGACGCGGTAGCCCATGGCGGCGAGCAGGGGCATCTGGTGCCGCCAGCTGAAGTGGAGTTCAGGAAAGCCGTGCAGGCACAGTGCAAGACGGTCGCCCGCACCCGCCTCGGCGACCTCGAAGGTCAGGCCACCGGCGGTGACGGCGCGGATCGTGATGCCGCTATCGGGGTCAGGGTTCCAGCTGGTGTCCATGGCACGAGCATAATCGGCTGGGCGCGTCGCGGCAAAGTGCTATGCTTGACGACGGCTAGATCGAGTAACGTCATAGCCATGACACACTTCCTGTTGTAAGGCAGTGTCATGGATTGAACGGACGGTTGCGGGCAGCTCTCGCGGCCTTGAGTGCGACGAGGCCCGACGGACCCGCGGCTGCTCCCGACGAAGGAGCGGAGACGCGCGTGTATCACCCCGACCTGCTGTCGCCACCCGAAGCCTGCCCGGCGCTGGTGCTCAACGCCGACTATACGCCGCTGTCCTACTACCCACTCAGTCTGTGGTCGTGGCAGACGGCGATCAAGGCGGCTTTTCTCGAGCGCGTCGACATCATCGCCGAATACGACCGCGAGATCCGGTCGCCGAGCTTCAAGATGAAGCTGCCGTCGGTCATCGCGCTGCGGCAATATGTTCGGCCGGCGACGCACCCGGCCTTCACCCGCTTCAACCTGTTCCTGCGCGATAAATTCGCCTGCCAATATTGCGGTGCTCGCGAGCGTGAGGATCTGACCTTCGATCATGTCGTCCCGCGCGCATACGGCGGCCGGACGACGTGGGAGAACGTCACCACGGCGTGTGCCCCGTGCAACCTGCGCAAGGGCGGCCGAACCCCGGCGGAGGCGCGGATGAATTTGAACGCGCGCGCCTATCAGCCGAATAACCACCAGCTGCAGGAAAACGGCCGGGCATTCCCGCCGCATTTCCTCCACGCGACGTGGCGGGATTATTTGTATTGGGACAGCGAGCTGGAGGCATAGGCGGCCGCGGTGTCATCACGGCGCAGGCCGGGACGACGCCGCTATCGTTGTCCCGCCAGAAACGCCCCGATCGCCATGCCCAGCTCGGGTTTCGTCACCGAACTCATATGTGTGCCCGGGATCTCGGCATACGTCGCGCTTGCCAGCGCCGCCGCCAACTCCGGGGCCGAGCCGTTGTCAACATCGTCGGCCCCGCACACCACTAGCGCCGGCATCGTCGCGGCGGCCAGGTCGGCGCGCGCCATTTCGACCTGCGAGCGCAAAACGTGGGCGACGGCGGCAGTATCGACGCCGGTCGTGCGCATGAATTGCGCCGCGGTCCACCCCGGCGAGCCGCGCGCAAAGCCGTCGGGCGCAGCAATTACGTTCAGGAACCATGCCGTCCGCCGGTTGACCTCGATCAGCCCGGCCAGCCCCATCCCGGCGAGGACGACCCGGCGCGGGGCCATGCCGCGGGTCAGGCAGCGCATCGTCGTCCGCGCGCCCAACGAATAACCGCCGAGGTCGAAGTCGGTCAGCCCGAGGTGGCTAATCAACGCGGCGATATCGCGCGCCAGCACATCGGCCGGATAGGCGGCAGCATCGTGCGGATGCGCGCTCGCCCCGTGCCCGCGCAGGTCGGGCGTGATGACACGAGAGCCGGCGGCGGCGATCGCGGCAGCCGTGCCGAACTTGATCCAGTTGGTCCGTGCGTCGCTGAACAGGCCGTGGATCAGCACGACCGGGTGACCGGAGCCGACCTCGCTCCACGCAATCGACTGGCCGTCGAACGAGACGAAGGTCTGCATCGTCACATTGGCCTCGCTCCGCTTACGCCGCCTTCTGCAGGTGCCGCCGTCCGAGGAGCTCGGCGATTTGCACCGCGTTCAGCGCCGCGCCCTTGCGCAGGTTGTCGCTGACGCACCACAGCAACAGGCCGTGCGGCACGGTCGGGTCGGCGCGGACGCGGCTGACATAGGTTGCATACTCACCGACGCATTCCAGCGGCGTGACGTAGCCGCCGTCCTCACGCTTGTCGACGAGCATGACGCCCGGGGCCTCGCGCAGGATCGACTGCGCTTCGGCAGCGCTCAGCGGCCGCTCGAACTCGACCGCAATGGCTTCGGAATGGCCGACGAAGACCGGCACGCGGACGCAGGTGGCGACGACGCGGACTTCTGGCCCCATGATCTTTATCGTCTCGGCCGCCATCTTATACTCCTCCCGGGTGAAGCCGTCGGCCATGAAGCTGTCGATGTGCGGGATGACGTTGAATGCGATCTGCTTGGTGAATTTGGAGGATGTCTTGGCATCGCCGACGAATACCGCGCGGGTCTGTTCGAACAGCTCGTCCATCCCGGCTTTGCCGGCGCCGCTGACCGACTGGTAGGTCGACACGACGACGCGCTTGATCGTCGCGGCATCGTGGAGCGGCTTCAACGCGACGACCAGCTGCGCGGTTGAGCAGTTGGGGTTGGCGATGATGTTGCGGCGGCGATAACCGTCGATCGCATGCGCGTTCACCTCCGGAACGATCAGCGGCACGTCGTGGTCCATGCGAAACAGCGACGAATTGTCGATGACAATCGTGCCGGCGGCAGCGGCGATCGGCGCATACCGCTTCGACACTTCCGATCCGGCGGCGAACAGTGCGATATCGGTTCCGGTAAAATCGAAGTGCTCCAGGTTCTGGACCTTGAGCGTTCGTCCGTCGTCGCCAAAGTCGATGATGTCGCCCTGGCTGCGCCCGCTGGCGAGGGCATGGACGACATCGGCTGGAAATTGGCGTTCGGCGAGGATGTTGAGCATCTCGCGTCCGACGCTGCCGGTCGCGCCGATGACGGCGACGGTGTAAGCCATGATGATCTCCTGTGGCGTCGCGCTCTAGCGGCGGGGGTCGGCCCCGGCAAGCAGCGCGGCCGGAGGCCGGCGTGCGGGCCGTCGCAAATCGGCAACACCCACTGTCAAATCGCGCGTCGCCGCCGCCGGTTCGCTTGCCGGCCCCGACGCACCGATGGAGAACAAACCAACGGTCGTTTGACCGCGCAAGTTCAGTTGCAGAGGACGATCCGATGGCGATGGCGATGGCGATGGCGTGGCGCACGAAATTTCTCGTCGGAACGATGCTAGCCGGGATCGGCGCCGGATCGACGGCGTTTGCTCAGACCACCGGACCGGCGTCGACGCCCACCGACACGGCCGCCGATGCCGCGCCGGAAATCGTCGTCACCGGCACCCTGTTTCGCCGGACCAACAGCGAGACGCCGTCGCCGGTAAGCGTGCTTACCGCCGAAGACCTCAAGGCCCGCGGCATCACCACCATCGCCGACGCGCTGCAAACACTCAGCGTCAACAACGCCGGCGCGCTACCGACCGCGTTTTCGGCCAACGGTGCGTTCGCCAACGGGGCCAGCGGCGCGTCGCTGCGCGGCCTGACGACAAGCTCGACGCTGGTCCTGTTCGACGGCCTGCGCGCTGCTTACTACCCGCTGGCCGACGACGGCCAGCGCAACTTCGTCGACCTCAGTACCATTCCCGAGGCGATCGTCGAGCGGGTCGAGGTGCTGCGGGACGGCGCCTCGTCGACCTATGGCGCCGATGCCGTCGCCGGCGTGATCAACGTCATCACGCGCAAGGAAATCAAAGGCTTCGAGGGAGAAATCCAGAGCGGTATCTCGCAGCATGGCGACGCGGCCGAGCGCCGGCTGAGCCTAACCTACGGCTTTGGCGATCTGTCGAAGCAACGGTTCAACATCTACGCCAACGTCGAATATCAAAAAGACGACGCGTTGTTCAACAACGACCGCGGGTTCCCGTTCAACACCGCCGACCTGTCGCGACTGAGTGCGATCGACGACAGCGGCACGCGCGTTTACGGCACCAATGGTATCGTCAACGGCATTCAGGGCGACGGGTCGTACCAGGGCGGCTTCCTGGGTGTCGGCCCGACGATTGTCGCCGTCGTCCGCCCCGCCGCCGCCGACGGGACGCCGATCGCCAATAGCTCGTACCGCCTGCTCAATCCCGCTGCCGGCTGCCGCGGTCTGGCATCGGTCAATGTCCCCGTCGGTGGCGGGCCCGACCTGGCGGCGATCTACGGTACCCAGTGCCAGCAGGACCTGGTTAAACAATACGGTGTCATCCAGCCGTCGACCGAGCGCCTCGGCGGCACGCTCCACGGCAGCCTCGATCTCGGCAGCAGCGCGCATGCCTACGCGATCTTCACTTATTATCAGGACCGGGTCAGCTATCCGCTGGCGCCGGCATCGATCCAGCAGAAGACCAACAGCGGTGACTATTCGACTTACAATATCGTCCTGCCGCCGACGCTGACCAACGGCCAGTTGAACCCGAACAATCCGTTTGCCGCGAGCGGGCAATCGGCCGAATTATTTTACCGCTTCGGCGACCTGCCGCGGACCACGTCGAGCCTGAGTCAGAGCTATCGCGGCGCGATCGGCGTCGACGGTAGTTTCGGCACCGACTGGCATTATGCCGCCGACTTCACCGGCATGAGCAGCGATCTGACGACGACCCAGCGCGGGGTGCCGTTCTTCGCCAACCTCAATTCCGCGATCGCCGACGGCTCGTATAACTTCGTCAACCCGGCGGCGAATACTGCCACGGTCCGCAACTTCGTCGCGCCGACCAATGTCAGCGCGGCGCACTCGAAGCTGTACCAGGGGCAGGTCAGCCTGACGAAAAGCCTGTTCACCCTACCCGGCGGTCCGCTGCAGGTCGCGGTCGGCGGTGCTGTGCGCTACGAATCGATCGACGACCCCAGTGCCAATCCGCCTAATCCGCAGCCCGACCCGACGCAGCAGTATTTTCCGCTGATCAACGGTTTCGGTGCGACCGGCCACCGCTATGTCGAGTCGGGCTATTTCGAGATCAACGCCCCGGTGTTCACCCAGCTCGAAATCAACGGCGGTGGCCGATACGATAATTACTCGACCGGTTTCAGCAAGTTCTCGCCCAAGATCGGCGTCAAGTTCACTCCGATCAAACAACTCGCGCTGCGCGGCACCTTCTCGAAAGGCTTCCGCACGCCGAGTTTCGCCGAAACCGGATCGCTGCCGACAACCGGCTTCGTCACGGTCAATCCCGGAGGGGCTGATTCGGCCGGGTTCGCCGCTGCGCATGGCAATGATGCGTATGCGCAGGCTTACGGCCTCGGATTGACCACGCAGGGCAATGCGAAACTCGGGCCGGAGACGTCGACCAACTTTACCGCGGGGATCGTCGCCCAGCCGACGCCGTGGCTCAGCGTCACCGCCGACTATTATAATATCGCCAAGAAGAACGTTATCGTCGGGGCTGACTATAATACCGCGATCAACGCCTTTTACGCCGGTCAGCCAATCCCGACCGGCTTCACCGTCGTTCCCGACATCGCCGACCCGGCCGCGCCGGGAGCGCAGAGGCGCATCTTCAATATCGTCTACGGCTTCATCAACGCCAACTCGCTGGTCACCGACGGCATCGACTTCGGCGCGCAGACCAAGCTGCGCCTGCCGCACGGCGTAACGTGGACGAGCAACGGCGAAGCGACCTACATCCTGCGCAACAACCAGACCTTCCCCGGAGCCGGCGGCGCCACCGTGCAGCGTTACGCAGGAACGCTCGGGCCGTTCGTGGTGACTTCGGCGTCGGGCACGCCGCGGTGGCGCGCGAACTGGTCGAACAGCTTCGGTGGTGGCCCGCTGACGGTGACCGGCACGGCCTATTACACCAGCGGCTACCGCGGTACCGCCGACGATTATTCGGGGGCGGGCAGCGCCAAAAGCTGTTCGAATGCAATCGCGACTTATCGCCAGGGGGCTTCGACCGGCACGCCGCTGGCGATCAGGTGCGACGTCAAGGCGTTCGTCGACGTCGACTTGACGACGTCGTTAAAGGTCACCGACAACGTGACGTTCTCGCTCAACATCATCAACCTGCTGAATGTCAAACCGCCGTTCGACCCGAACACCTATGGCGGCAACAACTATAATCCGGCGTGGTCCGAGGCCGGCATCGTCGGACGCTTCTTCCGCGTCGGGGTAAACGCCAAGTTCTAGGGGGCGGGAACCAAACCAGTTTATTCGGGGCCAGTTTATTCAGGATAACGTCATCGCCTCGAAAGCGGGGACCTACGGCCTCAAATATCGCAGGTCATGGGTCCCCGCTTTCACGGAAAATACGATAAAGGTTGGCTAAATCCCGGCCAGCACCAAGTCGCCCATCGCCGCGGTTCCGAGCGTACCGCCGAGATCGACCGTCCGCGCCCCGCGATCGAGGGCGGCGCTGACCGCGCCCTCGACGCGGTCGGCCAGATCGGCGCGCCCCAGCGAATAGCGCAGCGCCATGCCGAGGCTGAGGATCGCCGCGCACGGGTTGGCCACCCCGCGCCCGGCGATATCGGGCGCGCTGCCGTGGATCGGTTCGTACAGACCCGGCGTCCCGGCTAGCCCCAGCGCCGCCGACGGTAGCATGCCGAGCGATCCGGTCAGCATCGCCGCCTCGTCCGACAGGATATCGCCAAACAGATTGTCGGTCAGGATGATGTCGAACTGGCGCGGGTTCCGCACCAGTTGCATCGCGGTGTTGTCGGCGAGCATGTGGGTCAGGTCGATCTCCGGGTATTCGGCGTCGTGCAAGCGCTGCACCTCCTCGCGCCACAGCAGCCCGGCCTCCATGACGTTGGCCTTGTCAGCACTGCACACCCGCCCCGATCGATCCCGGGCCAGATCGAACGCGACCCGTGCCACCCGGCGGATTTCGCCGGCGGTATAGACATGGGTGTTGACCCCGCGCCGGGCGTCCCCTTCGCCCGACACGCCGCGGGGCTCGCCGAAATAGACGCCGCCGGTCAGCTCGCGAACGAATAGGATATCGAGGCCGGCGACGACCTCGGGCTTGAGCGTCGACGCGTCGACCAGTGCGGCGAAGGTCCGCGCCGGGCGCAGGTTGGCGAATACGCCCATGCCGGCGCGCAAGGCCAGCAGCCCTGCCTCGGGCCGCATGGCATACGCCTGCCCGACCCACTGCGGCCCGCCGACCGCGCCCATCAGCACCGCATCGGCGGCCTTGGCGGCAGCAAGCGTTGTCGGCGTCAGCGGCACCCCGTCGACATCGATTGCCGCGCCGCCGAAGCGCGCCTCGGTCATGACGACATCGAGTCTGGCGGTGGCGTTCAACTGCTCGACGACACGCGCCGCTTGACGCGTCACTTCGGGGCCGATGCCGTCGCCGGGGAGGAGGAGCAGGGTTTTGGTCACCGGGCCGCCGCACCGGCAAGCCACGGCCGTTCCGCCGCCAGCCGCGCCTCGAACGAGGCAATCGCCGGGGCCATGGACAGCGTCAGGCCGATCTCGTCCTGCCCCGTGAGCAGCGCCGCTTTACGAAACGGGTCGACGGCGAAGGCGAAGCGGTCCTGATACCCGGTCGTAACCATCTGCTGCTCGAGGTCGACGGTGACCTCGGCATCGGCGGTTGCCATCAGCCGGTCGATCGCGTCCTGCGGCAGGACGACCAGCAGCATCCCGTTCTTGTACGCGTTGCCGGCGAAGATGTCGGCGAACGACGGCGCGATGACGACGCGGAAGCCCATGTCGGCCAGCGCCCACGGCGCATGCTCGCGGCTCGACCCGCAGCCGAAATTGTCGCCGGCGATCAGGATCGGCGCGCCGGTGTTGCGGTCGGTGTCGAAGATATTGTCCGGATTCTCCCGCAGCGTCGCGAACGCCCCGATGCCCAGCCCAGCTCGCGTGATCGTCTTGAGGAACCGTGCCGGGATGATGACATCGGTGTCGACGTTGGCAACGCCGAACGGCACGGCGACGCCGGTGATGGTGGTGAATGGCGTCATCTTATCCGTTCCCGGCCATCAATTCCCGCACATCGGTCAGCCGTCCGGTCACCGCGGCCGCCGCCGCCATTGCCGGGCTAAGCAGATGGGTGCGCGACCCCGGTCCCTGGCGGCCGACGAAGTTGCGGTTACTGGTTGAGGCGCAGCGTTCGCCGGGCGGGACCTTGTCGGGGTTCATCCCGAGGCACATCGAGCATCCCGGCTCGCGCCAGTCGAAGCCGGCCTCGATGAAGATGCGGTCGAGCCCCTCGGCCTCCGCCTGGGCGCGGACCAGCCCCGACCCCGGCACGACCAGCGCCTGCCGTACGCCGGCCGCGACATGCCGGCCACGGGCGACGACGGCGGCGGCGCGCAGGTCCTCGATGCGAGCATTGGTACAGCTGCCGATGAACACGTTCTCGACCGCGACGTCCTGCATCCGGGTGCCGGCGGTAAGCCCCATATAATCGAGCGACTTCGCCGCCGCCGCGCGTTTGCCCGCGTCGGCGAAGCTGTCGACGGCCGGCACGACGCCGGTGATCGCGACGACGTCTTCGGGGCTAGTCCCCCACGTGACCAGCGGCGCGATCGCGCCGCCGTCGATCGTCACCCTCCGGTCGTAGGCCGCGTCGGCATCGGTCGGCAGGGTCGACCAATACGCCGCCGCGGCGTCCCAGTCGGCCCCGGTCGGCGATCGCGGTCGGCCCTTCAGATAGGCAAAAGTCTTGGCGTCGGGGGCAACCAGCCCGGCGCGGGCACCGGCCTCGATCGCCATGTTGCACACCGTCATCCGGCCCTCGATGCTCAGGCCCTCGATCACCGCGCCGGTATATTCGATCACGAACCCCGTGCCGCCGCCAGCCCCGAGCGTCCCGACGATGGCCAGCGCGACGTCCTTGGCGGTGATGCCGAACCCGAGCGCACCGTCGACCCGCACTTCCATTGCCGCCGACCGGCGGAGCAGCAGCGTCTGCGTCGCGAAAACATGCTCGACCTCGCTGGTACCGATGCCGAACGCCAGCGCGCCGAGCGCACCGTGCGTCGCGGTATGGCTATCGCCGCAAACGAGCGTCGTGCCCGGCAGGGTGAAGCCCTGCTCCGGCCCGATGACATGGACGATGCCCTGCGCGGCGGCGTCGATTTCGATATGCTCGACGCCGAATTCTGCGCAGTTGGCGGCCAGCGTCGCCACCTGCAGCGCCGATTGCGGATCGGCGATGGCGGCCCCACGGTTGGTCGTCGGGACGTTATGATCGGGCACTGCCAGCGTCAGGTCGGGGCGGCGGACCCGACGCCCGGCGCGGCGCAGCCCCTCGAACGCCTGCGGGGTCGTCACCTCGTGGATCAGGTGCCGATCGATCCACACCAGCGCGGTGCCGTCGTCGCGCCTATCGACGACATGATCGTCCCAGATCTTGGCGTAGAGGGTGCGCGGAGCCATGCGGCGGCGTACGAACGGGGGGCGCGGCGGTCAAGCGCGGTGCGGGCTTGGCACCTCGTGACGGGGGCCGGCCGGTGATCTGCGGCGGCAACTTCCGATTATTCGTCGACCGATGCGCGGCATCGGCTCACATTGCTTGCCAAGAGCGCGGGCCTAGAGTCGCATCATGGGAAAGCGAACCGATCCTTCTGATGCCGCGCACATCGTTGAAGCCGATGATCTGCAAACGATCGTCAGCGACAAGCGCGAGGGGTGGCGTGCCAACGGTGCGACGGCGCGGCGGCGACAGCGACGCTACAGCGAACTGCTCACCCGGCAACTGATCAGGCTGGGCACCGCAACGGCCGACGATGCCTGATGATCGTTCCTTGCGGAGACATGTTTCCGACTAGCATTCGACCCTAATTGCGGACATCGGTGGTCTCACGGATACCAGGTTGACGCGCAGCGTCGCCCTCCGAAGTCTTGCGGCGTTCGCTGTGTTTTTGTGCGACGTCGAGCATTCAGCCGGTTGCTCGGTCGCTCGTGCCGCCTAGACGCGTCGACCCCTTCAAACCAACTCCACCGCTACCGCTGTCGCTTCGCCCCCGCCGATGCACAATGCGGCAACTCCCCGGGTCCCCCCGGTCTGCTGCAGGGCGGCGATCAGGGTCGCCATGATGCGAGCGCCGCTCGCGCCGATCGGATGGCCGAGCGCGGTCGCGCCGCCGTGGATGTTGAGCTTGGCGCGGTCGATGCCGAGGTCGCGCATCGCGATCATCGCGACGACGGCGAACGCCTCGTTGACCTCGAACAGGTCGACGTCGGCGATCGTCCAGCCGGCCTCGTCGAGCACCTTGCGGATCGCCGGGACCGGGGCGGTGGTGAACTTGGCGGGCTCGTGGGCGTGGGCGGCGTGGGCGACGATCCGCG
>Ga0123339_10003155_pt1 | contig 11025 bp, 16 predicted proteins | sample lystaG_FD_89956 | JGI IMG/M metagenome (GOLD analysis project Ga0123339, IMG submission 89956) | Glacier valley bacterial and archeal communities from Borup Fiord, Nunavut, Canada, to study Microbial Dark Matter (Phase II) -... | ecosystem: Environmental > Aquatic > Freshwater > Ice > Glacier ... | reverse complement strand
TCCTCCTCCCTGCTGTCAGCCTGCTCCACATGTGAAGAGAGGTTCCCAAGATCGTAAGTCTCTTTCAAAAATTAGCAGACGTTGAAATGGGAAAAGTGGCCTCAGAACTGATCTTGGCTGGTCCTCTCCCTGCAACAAAGCGATGTTCTTGCTCGCCATCGCGCGAAGGCCCACGGCGCACTGGAACCCGCGTTCCCTGGGATAAGAAGACGAAAAACATCAGGAGGGCTTCTGGAGGATATAGGTCTGGATTCCGGAAAGGCCTGTCTCGTCTGCTCCCAGAAGAGGATCCGCAGTTCGATGGAGGACCGTCGATGCTGTGAGTCTTTTCCCTTTCTTCGTCCATCTTCGTAGGAATGTCAGACCCGACTCTGACATACCTCTCCTCCTCAAACTCTGACGAATTATTTCTGCTTCAGCCCGTTGCCCCGCCCAAGGAACTGATTGCGTCTACCCGGAAAAAGCCGCGTCCTCGTCCTTTCCCCCGACTTCTTCCTCCCTCACCGCCACCCCCTTCTTCTCTCCCTCCTCAAAATTATACAATCGCCCCATCTCACTCTCCCCCATCTTCATCGTAGACCGATCGACTCCTTATCACGCAACGGACGACGCGTCAGAACCCTCTTCATCCTCCGAACCCCCTTCGTCAACCAAGAACTCCCCTCTCGATCCAAAATTCCCTTATATCCCACAACCTCCTCTCCACTACCTCCTTCCTCCTTCCACTATCATATCATCCCGATTCTTTCCCTAGTCCTTTCCCTTCCTCGGCCTATCCTCTCGTCGTCACGTCCTCGCACCCGTCCAACTTTTCCACCTCCCTTCCCTACCCCCTCTCCCAAACCTACTCTCCTTCCCTCCCGAACCACGACCCTCCCGTCACCTACACTCCTCACCTCGACAACGAATACGACGATGGCCTGTCGAAACATAGCCGGGACCAGCCCATCAGTCAGGATGGAGGAGGAGGGAGAGCCATGGAGGTGGAAGGTGTTACGGGCTGGGGTCATGTAGGGGATTCGGACACAGGAACTTTCCAGTACAAGTGGGAGGTTTTGTGGAGTTCTGGGCCAGGAGGGGGCCAGGAGAGGGAACAGGAGTTGCGGAGCTTGTTGTCGAATAGAGGGGACTTGGATCAGGATCGACGTGCCTTCTCGGATTCCAAACCCATCGGTCCCACCCTTCCTCAGGACCGTTTCCAACCCTCGCCAAACTTCCTAACCCAATTGCCAACTGCGTCTCTAATATCCACCTTCCATACCTCTAGCTCCTCTTCCTCCTCCTCCTCGTCCTCCTACCCATCAACCTCGACTTCCTTCGCGCCCGCCGCATCCGTCTACACCTCGTCAGGACATATGCCGACACGTTCCCTCTCCCTTCCACCGTCATTCTTCATCATCCCACCTCAACCAACCCCTCCGATTGCTCCTACCTTCCAACCCTATCGCATAAGCCTCCATGACGCCCATGCACAGCATCAGCAACTCGAGGACGGTCCTCTCCAAAGAGAGAGCTACGAGCAAGATCTCGACTCCCTCCTCGCCTCCTTCTCCAGCCTGCCTCATCAAACTCCGATTAGTAGCACCCTCCAAGTGTCGTCGTTGGGAGGATCTCACTACGAACACGCGACTCAAGTCCCTTCGTCGTACTCGACAGGTCGCGCCGCTGATTGGGCAGGGAACTGGAGCGACTCGGGTGTTGGTTTGCCCATTGGAGAGGACCTTTGGAGAAAATATGATTGGTTTGGGTCTGTTCGACGGTGGTGAAGGGGGAGCAGACGGCCCTGGGGTCAGTTGGTCGGAATGAGAGCGGAAAGGGCGCGTCTTCTTTCTTTCTTTCTTTCTTTTTTTCTATACCATAAAACCTGGCACCTCGTCTTTTCTCCTCCTGCTTCTATATTTGACTGTTTGCACGTTTGGACTTTGCTTCTCTTTTTTCTCAGATACTGTCAGTTGGGCTTTGTCTCCTCCCCTCGTCTCACTCTTCTGCCGTTGGCAGCCGCTCTTTCTCTTTGCTGCTGTATGCCTCTTGCCACTCATACGTTTTCTGTTGAGAAGGATACGTAGATATGTTCTAGTTGAGGTTCTTTCGCTCGAGCTCTAAGATTGCCCCCGACGCGCCGCCCTCATTTCAACTTCCACTCCGCTCCTCTCCCTTCTCGCTAGCCAACTTCTAGCTTATCCGAGTCGCTCTCACCTGACCTCCTTCCTTCATTCAGTCGGAGCAGAGCGAGTAGTCTAACAGTACTCTGCTCCCTGAAACTAAGGGAAGAGACAGAGGATAAAAGTGAACGAGCAAGGGAGGCATGCCAAGTCGCAGGGAAGTTTATGCATACTTTCCGTCATCTCCTTTTCATGAGTTTCGATTGCGTCTCTCTCAGCCACTAGTAAAACAGTGACCGAATTGAAACCGAAAGAGCGGAGAGAGAGAGAGAGGAAGAAGAGCCAGAGGTGTTTGAGCATTAGTCCTCGACTGCAAGTCGCGTACTTGTGTCGGGGACGAGGAAAGCAGCGAACGCGTTCTCGAGCTCGTCGTCGCCGTTCGTCGTGCCTTTCTCCTGGTCTTTTGATCTGTCGCTCGGAAGAGCAGTCGTACCATCGTGTTTCTCCCCTAACTGCTCCTCTCCTATTCTCTCCTGTTTCTTCTTCGCTGAAACTCAGCCGGCTACTCTCCCTTCTTCGATCAGGCTTCGATTCAATCGATCTGGAATTGTCGATGTCGTTCCCTCGGCAAACCAAACGGAGGATTTGGGATTACCGATTCGTGGGGATCCACCATCTCAGAAGGAAAGTAAAGCCCGATCTATGACGGTATGTCCTTACAAAGAAACGAAGGCGGCACGGAAGTCAGCGTCGTCCGTTCAGCCCGCGATGCGTCTCCAAGAGCTGCTTTTCCCCGACCCTCCCCTTCTTCAGCTCTTTCACATTACTCTAATGCAGAGTTCCATCCCTTGCAAGTCTGTCCTACCTGAAATTATGATGATCAGATCTGAGGTTTGCTGCTCTGTCTTCCCTTCTCTGTGTCGAGGAAGAGAGGCAGAACTGCCGCTCGACGCCTCTTTCGCTTCTTCACGCCACTTGAGATCAGCCACGAGGGACGAATAACTCGGAGGCGCACGTTGACAGAATTGAAAAGGAAACTTCTAAAGAACCTGTTCCTTCTGGAAACCGTAAAGAAGTGACGAGGGGAAGAGTCGTCCGGCGGCGTCTGGTCGACTTGATTTCGAAGGTTCAAAAGGGTGAGAGATTTCGATCCTTCCATCTCACCATTAACCACCACCCACACCCCACTCAACCCAGATACCTACACCCATCATCCCATCTACTATGACTACCAAATTCTCAGGCGATGTTACCATCACCGTTCGTTTCCCCTTCTCTCTCTCTCTCTTCCCCCACTCCTTTCTGAGTCCTCCCCCTTCCTTTCTTCGATTCTCTCGCTGACCTCGCATCGAAACTCTTTTCTTCCCTTTCCTCCTACTTCATATCGACTCTCTACTGCAGGACTATATCCTCGCTCGGTAAATATCTTTCTCTCGCTTCCATCTCTACCATCAAGAGACGCGTCCCCCTTGCGGTTCTCGTCCCGATCTGACCATCTTCCTTGACCTTCCTACGTTTCCTTTGCCTTTCTCCTCTTTCTCGCCCTCTTCCCGCAGACTCACCCAGCTAGGCGTCAAGACCATCTTCGGTGTGCCTGGAGATTTCAACCTTGAGATGCTCGGTACGTTTCTGTCTTCCAACTTTGGGGGAGAAGGAAAGCTGACCTCACCCTCTCCTTCCTCCCTCCCTCCTTTCAGACTATATCGAGGATAACAAGGACATTCTCTGGGCTGGAAACGCCAACGAGCTCAACGCTGCCTACGCTGCTGACGTGAGAAAGCTTTCCCTCTTCTGTACTTGCCAGAAACGCTCGATCTGACCATCTCTTCTCCTTCCTCCTCCCTTCAGGGATACGCTCGAGTCTCGAAAGGACTCGCCGTTCTTGTAACTACCTTCGGAGTGCGTCCTTTCCTCTTTGGTCCAACATCCGCATAGCTCGAAGCTAATCTTTCTGATGTTTCTCTCGCAAACAGGTTGGAGAGCTCTCTGCTTTGAACGGAGTCGCTGGAATGTGAGCTCGAACGTTCCTCCCCTCCTTTCGAGCACCTGCTCACTCCTACTTCTCCCTTTCTTTCCTCCAGGATGTCCGAGAGACTGCCTCTACTTCACATCGTCGGAACTCCATCTACCAAGCTGCAAACTTCTCGAGCTTTGCTTCATCGTGAGTTTGTCTTCTTTCCGTTCGAGTGAAGCGACGCGTCGGCTTGAGCTGATCTCGTCCTTCGTTCTCTCCTCTTTTGCGCAGACACCCTCGGAGACGGTCGATTCAACGAGTTCGAAATCATGTCAGGTCAGATCACCGCTCACACTGCTAGGCTTCAGCGAGCTGAGGGAGCCGGAGAGCTCATCGACGAGCTCATCAAGGTCGCCCTCAAGGAGTGCAGGTGCGTCTGCTTCCCTCCTTTCGGTCTCTTCGAGCTTCAGCTGACTTTTACATCTCATCTGTAGGCCCGTCTACCTCGCTTTCCCCACTGATCTCAACCACGTCAAAATCCCCGCCGATCGATTGAACACCCTCCTCCCTTCTCCTGCCTCCTCTCCTCCTCCCGCCTCCGCTGCCGACGTCATCATCGAGGGACCCGCAAAGGCCTTTGTCGATACTGTCGTCGCTCTTTACGAGAAGGCTGTGGATCCCGTCGTCCTCGTGGACGCTTGCGCTGGACGATTCGGGTACGTCGTCGCGTTTTCCTCTTTCCCGTCGCCTTCCCAAAACTCTCTCTGACCTTGCTCTTTGTACTTTTCTTTCTGCAGAATGGAGGGATGGGCTCTCAAGCTCGTTGAGGACACTGGAATGTCGTTCTTCGAGACTCCCATGGGAAAGGTTCGTTCGCTTTCTTTCCTGGCCCTTTTTTTTTTACTCAACGCTGAACTGACTTTCTTCTCCCTTTCGTCGTCAACTTCTTCTCTGACTCTCTTTCTTCTCGCTTTCTTCTCAGTCGGATCCAACTCGTTCCCCGCCGTTCAGGCCCTCGTCGAGAAGTCCGATCTCGTCATCTCCCTCGGAGCAATCATCTCCGACTTCAATTCCGGATCCTTCTCCTGGGGAATCAACAAGAACATCCTCGTTGAGCTTCACTCAGATCACATGAAGGTTGGGTGAGTCTTCCTTCCCCTCGACGCGTCTTCCTCCTTCCTCCTCCTCTTCGGCGCTGACCTTCTCCTTGCTTCTCCCTCCATTCACAGACACACTACCTATCCCGCTATCTCTTTCCGAGAGATCCTCCCCGTCCTCGCCAAGCAGCTCGCTGCCCTTCCCAGGAAGGCGGGTTCTTCTCAAGCCAACACTCACGACGCCGCTTCCATTGCTCAGCGATACGACGCCGTCGTCGTTCCCACTGCCGAAGATGAGGCCGACGAAGCCAAGTTCGGAAAGGGAATCATCACCCAGAAGTACCTCTGGCCTCGAATGCAGCACTTCTTCAAGGAGTGGGACGTGATTCTCGCCGACACTGGAACTTCAGGTTCGTGCTTTCTCCCCGTCACGTCGCTTCTTCCCTTCTCAGCTCTCGGACTTCATCGCTGACTTCCATCTTCCTCCACTCGTCCTCACTCTCAGCCTTCGGTATCCTCGACATCCCCTTCCCCAAGACCGCCATCGCGCTTTCTCAGGTGCTGTGGGGCTCAATCGGGTGGTCCGTCGGCGCCACGCTCGGAGCTGCTCAGGCTGCTAGGGAGTCCAAGCAGGGAGCGGACCGAAGGACGATCCTCTTCGTCGGAGACGGATCGCTTCAGCTTACTGTTCAGGAGATCGGGACCATGATGCGACGGTGAGTCTTCGTCGCTCGTCTTTTCTCGTCTCGTCGAGCTCCGACTGACTCTTTGCCTGCCCTTTTTTCCTTCTCCCTTCTCGCAGAGGTCTTACTCCCTTCATTTTCGTTCTCAACAACGACGGTTACGAAATCGAGCGACAGGTACGTCGTTTCTCGACTTCGTTTTTCTTTCTCGACGCGCGCGATGCTCACCTTCCTCTTTCCATCCTTCCTCATCTCCCAGATCCACGGGGTTAACGCCATCTACAACAACATCCAACCCTACAACCACTCCCTCCTCCTCGACTTCTTCTCCCCTCGACCCTCGGCCAACCAGCTCCCATACCCCAAGAAGTTCCACAAGGTCTCTACCCGAGACGAGCTTGATGCGCTTCTCAAGGATCCCGAGTTCCAGGCTGGAAAGGTCATTCAGCTCATCGAGATCATGATGCCTCGACATGATGGTGAGTCTTCACTTCCCTCCTGATGGAACTGTGCCTTCGTCGACTTCGACGCGACTTCAAACGCTGACCTCGCTCCTCCCTTTCTTCTCCTCTTCGCAGCTCCGCGATCGCTTCTCACCCAGGCCAAGCTCACCGAGGCGCTTAACGCCACTCTCTAAAAGAATGCTTCCGGTCAGCCCCATCTTGTATTCGTAGCTTCTCGTCTCCCTGCCCTTGCCGTCTTACCAGTATCTTCTTGATGCCCTCAGTCCCAACTTACGTACTTTAATATCACCACTATGATTATCTACTCTGCTTCCCCCTCGATCCTTTCCGGCAAGTTTGTGCGCGTCCACCCCCATCGTCTTCCTTCGTTCGCTTTTGCTCGTCCTCTTCTGCGAAAGGCGAAAACGCTTCGTCTCGTCACTCTCAGCGACCTGGAAGACGGAAGAAAAGGTCAGAAAGCAAACGAGCAAAAAGAAAAGGTTCTTCCGGCCAGGGAATCGAACCCTGCTCTCAAGCGAATCGAAGTGACGCTGGAAGAAAAGGGCGAGAGAGAAGAAGTCAGTCGAAGAAGAAGGGCATGAGGACAGAGTTAAAGAATGAACTAGAAGAGCACACAAGGGTTGAAACTGACCTGCGAAAAGCGACGAGATGAGTCAGCAGGAGAGTCGAGACTGCCATAAATCGATCTCGAATGAACTCACATCTGCTCCACAGGATCCGAGGCAGACGGAACCGAGCTGTCGTCCGACCATCAAAGTGAGGACGAGGATGTTGATGCTATTGAAATAGAGCGAAAAGTCAGCGAGACGTGACGAGGGAGAGCCGAAAGAAAAGTCGGAGGACGTACGTCGAAGTCGTAAGAGCCATGAGAGCGGAACTGTAGCAGAAGACAGCGTCAAGGAGTCACTTGAGCGCTTTATGAGGCTTGTAAGAGGCAAGAGCAGAAACTTACAGCATCTGCACAAGAGAGGAAGGAGGAATCGGACGTGTCAGTTCGAGTCTCGAGGCATCTGTCGAATCGAGCGACGAAAAGGACTCACCGTCCTGGTAGCGACGGCTCGGATCTTAAGAAGGAGACGAGCCGGAGACGAACACTTCGAGGTAAGGATGGGCCAAACGAAGAGACTCGTGAGCTGTAGAGAAAGACGAACGAGGGCGTCAGCTTGAAACGATTTGAGAGGATAGGAAAGAACTCGTGTACTCACGTAAACGTTAAGGAAGAGGTCATAGACGAGAAGGGAGAGGGATCTGCGGTGAGAGGAAACGGGACTCGTCAGCGTCGAGACGCGCCTGCTTCGAGCCAACGGTTCGAGGACGAGATCGAAGAAAGACGTACGCAAACTTCGCCAATCCAATGTAGCAAGTTATGTTGCTGGCGATCTCGGTAATTCGACCTTGAGGAGAGAGGGAAGAGGAGCAGAAGCGTCAGGGACGTGCGTCTCCGACGAGACGATGAAAGAGAAGGCTCACCTGCGATCATGAGAACCAAACCCGCGACGTTGGATGTCCTAGCAACGAGGCAAGCGATGTAGAGGTTGGACCTGAGTCTGGGAAGGGAGGTCTTTCCGATGATGTGAACGTGAGGAGGGAAGGAGGGAAGTGTTGAAAGTGGAGGACACTGAGCGAGCTGCGTCGACGCGACGAGTCGCTTTCTGGAACTTTCTCTTTGACTCTCTTTGTTTCTCTGTTTCTGTTCTTACTGTAATGACGTCGCTATAGCTTAGCCATCTTACTTAGGTTCCAGAAGGTTCTGTGAAATGGACCTGGGGGTATATAAGGCGAACAGAGACCTGGCAGGAGTTGCTTCTTCACTTGTACTGAAGAACATCATCCTGCAGGTGAGTCCTAGTCTACACTACCTTACATGCATATCTATTGACTTGTACTGAAGAATATCATCCTGCAGCGCTTACCTTTCAACAGGAAGGCGATCAGTATCAGTCGTTCTTTGACGAGTGACGGTTCGACGGATAGACGCGACTGACCTTCTCGATGAAGAGGTAGACTGTAAGAAGGCAAAGGAAACGAGTCAGCAGTGCATCGGGATGACAGACAGCGAAGCGGACGAACTGAAGATCTTGGAGAGGGCGTAGACGACTGGAGGAGAGAGGCGGGAAGCGGGATGGTCGTCAGCTCGACGCTCATGTTTCGTCCTCGATGTCTCCTTCGAAACTCGAAGGACTCACCAATGCAACTGAAGATTCCCAGGTAGCAAGAGACAATCAAAGACAATCCACCGAGGAGAGATTTGGCAGAGTGTAGGAAAGCAGCACTAAGGTGAGGGGATGCGAAGGGAAATGGGGCGATGTCAATGTTGAGCTCGAAAAGGACGTCGCCATCATTCCCCATCTTAAAATGCTTCCAGTAATAACTGTACCGATCGCCTGGACTTCAGGAATCAGTCTTATCGGAGGAAGGGACCCTCAGCATGGACGTCGAGGGGTGGACGCCGGCTTGCGACGACGCGCCCAGGGTCGACTGGAGTTGTTGGAGTCCTGCTATAAGGACGTCACCGGATAAGCCGCTTGGAACCAATGATGAGGTGCTGGGAGCGCAAACAGCATTTATCTCGAAGGTGAGCCTGCTCTTTGGTTACTTGTTGATGCGCACTAACGCGGCATATCGTCATCTTACCCTGCTCGGCCTTTCCTGGAAGACATCAGCTCTGGCACATCATAACCCATGCAGAGTATAGTGCATACCTCCGCTGGTTAAAGGATGGGGGGTCGTTCATTTTTTTGAATCACGAGCAGTTTGCGGCTCTAGGTTCGTCTGTCTCTACGCACCCTTTTCAATTCGTGCCCTTCGTGCTTTGATTGACTCGGCCATCTTCCTTTCCTCGAACTTGCATGGTGTTACAGTTGTTCCTCGGTTCTTCCGACACAATATTGTTGGTCTCCTTCTTTCTCCTCCTACGCTCCCTCATCGTACATGCCGACCGAAGATGCTACGTCTCTTCTCGCTACCCTCCCGTTTCATCTCTTTTTAAACCAACATCCCCTCCCTTCAACAAAAAAAATCAGACTCGTTCAAGCGCCTCGTCCTCGAATACCTTGACAAGCCAGACTCTTCCGCGCAACTCAACCCCAAATCATCTCCACACCCGGCCGGCATGGGATCCACTTCAAAGTCAGGCTTACACTGCTCTATCTCCCAGGGAGAACGGACACCTGTTCTCGAAGAAAAGACAGTCATCTCATCTGGTTCGTTTTGTTCGTCCCCAGCCGTTTCGCGATCCCCTATTAAACCTCCTCGACCTTTTGATGAGTACGCTGCTAACATTTCCTTTGTCTCTTCCCTTTTTCAGGTTTCTCCCATCCTTGCTTTCGCCGAGACCATCCGGAACTTCTCCAGCAACTACATCCACGCGTCCCTGGCAAGAAGCCTTTCTTCCCCTCCACTAGCTCCACGTCAGGGTTTGAGCTTACGACTTATTGTGCTTTGTTTATGTATCAATTTTGGCGTACGTACGCTTTTGTTTACATACAACGACTTTTCTCTTCTCTCTCCCTTTTCCTCATCGTCTTCAAGTCGCGTCTTTTGCGTTTTTCGTCTCCCTACGTCGTACATGGCCGTTTGCCTTGACATCCCTGTTGAAAGGTGGCGACTCGCAGAGAGGTCTGGTTACTAAGGAGGGTTATTGACAAGGGGACTGAACGAGACGCGTTACTAAGCTACTACGTAAGACCTCTCTGCGAGTCGACACCTTCCAACATGTTGCAACTCGCCAACCGACCCGAGAGTTCGAGACGGCCCATATCACCTTGTTGAGTTCTTTCTATCTGCATATATAAAAAGTCTTATACTCTCTCATCAAGCCTGTGACCGTCATCCCTACTTCACACAGAGCGAACGAGACATATCGACGTTGCGTACAAGTTCGGACGCGAACTCGTCCAGAGCATATCATTTCTTTTCCGAGCTTGATGCAACCAACATCACAAAGATACTAAGCAATTGCTTTGGAACAGGTTGCAGAGTTGAAGGCCCAAAATACCACTGCGCTACATTGGACGGTGTTGGAACTGAGCGAGACAAGGAAGGCGAGCCACCATACTGGAGACGTGATGGTTTCCATCTTTCTCGATCTTAGCGGCCGCGCTACGACCGCGGCTCTGGCTGCGCGTTCTGAACCGCTCACCGATCCTTTCATCTTCCCTTCTTCCTCCTCCGCTTCACAGTGTTCGGTGCCCTTAGCTCGTCGTCCTTGTCACAGTTCAATACCACAAACCTCTAAGGCATCACATTCACCTTCTTCACCATACTTCTTGAGGCATCTGCCCTGCCAACCTTTTTGGCACACGCTTGACACCTCCTCGCTTAGTACCTTCCTTTTCCTACTCCGGGGAGAAGCTTCGGCAGCTCAGAGATGGGCGGAGTAGTTCGAAAAACAGAACAAGGGAAAGAAGATTGGACGCGTCTCGCTGTCATGGACGAGCGAGTGTCGGACGATCTTCAAAGAGCTGCGAGACAAGGGAAAGAAGGTCTCAAGATAAAGGGAAGACTTTGGTCGAACTCAAAGCAAGGATGGGCAGTGAAGCGGAAGTCTGTGTGTGCGCTCATGGGCAAGAGCCAAAAGGGAACTGAGCGGAGAAGGACGACGTCGCCTTGCTTGCTTTCGCGGAGGGATCTCTCCTCCACGCCGTATTCTCCTCGTTTCAGTCTTCGACGCATCATCAAATGTACGCATGGTGTCTTCAGAAGATGTGACGAGGGGAGAGTGAC
>Ga0123339_10003151_pt1 | contig 11033 bp, 5 predicted proteins | sample lystaG_FD_89956 | JGI IMG/M metagenome (GOLD analysis project Ga0123339, IMG submission 89956) | Glacier valley bacterial and archeal communities from Borup Fiord, Nunavut, Canada, to study Microbial Dark Matter (Phase II) -... | ecosystem: Environmental > Aquatic > Freshwater > Ice > Glacier ... | reverse complement strand
TGGCACATGCCACCTGTTTTATGAAGATCTCCATGCTGATAAAGACCTGATAAAATCACCCTTAAGCTGGCTATGTGGTGACCTGCATCTCGAAAACTTTGGCAGCTATCTGGGAGAGAACAAAATGGTTTATTTTGACCTCAATGATTTTGATGAAGGTATTTTAGGCCTGAGAAGTTATGAAATAAGCCGAATGCTGACAAGTATTTTTATAGCGTTTGAAACCTTAAAAATTGATCCTGATCAGGCGGCAACCATGGCTCGGCAACTATTGACGAACGCATCCTTTGGTGCTGACATAGCGTGGCAGGAGTTACTGCTTGAGAGTGCCAGGCAGTATGCAAAACAAGTAAAAGATTATTATAAACAGTTCGTTAGAGACTATAAAGTAAAAAAATACCAGCACCCAGAACCCGCATAAAATTAGGTCAGGACCTCTTTACCCAAGCAGTTTAAAAAAATACCCACAGCCAGAATACGTATGAATTAATTTTCTTGCCTCCAGGGTAAATCTAAATAAACATTGATCTCTATATAAAAGTGACAGCATATCGCTTTTCATGGCTTTCATATTGCTAATCACACTGGGCAAATAAATAAAAACCTTTTTAATCCATTATTATGAGCGTCTTATCATCTGATGATAAAAATTCAAATCCGGTTGCTTCTGACTCTTCGGTTAAAGAATCTGGCGATGACCGTCAGATAGCCCTACCTGAAATACCTGTTGCCAAGAAGAATGAGGTTTCCGAAATATCAATATCATCAGCTGAAGAAAAAAGGAAAAGTATTGACCGCCTTAGCGCTGCAGGAATATTAATTTCAATCGGAATCGTTTTTGGTGATATTGGAACATCTCCGCTATATACCTTGCAAGGTATAGTCAGGGGGCAGCCAATTAGTAAACTAATTGCACTCGGAGGCGTGTCAGCAATTTTCTGGACTTTGTTTTTCCAAACAACCTTAAAATATGTTTTAATTACCCTAAGAGCCGATAATAAAGGAGAAGGTGGAATTTTTGCGCTTTATACCCTAATACGCAAGTATCGCAAATGGCTTCTATTTCCGGCAATCGCAGGAGGTAGTTTCCTGTTAGCCGATAGTATAATTACACCCCCGATTTCCGTATCCTCAGCTATTGAAGGTCTTCTTCCGCTTTACCCTCATCTGCCAACTATTCCGATAATCATTGCGATTTTGGTATTTCTTTTTTTGTTGCAGCGGGCAGGAACATCGTTTATTGGAAATTTATTTGGGCCGGTGATGATTGTCTGGTTCACCATGATTGGCATTCTGGGTTTTGTTGCCATCGAACAGCATCCAGCGGTTCTTGCAGCGCTCAACCCGATCTACGCTTTTAGAATGTTGCATGACCAGCCAAATGGTTTTTGGCTTTTGGGTGCTGTTTTTTTATGTACAACAGGGGCAGAAGCTTTATATTCAGATATGGGCCATGTCGGGAGGCGTAACATTCAAGTCAGTTGGATTTACATAAAAATAACCCTGGTTTTATCTTATTTCGGTCAGTCAGCATGGCTCATGAATCACCTGGGCGAGCGAATTGGTGATAAAAGTCCTTTTTTTGCATTAGCTCCCCCATGGTTTCTATTCACTTGCATAATTATCGCAACCCTGGCCACAGTTATTGCCAGCCAGGCATTAATCAGCGGTTCATTTACCTTGATCAATGAAGCTATCAGACTGAATCTTTTTCCAAAACTTCGAATTGTCTTTCCATCAAATGAAAGAGGACAACTGTATATTCCGGCTATCAATTATTTACTTATGTCGGGCTGTATTGCAGCGGTTTTATATTTTAAAAAATCAGAAAATATGGAAGCCGCTTTTGGCCTGTCTGTCACCCTGACCATGTTGATGACTACCGTTTTATTGAGTTTTTACCTTTATGTGAACAAGACTCCCTGGTATCTTGTGCTCTTGCTGTTTCTAATTTACGTTTCAATAGAGGGCTCTTTTTTAATTGCCAACCTTGCAAAATTTACCAAAGGAGGCTGGATGACCTTATTGGTCGGTAGTGTGATTGCCATTATTATGTATGTTTGGAAAAAAGCCATTGACCTACAGGGTGAATTAAATGAAATGGTAGAACTGGCCCCACTTATCCCGGTTTTTCAGGACCTCAGCAAAGACCTGGAAGTTCCGAAATATGTGAGCAACCTGGTATACCTGACTGCTTCACCCGATCGTGATTCTATTGAAAAGCATATTATTCACTCTGTATTTTACCGGCAGCCGAAAAGAGCTGATATTTATTGGTTTGTCAATGTTGAAGTTGTTGATGAGCCTTATTTGATGAGTTATAAAGTTGACTGCATCGCTCCTGATGATGTGATTCATGTTTCTTTTAAACTAGGATTCAGAATTGTGCCCCGTATAAATCTATTTTTTAGAATAGTGGTTGAAGATATGGCAAAAAATAAGGAGATCAGTGCAGAGAGCCCTTACAGTTCATTATTGAAAAATAATATTTCAACAGATTTCAGGTTTGTGCTAATTAATACTTTCTTATCGGTGACAAATGCGCTTACCCCTTTTCAGAAAATAATTATGAATACCTATTTTTCGATCAAGAAATTTAGCCTTGTGCCCGATAAACAATATGGTTTAGACTATTCAGACACAGTAATAGAAAATGCACCACTTGTGATTTCAAGAGCGAAAGATGTTAACCTTGTGCGGGAGTATTAAATGAAGCTAATACAACTTAAGCATTCACCCATGAACATATTTATATAACACAATGCCCCGTTTAAACGTATACCTTTCAGACTTATCAATTTTTAAGGTCGCTCAAATGTTTAAGCAAACCCTAATTCTTTTTTGTTCCTTATTATTTTTTTCAGACAGCTTCGGACAGGTCTCGGAACGCATTGATACTGTACGTCAGATTGACCTTATCGATGTTCTTCATATGATTCTTCATTCAAAGAATGATACAAATACGAGAAAAAATCCTAAAAAGCTGAATTTTTCATTCATCCCGTCGGTCGGTTACACCCTTTCGACAGGCTTTGCTGCTGACCTTGCAGGCAATGTTGCTTTTTATACCACAGCTAATCACGCAGAAAACCTTTCTGAAATAGAAGGCGATCTGGCCTATGATACGAACGCCCAGCGAATTTTTGTTATTCAGTCGGTCATCTGGTCATTGAATAATGATTATAAATTTGTTTCGGATTTGCGCTGGGAAAGATTTCCTGAAAGCACCTATGGGCTTGGTGCAACGACTAAGGCAAAAAAAGAAAATCCGCTTGATTTTAATTATCTGAAACTTTATAGTACGCTGTACAAAAAACTGATTAAGAATGTGTTTGCTGGAATTGGCTATAACCTTGATTATCATTATAATATCAAAGCAGGTGAAAATAAAGATAAATCAGTTTCAGATTATAGAACATATGGTTTAATGGGGGTATCGACTTCTTCAGGTCTGAATTTTGACCTGCTGTTTGATAATAGGAAGAACCCGATAAATGCCTCACAGGCTTTATATGCTAATTTATGTTACAGGGAAAATAATACTATACTCGGAAGTCGAACAAACTGGCGATCAATACAACTTGATGTTAGAAAGTACCTAAAATTATCACCAAATTCTGATAATGTACTCGCACTTTGGAGTCTTGCATGGTTTACGGCAGGTAACGTTCCTTACCTTGATCTTCCCTTCACCGGTGGTGATGTGTTTAATAATACTGGAAGAGGCTATGCTGAAGGTAGGTTTAGAGGCAAAAACATGCTTTACCTTGAAAGTGAGTACCGGTTTGGCATCACCGCAAACGGACTGATTGGCGGTGTTGTATTTGCAAATGCACAGAGCTTTTCAGAATATCCCGGGAGAAGCTTTACCACCATTGCTCCTGCCTTTGGTACGGGCATCAGATTAAAAATAAATAAGCACTCAAGAACCAATGTTTGTATTGATTACGGGATCGGTATTTATGGATCCCGTGGCGTATTTGTAAATTTGGGTGAAGTATTCTAGCAAGAAAATATTATAGTACTCCTCACTAATTAGTGTACAAATCAGTATAAAAGCGATAAATGGCTCTATAGCTGCGATATTACGTATATGTAAGGTTGAAAATATCAGGCTAAACAGTATTTTTGCCGCCCCGCAGGCATATATTGCGGCAATAGCATGCGTTACTTATTTTCATTTTTAGTTTTCTTTTTTTCAGCCGCGTCCGTCTACTCACAGGCAACTTTTCCCCCACCTTTAAATCGGGTTCAGATTGAGGGGCGCCGAACTCACCACAAAATAATAATCGATGGGATTCTGGATGAAGAAGAATGGAAGTCATCTACTTCTATCGGCTCATTTATACAGGTTGAACCCTTTCAGGGACTTGCACCGACTTTTAACACAGAAGTAAAAATACTATTTGATGACACATTTTTATACATAGGTGCATTTTGTAAAGATAGTATCAGGGGTATTCGTGACCTGCGCGTGCAAGACCTGAGTAGAGATTTTGAAGGTGACAGTGGTGATATTTTCGCCATACGTATTGATGCTTTTAATAAGAAAAGAAACTGCCTGATTTTTGACACCAATCCGTATGGTGTACAAAAAGATGCACAGGTATTTGATGATCAGAACTTTGAAATAAACTGGAATGCTTTATGGCAGGTTAAGACATCTATCACAAGCAAAGGCTGGTATGCAGAATTTGCCATCCCTTTTAAAAGTATACGCTACCCAAAACCAACGGGGTCAAAACTAAGCGTATGGGGCATTAAGTTTCAACGTATCAACCGACGTTTAAATGAGTTTTCTGCCTTTCCAGCCTTTCCACGAACAGTTGATGGGGCCAGGATGAGTTATGCAGCAGAACTTAACAAGCTTGAATTACCCAGCCCCCACTCAAACCTACAGCTGCTGCCTTATGGTCTGTATGTAAATAACAGGCAGGCACTTCATGATACTGTGCAAAAAACTGGGAAATTAAAATTTGGTCTTGATGCCAAATGGGCTCTCACCACACATAGCCAGGTCGACCTAACCATCAACCCAGACTTTGCCCAGGCAGATGTTGACAAACAGGTGATCAACCTGAGTCGGTCATCAATCTTACTCCCTGAAAAAAGACAGTTCTTTTTAGATAATTCCGGCCTCTTTACAGCAGGTCTGCCTGGTTCACAATATCGATCAGATTTTATACAGCCCTTTTACAGCAGAACTATTGGCCTTAACACAGCTGGCCAGCCTCAACCAATTGAAGGTGGTATGCGCTATGTTGACCGAACCGAGGGTAGAACCATCGGGGCGATGTACTTGAGACAACAAGGATCAGACAGTATAAAAGCAACCGATTTCAGCGTATTAAGGTATCAGAAATCGTATGGGCAACAAAATAATGCCGGCTTCTTATTGACCAATAAATATGAGGAAACAGCAAGAAGCAATATCAGCCATATTGCAAATACAACCTTAACGTTTAATGGAATTAATAGGCTGACCCCTAATTTCAACACAAACTATATGGTTTCTGGCTCAAGAGAAGGTCAAAACTCGACCAATGGGCTGGCAGCACTGGCAAATTTTCATTATGAAAATAATAAGTTTTATTTGAACACCGAGCATTATATCGTCACTGACCATTATAATCCGGCGATGGGTTATTTTGCCCGCAGCGGTGTTGTTTACACCAATCTATCTTTCTCGCCGCATATCAGGGGTAAATGGCTAGGTAAAAATATACGTGAGTATCATCCAAGTCTGTTTATTGATATCTACCAGAATATTCATAGGCTAAGCTCCCAGGAACAGAGCTATGGTTTTAACACTGTTGCATTAGAATTCAATAATGGCGGGAATTTCTTTGTGGTTGATATTCTGAACAAACAATCAATCACTACGGCTTTCAGGCCAGTAAATGCTACGATCAGCCCAGGTAATTATTCATTTTGGCAACATATAATTGGTTACCGAAGTGATCAGTCCAAGCATTTTTCAACAGAATTAAATTTGACCATTGGTCATTATTTTAATGGCTCACAAGTAGAATACTCAGTAAATGCCAGATATACCCCTGATCCGCATGCGGTTTTCTTTGTGAATTATGATCACAATAAACTAGATCATCTCGGGCTTTACAAACAAAATATTATGGCCAAACTTCTTGCTGCAGGTGCCCGCATTTATTGGAATCCCCGACTCTTCTTTAACGGGCTCTTGCAATACAATAGCATCGATACTTCATTAAATTATAACCTGCGTATCTCATGGGAGTACCATCCCCTATCCTTTATTTACCTGGTGTTGACCGATATCAATGATAAATCAAGAGTATTTAATGAGCGGCAGTTCATTAATAAAATTTCTTTTGTAAAGCAGTTTTGATCAATGAATCAAAAATAGTACACAGCTACAAACATTCAGGCCTTCTAATTGATTAATTCTTTTCAATTAACAGATTAATCAATTAACACCGCAATACAGCATGGAATACAGACGGTTAGGCAAATCAGGCCTACAAGTAAGCGCCCTTTCATTTGGTACCTGGTTAACATTTGGCAAACAGATTGATGATGCTACAGCCGATGCATTATTAACCTATGCCTATGAGAACGGCATAAATTTCTTTGACAATGCTGAAGCCTATGCAGGTGGCAAGTCTGAAGAAGTCATGGGTAAAATTCTTAAAAGCAAATCATGGCCAAGGGGCTCATACCTGGTTTCAAGCAAGGTTTTTTTTGGCTCAGAGCCAAAAGGCATAAATATGACTGGCCTCTCACGCAAGCATATTCTTGAAGCATGTGATCAGGCTCTAAGACGCCTGCAGGTCGACTACCTCGATCTTTTTTTCTGCCATCGCCCAGATAAAAACACGCCCATTGAAGAAACTGTTCTGGCAATGAATACCTTGATTCAGCAAGGAAAAATTATGTATTGGGGAACATCAGAATGGAGTGGTGTTGAAATTGCGATGGCCTATGAAGTTGCTTCAAGGTATCATATAATTGGGCCTACCATGGAACAGCCCCAGTATAATCTGCTGGAAAGAAATAAAGTAGAAAATGAATTTCTTTTATTATTCCGGGACTATGGTCTGGGAACTACAACCTGGTCTCCGCTTGCCAGTGGCTTATTATCAGGAAAGTACAATGACCTTGATCCTCAGGATACGCGCATTAATATCAAAGGAATGGAGTGGTTAAAGAATAAAACACTGGCCAAAGATAATATTGACCGGGTTAAAAAACTGACGGTTTTAGCAAAAGGTATTGATTTGCCAGTTGCCAAATTATCACTTGCATGGTGCCTTAAAAACCCCAATGTGAGTACCGTAATTCTTGGAGCGTCAAAACTCAATCAACTTCAGGAGAATATTACTGCAGTTGAAGCTGTATCGAAGTTAACCCCTGAGATTTTGACAGAGATCGACAAAATCATGGGCTCAAAACCCAATTTACCCGAATATTGAGAAAAAAAGAATGGATTCTAAAATTAGTAACCTATCCTGATGGGTATGATTTAGTTCGTATTTCCATATTATAGAAGGGGCAATTCAGTCACTGAACTGCCCCTTTTAAGTATAATTAGATTTATCTGTCAGTTTAAAAAAGAAAGAATTACAGCTAGAACCAAATTTGATTATACGAACGTTTCCCAAAGTTTTAGAGTGCTTCTTGTTGCACATTAAATGCTTTAGCATTTTAAGAAAGACGCAAATTAGTTCCCATACCATTGAAAAAATAATTAACTCCGGCAGGGGTTCCCGTACTGGGTATTAACTGATCAAAAGTTGCCAGATCAACAGCACCAGATTGACCCGGTAATGCGTTAATATTTTGGTTGTCAAATTGAACCCATGGCTGCTATTTTACTCTTTTAAACTAATAACCCAACTCAATAAACTGAATATTCTGGGCGGGAATCAAGCCTGCAAATGAGTGTTTTGAATCCGTATTTGTTCCTCTATAAAGGTATTGCGCAGCAGCATTTACTGTAACTGAACCCGTCATTACTATTACCCATTAAAGCGGCAGCTTTGGAGACCATTTCTCGTGCTTGAAACGAGTTACTTTCCGGCTATGAGCTCAAACCCTGAAAAAAAATCATATTCATCCTGGGCATCAAGTATAATTGGTGACACGTTAACGTTTTTCGTTGGAGCATCAGCCGCGGCCAGGATAAGGGGGCCATCGATAGCAGAAGCTAGTTCTGTTTCAAGTAAGAAACTTAATTTCTAGAAACCTGAGCACCCACCATGCGCCTCACTCTTAAAATCGTAAATCTCTTATTATAGGTACTAGCAATGGTTGATTTTTGTGCATTTGCAAATCCGTCATGTTCGCCAAAGGCAAACATCTGACCGATAAATCCGGGTTTAATTGAAGGCTTGAAAACTGTACTATTTGTAATAACCCGTTTATTATTAAATTTCAACAAAGCTCGCTAGTGGTCGGTGTAAAATCGGGCATTTCAATAGATAAATTATACTTTTTCAGTATTAAACGAGCCCTAGATGAATCGCTTAAATTACGGGTTTGTAATTTTTAAGGGCAAACTTGATCAAAGGGTATTTAAATGCAGAAAGGCCAAATTAAGCTGGCCTTTCAACATTTAAAATTAAAGCTATTTTATTAATGAGAAGCCAGGGCCGGATCAATCTTTTGCTTACCATCTTTTATCATCAATACCACCGGCACACAAAGTAAGAAGAATAAACCCAAAGCAATAAAAACCTGCATATAAGAAATGATTGTAGCCTGCTGTGAAACCTGGAAATCCAAGAGCTTGTAGGCCTGGGTTTCTGCAATATTTGAAGCAAAGCCCTTAGACATAAACAGATTTTTTAAGCCCGCAAGTCTGCTCTGTACATTTGGATCAGTTGCATTTAGGTGTTCTACAATTGAACTGCGCACGTTTGTTTGTCTTCTTAACAGATAGGTCGTTATAATAGCCGTTCCAAATGATCCTCCAAGCTGACGCATCATTGCTGTAAAGCTGGCACCCTGCCCGATTTCTTTCCCTTTTAAAGTTGAAAGGGCCAGGTTAGTCACCGGTATGAATAGGAAGCCCAGACCAAAGCCTCTTATCATCAGTGGCCAGAAAAAGTCACCCTGCCCGGTTTGAGGTGTCAGGGTGGCATATACCCAGAAGCAGAAAATAAAGAAAACTCCAAAACCAACAGCCATAAGTAGTTTAGGTGATACTTTTTTCTGTAACATGACACCAATCAGTGGCATCATGAATGCTGTGGCAAGGGAAGAAGGAATAAAAATCATTCCTGCCTGGGTTGCCGAAAAGCCAAGTATCGACTGAACGAATAACGGAATTACCAGGGTTGACCCGTATAGACCAAAACCCAGAATAAACGACAGGGCCGTACCGATAGCAAGAGTTGGATTTTTCAAAACCCTTAATTCTACTACCGGACTCTTAGCAACCAGCTCTCTCCAGATAAAAAAGAACAAACCGAAAAATGAAAGTATCGAGGCAATGACGATATATTGAGCACTAAACCAGTCGGCCTCCTGTCCCTTTTCAAGTACCAACTGCAACGCCCCAACTCCTAATGCTAGTAAACCAATACCAGCCCAGTCTACCGATGCATTTTTATCGTAATTGGCAAATTTTGGACTTTTAATATATTGAAGCGTAAGTAGGGTGGCAACAATACCTATGGGAATATTTACGTAAAAAATGTACGGCCAGGAAGAGTGGTCAATTATCCAGCCTCCTAATGGTGGGCCCAGGGTTGGACCAACAATTACACCCAGCCCATATATGGCCGTTGCCTTCGCCCGCTCATTTGCCGGATAGGTTTCTGTTAAAATCGTTTGTGAGGTGGCAAGTAAAGCTCCCCCGCCGGCACCCTGTATAAAACGGAATCCGACTAATTCCCATAGATTAGTTGCCTGCCCGCACATAAAGGAAGCGATCGTAAAGATGGCAATTGATACAGCAAAGTAGTTTCGCCTGCCAAATTTCATTGAAAGCCAGGTACTCATAGGAACTACAATGACGTTTGCAATCGCATAGGCTGAAATAACCCATGTTATTTCCTGGGTTGAGGCATCAAGGTTACCTGCCATGTCACGTAAACCAACGTTAACAATAGAGGTATCTACAATTTCAAGAAGGGCACAAAAGATTACAGTTATGGTGATGATGTACCTCCGCGCCCCGTATTCAATCAGTGATTCATCGTTCATTTGTTATCAAAGTTTACGGTCACAGTCACATTCATACCCGCACGCAAGAAGCCTATATTTTTATTATGGGCATCATTTTTATCAAGTACAATTTTTACAGGAATTCTTTGCACAACTTTTACAAAGTTACCAGTAGAATTATCTGGTGGAAGCAGGGCAAAACGAGCACCTGTTGCTCCCGATATTGATTGAACAGTACCCTTGAACTTATCGTCTGGAAAAGCATCTACATCAATATCTGCATCCTGACCTGTGCGCATTTTTTCAAGTTGCGTTTCTTTAAAATTTCCTACAACCCAGATTTCATCACTCAAAACCAATGAAAAAAGTGCCTGACCAGCAGTGACAAACTGACCTTGCTGAACATTTCTTTTTGAAACAGTTCCACTTTCAGGAGCAAGAATTGCGGTATATGATAATTGAAGATTCGCAAAATCAAGATCGGCCTGACGCTGCTTAACCTGTGCCTGGGCTACTTTAATTTGTTCGGTGGTGGCACGGGTCTGCAATACGCTTGACTCAGTCTGACTACTTGCCTGTCCACGTTGATTTTGAACAACCTGCAATTGTGCTGCTGCTGTTTCTTTATCAGCCTCAGCCTGATCATATTGTTGTTGTGTAATAGAATGATCTTTAATCAGATTAGCATACCTTTCAAAATCTTGTGCCGCACGGCGGGCACGAATACGGGCGGCTTGAATCTGTGCCTGTACAGCCAGTGCATTAGATCTGAACGAGGCTACGCTCTGACGGCTTGAATTAACATTGGCCTTGATAACATCCAGATTCGCATTCGCATTATCAAGTGCGGCCTGCGCCTGCTCAATTTTACTCAGAAGATCTTT
>Ga0123339_10003146_pt1 | contig 11040 bp, 8 predicted proteins | sample lystaG_FD_89956 | JGI IMG/M metagenome (GOLD analysis project Ga0123339, IMG submission 89956) | Glacier valley bacterial and archeal communities from Borup Fiord, Nunavut, Canada, to study Microbial Dark Matter (Phase II) -... | ecosystem: Environmental > Aquatic > Freshwater > Ice > Glacier ... | reverse complement strand
CTATAATTTTTGACTATTAGATTGTTTCTCATGCAAATAGCAGTATCCAATTGGATTTTGGGTTTTATTGCGGCAGCGGGTTCCAGCTTTTGTTTTTCCATGGCAATACCCTGCAACTATGGTTTTATTTGCAGCCAGCATATTTGTTGTTCTTGTACTTGTCCAACTCCATTGCGCTAAAGATGAAGTCTTTTCAATTTGATCCTCATTGTGGAAATTGGGGAAAAAGTCAATTCCAGTAATGCTCTCAACCTGATCAATGGATACAACAAAGGATTGCAAACCAGAACTTTGTGAAGCATTGGGAATTAGAAAAGCAATTCCTTTTATCTCTGGCTCCCTGTTATCCAGGATCACTTTATAGTACCATTCAGGAACTGAAACATGATCGGCTCCAATAGTTTTCAACTTCTTACTCAGCACCGGACCTGTTACTACCAATATTGAATTGTTTTCAATGGCCCATGCACGGACCAATTCTTCCAACTTTTTCCAAATGCCTCTATTGAAGCCGGGCACCTGAGGACTCATGTTACTGTAATAAAATGATTGGGCCATTGCCGTTGACGACCATCCCATATCGGCTGCGGGAGCTAAATGACCTCTGTCATATCCTGAACCTGAATAATCTATATCATTGGCAGTTAAGGTACTTACGGCAGGGTCAGGCTTGAACTTATTGGTTCGCTCACAGGCTTTGCTCGTCTCCTCCTTGGTGAGCTCGTAAGCCACCCAACTTGCCTGTTCGTGTTCTTCATTGTATAAAAAAGAATATCCCAGATGTGATATTACTACATCACCCTTGCCAACTTTGGGAATCTCCTGATGTAATTTCAAGGATGGATTAGGTACTTCCTGGGCACCGGAATAGGAGAATATAAAAATCAATATAAAATTGACAACGAAGAAAAGTCGGTTCATGGTTAGGTATTTAAAACATCTCTCAGCAATAAAACCCATACGAAGCCAGGGTTTAACATCTATCTTCTAATACCTTTTTATGTCAGTAAAAAAAGCAGTACAAATATTACGATAATTTATAATACAAGTATCACCTTCAAAAATTAATTTTAATCAAAAAAAAATGCCTTTTATTGTTTATAATGATTGAGAAGGCATTTTTATGAAACAAAAACTATTGTTGTTTATTTTGCCCCAGGAGCACGATAACTGACAGATTGTTTAGATGCTGCGTCAATATCTTCTGGTGTAAGTAATACAGTCATGGAAATCCTAACCAGACCGGCTGCATTCACCCTTAATCCAACAGCTGCCGCAGAAATATCATCAGGGAGTTCTACAACAAGAATCACATCATCCTTACCAAATGCATAATAAAATGACTCCACTTTACCACCCATTGCTGACAACATTTTCTCAATGGCAGCTTTACGTCCAGAGCCGCCTTCCTGCATTAATCCCTTAGTTCCATCGGCGTTATAAGTTCCTTTAATTAAATATTTTTTCATTGTTAACTGTTTTAAATTTACCTACTCTTATGGCTTTTCGGATTTGCCCCGTTTTATAATGGTCGCTGGTCTCCATTTTATTTTGTTCATAGAGATAATGCTTTAAGAGATAATTTAAACCTCAGTAGAAGATAGTATTAAAGATACAAAATTATGCTTACACCTCAAAATTAATTGATTGCTTTTTACAATTAAAATAGTTTATTCTAATTGTAAATTTTATTGAATGATTTTTGGGCCCGATTGGCTATGTCAATTACCTATTTCTATGGATACAAAAATTAAGCTGTGAGTACCAAACACTACCAGATATGAACAATATAGATGTTTATGTGTAGGATCAGATGATTGGTATAGAACAGAAGGAGGAAGTGTAAGAAGTGGGAAGAAGGATAGTTGTCTGCATGAGCGCTCCGTCGAACGCTTATAATCAACTTAACTAAAAGGTATTCAGCACATAAAATATGGTATCAATATCCCCTGATTATTTGTAAATCAGGGGATATTGGTTAATAAATATGATATATCTCTTAATCCATCATGTCATTACAAAATAGAATCAAACAATCTCTGCTGTTACATCACCCGTAGGCTGCCTACAAACTGGCTGTCTGAAATAACGGTCTGATTGGCCTTTTGGAAGGAAAGGTAGCATTGCACTTCATCCCCTGAAAAGCTGGCAGGCAGGGTGATGGTCTGGCTTCCTGCTATTCGGGTTTGGCCACTCACTACCCATATTGCATTTTGTTTAACTGGGTTGTACACTACCAATACTGCATTGTCATTTCCCATGGCATCAATTTTTGCTGAATTATTATCCCATGAAAACCCAATCTCGTTGGCGGAATTTGAAATTGCTGTTGGGTTTAATGCCCCCGGCAACTTTCCCTGACTGACCATTACCTTGGAATAATCAATCTCATAATCCGGGAAGGTGCCTGTAATGGCCTTTTCCAAATGATAGGAAGTGGCTGCATTGTAGGGTGACATATGAACTGCCCGATTTTTGAAACCCAAGGGCAGAAAGCCTTTCAGTGGACTCAGAAATTGAACAACGGTTAGAAACTTTGCTCTTTGATTTTGCTGAGCGATTGATTTTGCATCGGTTCTACCTGATTCTTTGGAACGCATATAATCAATGCCGTTCCAATTTCCGCCGACCACTGTTCCGACCTTGCCGGAGAATCCACCCGTGAGACCTTGATTGATCCTACCCATGATAATTGGTTTTTTAATTGATAATATCTGGACTTGATTGAACGATACAAGAGAAAAATCCTACTTTTTCATTTTGTCATAACTAAAGGCAGGTAAAGTTAAACAACTTACTTAATAAACAACATTTTTTTGTATATTATTACATTATCTATTATGATATTTGTACATGGAAGCCGGACCTAAGGATTTGCAGTTGCTTTTTAACCCTCCACGTTGAAACGCCTTCCGCCCCGGAATACTTCGGGCAAATCATGAGGCCCCATGTTCCTTGCCAGAAGCCATCATACCTCAAAGCAAACACTTTCTGAATAATCCCGGCGATCTCTGGATTCAAAAAAAAGGTAAATATGCGTGGCATCGTTGGGTTCAACGGGCAGTTCAAACGAACCGTTCAGGTCATTTCTTGTAATGCCCGTGGTCATTATATCTGAATACTGGCCATCGGCAGCACTGATGACCATCAACTCATCCTTAAGGTGAATCCCACCCAGATTAAGGTCCTGCGGCCAGCTCACTTCAATGATGGGGCCACCCACTTCCGGCCTCCCTGCTATCAGTCCAATTGGCAGGGTCAGTTTACCGGTTGTTAACCTGAGCAGTTTGGGATCCATCAGGCTTCCATCCTTTGCAAAGGCCGGTGAGTTGGCTTTCTGGAACATCCGGAACCCACTGGTCATCATCGCAGCCGGATTCCATACCTGGGGAATGAGTGCATCTTTAAACTGGCCGCAAAACTTCATGATCGCTTTAAAGCGTTTCTGATTGAGCAACATAGCAGGAGTACTTGAATCCTTTTTACGCTTTGGTGCACTCCGCACGTAGGTTTTACCATTACGAAATACATAAACCTTATCCCCAAACTTTCCCGATAGGAATGATTCCATTCCCTGTCTTACCTTTGCCATACTTCTATTTTATTAAATTCATTTATAATTTAAATCGAATACTAATATAATAGTCAAATATACGTATTATATTAGTATTTGTGTTGCATTTGTGTTGTATTTGTGTTGAATTATATAAAATAATGGTAAAACAGAGGTAAAATAGAGTTAAAATAGAATCCATTTGCAATACTTTGAGTAAAATAGAATAAATCTCCCCCGGTACAGGTGATAACGACAGATGAAAATTAAACACACAGGCACATAGAAAACATAGAAAATTCAAATTATGTGCTTTATGTATCTATATGTTTGATTCGAAAAAATATAATTAAAATTCATAATTCACCTTCAAAGCCTACCTGCGCCTGCTTGAAAGCAAAGACATTGATGCAGTGTTAATATCGTCACCGGCCTACACGCACCCCGGATTTCTGGAAGCGGCAGTTGATGCCAACAAACATATTTATTGCGAGAAGCCTGCATCAGTGGATGTTGCAGGCTGTAAAAGGGTAGAACGAGCAGGTGTAAAAGCAAATGGAAAACTGAGCATCGTGATAGGTTTCCAAATCAGGCATGCCAGTGCCTATGCGGGAATGGTCAGGCAGATTCAAGAGGGCGCCATCGGCGATGTGATCAATGCCCAGCTTTATTATTTAAGTTCAGGTAGCCCTTACAAGGCTTTCGAAAATGCAAGTGAGGATGAAATCAGGATCAGGAACCAATATAAATTTAATGCACTGTCCGGAGGGATTCTTCTTGACCAGGGGATCCACATGCTGGATGTATGCAATTGGGCATTGCAGAGCAGTCCGCTCACAGCAAGAGGTTTTGGAGGCAGAAAAGGAGCCATCAGCTATGGCGATACATGGAGCAATTTCGAGGTGGCTTATCAATATCCGAAGGAGATCAATGTAAGCCTGCATTGCTCACAGGTGGGGACCAATTTTGGAGATGTATGCGCCCGCTTTGTTGGCACCAAAGGAATCGCGGAGGCTCATTACAGCGGCGGGGTTTTCATTGAAGGCATTGCTCCATGGGATTCAGGAATCCTGCGCAATGCACAGACCGTACTTTCTCCTGACCTGATTGCAAAAGGGGCAACGGGCCAGGCATTGCATGATTCGGATAAGAACAAAGGACAGTCTTTTATCCATAGCATCGAATCGGGTAACTACCTGAACGAAACGGCATCAGGTTCGGCTTCCACATTGGCAGCTATCATGGGTAGAAATTCGGCTACTTCAAACAAGGAAATCTCAATGGAAGAAGTGCGCTCTTCGGATGAACACCTTGATCCAAAGCTTAATATGAGTCAGTTTGACAGGTAGAGAAAAGGTGGAAAGAGGAGAAGGTGAGAAGAGAAGAAATGGGAACCACTAATGATGTGGATGTTAAGGATGTACACTGATTTTTAATTCGTAACCTTCATAATTGTAAAAGACAATATGAGCTGTTTAGTTTTGGAAAAAATATGCTTCACAAAAAGATAAAGTACTGAAAATTTTTCGCCCTACACTTTCTCAATTACATTTATTCAGACGTATTGATGTGCAAACATACATTTATTCAAATGATATTTTGTGGTAAAGCCCATTAATTCGAACGATACTATGGTTTAGACCATGGTTTTTGCATGAATAATCAAATATGTTTCAAGTATTTGTGTAAATTTAACTATAAGACTTTAGATTCTAAGATTTTTAACCGGATTATTTTATTTCAATTCAGATCGGATTGACGATTCAATCTTTTACTACTTATCAAATATATATATTTATTCATGGATTACTACTATGAATTGGATAATCATGATAGGAGATAAAAACAAAAAATCCAATAAATCAATGATTTACTGGATTTTGTTTCGATTTGAAACTTTAAAATTAAGGTGGGCTGTACTGGAGTCGAACCAGTGACCCCTACCCTGTCAAGGTAATGCTCTAAACCAACTGAGCTAACAGCCCTTATTGTATATGCCCTTATGGACACTTTGAAGTCACAAAAGTATAAATTATTTGCATTCTTTATTGATTGGTGAATAAAACATCTAAATTTGAGATTTTAGAATCAGAAAGTTATTTTTGGATCTGATTTCCAGAAGAGAATGACGGGAGGTTTCAGTTTCCATGGATGAAGGGTTCGAATAAATAATAAACTAAAAATGAGGACAAGGATTCGTTGCATTACTTTTTTTGTTTACTGGCTATGTTCAGTGCTGTCAATCAATGCCATAGCCGTTGATGAGACAACCAGTAAACTATACGATGAAACCATCTTTGTGATTTCAAATTTCTCAGGCGTTGATGCTAACCTCAATGAACTTCGCACTGTTCAGCAATTACTGGATCAAAATATTGGTGGATTCAGGTTTTATCTGGAATGGGAAAAACAACAAAATCAACTCATGGTTAAAAAAGCCGATGGAACTTCCATTTCATTCAGGCAAACGCTGCAGGAAATTAAAGAATTCATGGATGGTAATCCTGATAAAATTCTGACTCTGTTTCTTGATTTTAACACCAACATCAATGAATTAGGCGATATCTTTCAGGAACTTGGGATCAATCAATACCTCTACACTTATGATATCAAGGAAGGGTGGTTACCCATAAAATCCATGGTTGAAGAGAATAAAAGGTTGGTTGTTTTTTCGATGCAAGAACACCGTAACAGTCCCGAATGGCTTCACTATGTATGGCATCACGCGGTTGAACCCTATTTTTCTATCTGGGAAGCTCCGGCTTTCAAAGGCGAATTTTTGAAAGGAGACCCAAAAAACAGTCTTCTAATTTACAATGATTATAACTTTCCAAAAAAAAGTGACAATGCCAATAACCTCAAATATGACACCAATCAAAATCCATACCTGATAGAGCATATTAAAAATACATGGACTGCTACTGGGAAAATACCCAATTTTATTATGCTCGATCGTTATGAGGATTGGATAGTAGGTATTGTGTCGTATTTACGTGGTTTTAAAATCATTAAAGGCACAGTGACTTACAATGCGCAGATACTGGACTATGTAAGCTGGGAAAAAACCGGAAGCCTTACCAGTGGAAAGTATTGTTTCCCAGTAGGCCCGGGAGACAATGTGGTATTGACACCCAAGAGTCCGGGCTTTCGTTTTACCCCTGAAACTGTTTTGTTTAACGAACCCAGGCAGAGCATCATACAGCATTTTATAGCCACATCGTATAGCATTACGGATGCTCTTGAAGGTCATTATACATTTGTAAAAGAATGCCACGACTACAGTATCAACGGATTTGACGGAAAGCCTTTAAATGTTCAGTTCATCAACGATTCGATCCGTTCTACAGTAGCCTCATTTGGTGAAAAGAGCTATATCATCTTGCCTGGAGCTGAGTCATTTAAGATGCGCGATCATGACTTTTCGGTGGCTGCGTGGGTGAAAATAAAGGAATATCTGCCCGGCAAAAGAGATTATTGCATCATCGGGACCATGAACAATTCTTATCAACAGGGAATTCATCTGCTGATAAGAGATCAAAAGCCTTACTTCGGATTTTACAACAACGATCTTCAGGGTAAAACAATACTAGAAGCGGGTACATGGTATCATTTGGTATGGAGGTACAACAAGCTGAGCGGTGAACAGGCCATCTTTCTGAATGGCAAGCTTGACAGCCGTTCGCTGGGCCATCCTGCATACAAAGGCAGAGATAATTTGTACATCGGGTTAGCAGGGTTTAACTGGTCATCGTATATGCTGGGTGAAATCGATAACCTGAGTATATGGTCAAGAGCCCTTGGGGAAGAAGAAATATGGGGAATAAGCAAAGAAGTGATTGAAATTGTACCCATAAAAAATGTTTTTATCCAATACCCCATCTTATCCAAAAGCCTGCTGGCACTACTAATACTGTCGTTGCTATTGCTGGGTTATTTCAAAATTCCATTCCGCAAATTGAAAAAGCAGGTTTCCGTTGTTGATAAGATCCGGGGTATCGAAAGTACGATTGTGCACAAACATGAAGCAAATTACATCCAGCTTTTTGGCGATTTTAAAGTACTAGATAAAAATGGGTATGACATAACGGGTCAATTTACTCCCAAACTGAAGCAGTTATTCCTTATTATCTTACTTTATTCACAACGAAATAAAAACGGCATTTCAACCAGGGAGCTCACTGATATTCTTTGGATGGGACATTCTTCCCAGAGTGCCAAAAATAGCCGGGGCGTGACTATCCGCAAATTAAGGCTGATACTCGAATTGCTTGATTCTATCCATATCCATTTTAATGTCGACCGCTGGTCAATGACCTTTGGCGGTTCAGTTTATTGCGACTATGTGGATTGTTTAAACCTTTTAAAAAGAGAGAATGTACATGACACCGATTTTAACCTGAATTTTTATTACATCATTCAGGAAGGTGAACTTTTTAAAGGTGATTCGTTTGACTGGCTAGATGATTTCAAAGGATTCATAGGAAACAACATTGTCGATATTCTCCTGAAATTCATCCATGAACTAACCATTGAGAATGATAGTGAATTAATCCTCAAGTTAACAGACCGCATCCTGATAACAGATCCGGTGAACGATCAGGCCCTGGCCTTTAAACTGAAGATTTTGATCAAACAAGACAACTACAACCTAAGCCGATTTACTTTCGATCGGTTTTGTATACTCTATGAAGAGATGTACGGAGAAAAGTTTAAAGTTAAATTTGAAGAATTAATAGCCTAAAATAAAAACATGTTGTGCAACAGGGTTAATTTTAATTTTTTAATCAATTAATCCACTCAAAATCAAAGTAATTCTTATATTTGAACTCTTATTCAAGGGAGATTAGTAACCCAAATTTAACCCACACTTAACCCGACTGTAAACACCAGTTAAAAGCCTGCTAAGTGCCTTGTATTAAGTTTGTATAAATAATTCTAGTAAAAAGATAACTTGGAGTAAAATTAATTAAAAAGAATAATTCCGTTTTATGAAGATTTGGAATTCCGTTCGTACTGTATTTACCGGCAAAAAAGGCTATTTATGGTTAATTTTTGTAGGGTTCCTTGCTGGGTTAGTTTTTATACTTGCCGGAAGCAAAGTGGTAACTTATACCTCGACCGATGAGTATTGCATGTCGTGCCATATTCACCCCCATGCAGAACAAAGCTGGAAACTATCGCCCCATTACGATAATCAATCGGGCGTGATTGTGCATTGTGTAGAGTGCCACCTTCCACCCAAAGGGCATGGAATGTTGGCGGCCAAAGCCAAACATGGAGCCATCGATATATATGGTTACCTATTCAAGGACTCAGCGGATATCAACTGGGAAGCAAAGCGCACACTGGATAAAGCCAAAAAATTCGTTTACGTAGAATCGTGTACCAAATGCCATCAGAATTTATTCCCAAAAACACTTTCTGTTGAGGGCGAGAATGCCCACCTTAGCTTTCTGACCAGCAAAGCAGATGTAAGCTGCTTAAATTGTCACCTTGATGTGGGGCATTTTGACCCGACCAGAAAACATGAAGAGAACACCAATTTTGGAGTTACAGCTACCGTGAATGCAGAGTTATTCACCGAACCTACTCCTGTTACCAGCTTTACAAATTTCACTGAAAAAATTCCGGGAACGAGTCTTTCATTTGAAATGCAAGCAATTCCGGGTGGCCAGTTTATCAGGGGAAGTTCCAAAAAAGAGCCCCTTAGAAAACCTGATGAAGGGCCGGCACATCCCGTGAAACTATCTCCATTTTTCATGGCTAAAGTAGAAGTTAGCTGGGATGAATACCTTGAATTTTTTAAAGCAACCTCTTCCCAGGGACGTAAAGAAGCTGAGGAAAACGAAAATGTAGATGCCATTTCCGGACCGACCCCACCCTGGGGGGCACCCGATCAGGGATGGGGCAAAGGTTCACGACCAGCTATTACTATGTCATGGAAAGCTGCGACGGTTTATTGCAAATGGCTTTCAAAAATGACAGGTAAAAAATATCGTCTTCCCACCGAAGCCGAATGGGAATATGCCTCACGAGGAGGTACCAAAACACCTTACTTTTTTGAAGGAAGTCCCAAGGATTTTACCTCTGAGGGATTCTTGAGAAAAATATTTGGACGTGACACCGCTATCATTCATTCCTATGTTATATACAAAGAAAACAGCAACGCCCAAACTCAAGAACCCGCTTTGGTAAAGCAAAACCCTTTCGGACTGAAAAATATGTCGGGCAACGTGTATGAATTCTGTTCCGACTATTATTCGCCAACGGCCTATTCAGCCTATAAAAAAGGAGCTGTTAATCCTAAAGGGCCCAAAAAAGGCCAGGAGCACGTGATCAGGGGAGGTTCGTTTAAAAGTGATGCCAAAGATGTACGAAGCGCGGCACGTGATTTTACCAAAACAAAGGCCTGGCTTGTCACCGATCCACAAATGCCAAAGAGCGTCTGGTGGTATTCTGATTGTGTCGACATTGGATTCAGGGTAGTGTGTGAAGTGAATGATAGTATTAAAATTGAAAAAACAGTTCCCGATGGAAAATAGTAATAATAAAGGTTTTAACAGAAGAAGGTTTCTTGAATCGACTGCTTTGGCAAGTATCGGATTATTGGGAGCAAGCGCCATGATTGCAGGATGTAAAAATACAAAAGATGCAAAAGATCTTGGATTACCCCCTATTTTAAAGGCAGCTCCCAAGGGTAAAAAACTGCGCGCCGGACTGGTAGGAGTCGGTAACCGGGGAACGGGTGCGGCTATGAACTTTATCAGTAGTGGGCCAGATTTACACATTGTTGCATTGGCTGATGTTTTCCAGGATAGAATTGATGACTGCCGCGCACGCTTTTCAAAACAGAAAATGGAAATTCCTCTGGAGAACTGCTTTACAGGGTTTGACGGATATAAGAAATTAATGGCTTTGGCTGATGTAGATGTGGTAATATTGGCCACCCCCCCGCAATTCAGACCTGAACATTTCAAAGAAGCTGTTTTACGGAACAAACATGTATTCATGGAAAAACCTGTGGCGGTTGACCCGGTTGGAATAAGATCGGTCGTTGCCAGCGCCAAAAAAGCACAGGCCATAGGGTTGAATGTAATAACGGGGACTCAGCGCCGTCATCAGCAGGATTATATTGAAACCTATCAGCAGGTTGCAAATGGGGCCATCGGCCAACCCGTTTCTGCCAGAGCTTACTGGAACCAAAATCATGTATGGTTCCGCACCCGCGAAGAAGGCTGGGATGATATGACTTACATGATTCGTAACTGGAACAACTACTGCTGGTTATGTGGCGATCATATTTTGGATACCCATGTCCATAACATAGATGTGATCAATTGGTTTTTAGGCCGTCAGCCTGAAAGCGCTGTTGGATATGGAGGCCGTGCCCGACGGTTAACAGGCGACCAGTACGACTTTTTCAGCATCGACTTTGATTATGGGCTGGGGGTATTCTCACACAGCATGTGCCGCCAGATTGACAATTG
>Ga0123339_10003145_pt1 | contig 11040 bp, 14 predicted proteins | sample lystaG_FD_89956 | JGI IMG/M metagenome (GOLD analysis project Ga0123339, IMG submission 89956) | Glacier valley bacterial and archeal communities from Borup Fiord, Nunavut, Canada, to study Microbial Dark Matter (Phase II) -... | ecosystem: Environmental > Aquatic > Freshwater > Ice > Glacier ... | reverse complement strand
GGCTCCAAGCGGTCCTCCACAGGCGCACAACACGCCTTCCGGACCAACACCACCCCACACGCGCCAACACAACAACCAACCCAGCCGTCAACCCAAACCCAAATGCGATTGCCCTGCCACGCAGTTGATTGCGGCTTGACGGCATCCGGCCCGGCCACTACACCGCCGCCTCACCAGTCGGTGTGCCCAGGTGGCGGAATTGGTAGACGCGCAGGTTTCAGGTACCTGTGACCGCAAGGTTGTGAAAGTTCGAGTCTTTTCCTGGGCACCAACCGACTGAAGCAGTATCCCGTGGCAACAACGCAGTTCACCCGGGACGCCACCATCCACCTGCACCGGCACGACCTGCCGGCCGGATTGGACCTCGGCCCCGTTGTGGCCGTCGATACCGAGACGATGGGGTTGAACCCTCACCGGGACCGGCTGTGCCTTGTGCAACTATCGGCCGGGCACGGCACGGCGCACCTGGTGCAGCTTGTGCCGGTCGCCCTGGGTGGGCGCGGCTACGATGCACCCAACCTGGCCGCAATGATGGGCAGCCCTGATGTCGTAAAGCTCATGCACTTCGCCCGCTTCGACGTGGCGGTGCTGCAAGCTGCGCTGGGTGTCACTGTCGCCCCCGTGAAATGCACCAAGATCGCCGCCAAGCTGGTCCGCACCTTCACGCACCGCCACGGCTTGAAGGACCTGACGCGGGAGCTGGTCGGCGTCGATCTGTCCAAGGCGCAGCAGACCAGCGATTGGGGCGCGGCGGAGCTGACGGCGGAGCAGGTGGCCTACGCCGCCAGTGACGTGCTGCACCTGCACGCGCTGTGGGCTAGGCTGGAGGCGCTGCTGGTGCGGGAGGGGCGGCTGGCCCTGGCCGAGGATTGCTTCGCCTTCCTTCCTACACGGTGCAAGCTAGATTTGCTGGGCTACCAGGACCCCGACATATTCAGCCATTAGGTTAACGTAACTCTCCGTTGCGTTGGTTTGGTTGACCGGGTGGGGGCCGTTGCCCATACAATGCTCTCCATCTGTGGGACGCCCATGACCGCTGCGCTCGCCATCTCCCCTGCCGATGACATCGAGGTCGCGCGCACCGTGCTTGCGGCGGAGGCTGCTGGGCTGCGCGCGCTGTCGGCGTCGCTGGACCGCCGCTTCACCGACGCCGTGGGGCTGATGGCAGCCTGCACCGGCCGGGTCGTGGTGTCCGGCATGGGCAAGTCCGGCCATGTCGGGCGCAAGATCGCCGCGTCCTTCGCCTCTACCGGCACTCCCGCCCTGTTCGTCCACCCCGGCGAGGCGTCCCACGGCGACCTCGGCATGATCGTACCGGGCGACGCCATCCTGGCGCTGTCCAACAGCGGCGAGACGGCGGAGCTGGCGGACTTGGTGGGCCACGCCCGCCGCTTCGGCATACCCTTGATCGCCATCACCAAGCGCGGCGACAGCGCCCTGGCCCGCGCCGCCGATGTGCTGCTGCTGCTGCCGCCTGCGGCAGAGGCTTGCCCAATGGGCCTGGCACCGACCACCAGCACGACGATGCAGCTTGCGCTGGGCGATGCCCTGGCTGTCGCGCTGCTCACCCGGCGCGGCTTCACCGCCACCGACTTCTCCCAGTTCCACCCCGGCGGCACGCTGGGCGCGCAGTTGCGCCGGGTCGGGGACCTGATGCACCGTGGCGACGCCGTGCCGCTGGCCGAGGCCGGGTTGCCGATGGACCGGGCGCTGCTGGTGATGACGGGCAAAGGCTTCGGCTGCCTGGGTGCGCTGGACGCCGCCGGGCGGCTGGCTGGCGTGCTGACCGATGGAGACTTGCGCCGGGCCATGGGGCCGGACCTGTTGGCCCGTAGGGTGGAGGACGTGATGAACCGTATCCCCCGCACCATCGGCCCCGATGCCCTGGCCGCCGAGGCGCTGCGCCTGATGGGCGGCACGCGCCCCGTCACCAGCCTGTTCGTGCTGGATGCGGACAGGCGGCCCTTGGGATTGCTGCACATCCACGACCTACTGCGCGCCGGCGTCGCATGAGCATCACGCCCCTGCCTCGCGGTAATTTCGTGCCTGGACGGGCGGACCGCCTGTCCACGGCCGGATCGGTGCAGCGCCGCCCGGCGCCCACCGCTGCCGGGATCGCCCGGCGCCGCGCCGCCGTATCGCTGACCAAGTGGGTCCTGCCCGTGGCCGCGCTGGCGCTGCTGGCCTCCATCGCTGTCTGGCCGGAGCTGACGCGGGTGAAGGAGCAGGGGCGCATCGCGTTCCGCCGCGCCTTCACCGGCCTCGCCGACGCCTCCCGCCTGCGGGAGCCGCGGTATCGCGGCGTGGACGAGCGGGGGCGGCCCTACACCGTGACGGCCGACTGGGCGGCGCAGGCCGGGCCGCTGCGGGTCAACCTGTCCGAGCCGAAGGGGGACCTGGTGCCGGATGGCGGCGGCTGGTTCATGGTGCAGTCGCACGAGGGGACATACATCCAGCACTCCGGCCAACTGGACCTGTCGCACGACGTGGTGCTGTACCGGGACGACGGCACGGTACTACAGACCCAAAGCGCCGCCATCGACGTGAAGAACGCCGCCGCCGCCAGCAACGACCAGACCCATGCCGAGGGGCCATTCGGCGTGCTGGACGCCCAGGGCTTCACCCTGACCGAGAAGGGCGCCGTGGTGCAGTTCCACGGCCCGGCCCGGCTGGTGCTGAACGGCGCGACGCGATGAGGGCCATGTTGCTCGCCTTGCTGATGCTTTTGGTGCCCGCCGCGGCCATGGCCCAGGCTCTCGACATGTCTAAGGGCGGCCCGGTCGAGGTGACGGCCAGCGAGGGCCTGGAGCTGCGGCAGAACGAGCAGATGGTGATCGCCCGCGGCAATGCCCGCGCCGTGCGCGGCGACGTGACGGTGACGGCGGACCGGCTGGTCGCCCGCTACCGCCGCAAGGCCGGCGCCGCGGCTGCCGTGGCGCCCGCCGCGCCCGGCCCGGTTGCGGCGGACACCGGCAACAACGAGATCTACCGGCTGGAGGCGGAGGGTAACGTCCACATCTTCACCGCAACCGACCTCGCGGTGGCGGACAAGGCAGTCTATGACATCGACCAGGCCGTGCTGCTGCTGACCGGGTCGGCGCTGAAGCTGACGACGCCGCAGCAGGTGCTGACGGCGCGCGATAGCATGGAATACTGGTCGGCCAAGCACATGGCGGTCGGCCGTGGCCTAGCGACCGTCACCACCGCCGACGGGCGCCGTGTGTCGGGCGACACGCTAGTGGGCTACACGACACCGCCCGACCAGCCCGCGGCGCCCCGCCCCGTGGCCGCGGCGCCGGCCCGCCCGGGTGCGGACCCGCTGATGACGTCAGGCAAGCTGCAACGGGTCGAGGGGTTCGGCAACGTCGAGGTCCGCACCGCGACCGAGATCATACGTGCCGCCCGCGGGGTGTACGTGCCCGACACCGGCATCGCCCGCCTGGCCGGCACCGTCCGGCTGACACGTGGCCAGAACCAGCTGAACGGCGATGAGGCCGTGGTGAACATGCGGACCGGCATCAGCACCCTGTCCAATAAGCCCGGCGCCCGCGTCCAAGGCCTGGTCGTGCCCAATGATCCGCAAGCCGCCCCGCCATCCGGTGCCGCAAGGCCGAAGCCTTGAATGAAACGGTTGCTTTAGGCGAACCCTTGCGCGTCGTGCCCGGGAGCGGTGGCCTGGTGGCGTCCGGTGTTGGCAAGACCTACAAGAAGCGCCCTGTCGTGCAGAACGTCAGCATCCAGGTGCGCCGGGGGGAGGCGGTCGGCCTGCTCGGCCCCAACGGCGCCGGCAAGACCACCACGTTCTACATGATCACCGGCCAGGTCCGCCCGGACACCGGCAGCATCACCCTGGACGGACAGGACATCACGGGCCTGCCGATGTATCGCCGCGCCCGGCTGGGCATCGGCTACCTGCCGCAAGAGGCCAGCATCTACCGCGGGCTGAACGTGGAGCGGAACATCATGGCCGCCCTGGAGGTCGTGGAGCGCGACCCGGACCGGCGCGGCATGATGCTGGACGAACTGCTGGCGGAGTTCGGCATCAGCCACCTGCGCCGCACCCCGTCCCTTGCCTTGTCAGGCGGGGAGCGCCGCCGGGTCGAGATCGCGCGCGCGCTCGCAACCCAGCCCAGCTACATCCTGCTCGACGAGCCTTTGGCGGGAATCGACCCCATCGCAGTCGGCGAAATCCGGGACCTGGTGTCCCACCTGAAACACCGCGGCATCGGCGTGCTGATCACTGACCATAACGTGCGCGAGACGTTGGAGATCATCGACCGCGCCTACATCATGCACGACGGCAAGGTGCTGATGGAGGGCCGCCCGCAGGAGGTCGTGGCCCACGTGGACGTGCGCCGGGTCTATCTCGGCGAAAGGTTTAGCTTGTAAGCTGCCGCCCATGGCGATGGGACCACGGCTCGAATTCAGGCAGACGCAGTCCCTGGTGATGACGCCGCAGTTGCGTCAGGCCATCAAGCTGCTGCAGTTCACGAACTTGGAAGCCGCCGCCTTCGTCGAGGAGGAGCTGGAGCGCAACCCGTTGCTGGAGCGTGACGAACGCAGCGACAGCCTGCCGGAGCTGCCAGCGCCGGACCAGCGCACGCAATCCCTGGACGTGCTGGACGCCAGCACCCTGCTGCGGCAGGAGCGCCTGCCCGATGCGGTGGAGGCCGACCACGCCAACAGCTACGACGCTGGCGGCCCGTCGGACGGCGCCCCGTCCGACATGGGGGCCAGCGACGGCAGCTATGCCGGCGCGCAACGGGGCAGCGGCGGCGGGGACGGGGACGACCGCGGCATCGACGACCTTGCCGCCGCGCCGCGCAGCCTGCGCGCCCACCTGGACGAGCAGCTGCGCCTGAACTTCGCCGACCCCGGGGACCGCATCATCGGCGCGCAACTGATGTCCCTGCTGGACCCAGCCGGCCGCGTCGCCGTCGCCACCGAGGACATCGCCGCCGCCCTAGGCATCGACCTGGCCCGGGTGGAGCGCGTGCGGGCGGCGATGATGCGCTTCGATCCGCCGGGCCTGTTCGCGCGCGACTTGCGGGAGTGCCTGGCTGCGCAACTGGCGGACCTCAACCGGCTGGACCCGGCGATGCAGCGGCTCCTGGACAACTTGGAGATGCTCGCCCGGCGCGACCTGCGCGGGCTGATGGCGGTGTGCGAGGTCGATAGCGAGGACCTGGCCGACATGATCGGGGAGGTGCGCGCGCTGGACCCGAAGCCCGGCGCCGGGTTCGACGCCGGGCCGATGCAGCAGGTGATCCCCGACGTGCTGATGCGCGCCGCGCCGAACGGCGACTGGCTGCTGGAGCTGAACCCCGACACTATGCCGCGGGTGCTGGTCAACGAGTCCTACCACGCCCGCGTCAGCGCCCGGGCCGGCAAGGAGGAGCGGACGTTCCTGGGCGAGAACCTGTCCAGCGCCAACTGGCTGGTGAAGTCCTTGCAGCAGCGCGCCAACACCATCCTGAAGGTTTCGGCGGAGGTGGTGCGCCAGCAGGACGCCTTCTTCCGCGGCGGCGTCGGCCACCTGCGCCCGCTGATCCTGCGCGACATCTCTGGGGCGGTCGAGATGCACGAGAGCACCGTCAGCCGGGTGACCGCGAACAAGTATATCGCCACCCCGCGCGGGGTGTTCGAGTTGAAATACTTCTTCACCACCGCCATCAACGCTACGGGCGGCGGCGAGAGCCACAGCGCCGAGAGCGTCCGCCACCGCATACGCGCCCTGGTGCACGCAGAAGACCCCGAAGACGTGTTGTCCGATGACGCCATTGTTGCAGCACTGCGACGGGAAGGCGTGGACATTGCCCGCCGGACCGTGGCCAAATACCGGGAGGCGTTGCGCATCCCCAGCTCGGTGCAGCGCAAGCGGGAGAAGGCGGTGTCGGCCTGAATGGCACTGCCGCGGCCAGGTCAACCATAGGGGCGCAGCCATGCAGATCACAGTGTCGGGCAAGCAGGTGGAGCTTTCGGACGCGCTCCGCGTCCGCGTCAGCGACCAGTTGGACCAGATCGCCGGCAAGTACTTCGATCATGCGCTTGAGGCCAACGTAACCTTCAGCCGCGCCCGCAGCTTCTTCACCTGCGACATCAACGTGCATGCCGGCCGTGGCCTAACCTTGCGTGGCGAAGGGGAGGCCGGGGATGCCCATAGCGCTTTCGACGACGCCGCAGAGCACATCGCCAAGCGCCTGCGCCGCTACCGCCGCCGGGTCAACGACCATGCGCGCGACCTGGCCCATCGCGCCCGCCCGGAAGCAGCCCGGCAATATGTCCTGCGCCAGGACGAGGATGGACAGCCCAACGGCGTGGACACCCGCAGCGACACGCCTGCATACGCAACCGTGATCGCCGAGAGCCAGGCGGAGATCAACGTGCTGTCGGTTGGGGAGGCCGTCATGCGGATGGACCTGGCGGACCAGATCGTCCTCATGTTCCGCAACAGCGCGACAGCGGAACTGAACGTGGTCTATCGCCGGCCCGACGGCCACATTGGCTGGATCGACCCGACGAAGACCAGGTAATCCGTTTCTACTCCCTCTCCCGAAGGGAGAGGGAGCAGGAGGCTAATGCACCAGGGACGGCAGCATCTCGTGCTGCACGATGGCGGCCACCGCCATGTCGCAGTCTGCGGCCACGGCCATGGGCGAGCCATCGGCGGCGAAGATGGCGAAGGCGGTCGCACCATCCATCCACACCGGCTTCACGTAGGCGACTTGCGCCATGCCAAGCTGCATCAGCTGCATCTGGGTCAGGTTGCGTATATCCAGCTCGTCGGCCGGAAGTGCTGCAAGGGCATCCATGTGCAGCTCGGGAATGTTCACGTTCATGACCTTGCGTTCCTCTATGAAATCGCGGCTCGTGCAGGGGCAACGTCGCGCGTCGGAAACAGTTGAGTGGCCCAACCCGGCGGCGCATCAGGTTTCTGTGCGCTGCAAACGATACGGGTGGGGGCATGCCGCGGATGCGGCGGGATAGGGCGGCGCCGCGTCAGTCCCGTTCGGGCACGGCATCCACGGTGTGGGCTGCATCGGCCCGGGTCAGTTGCCCGCCCTTGTTGATCGCAATCGTCTTGACCCGCACCTCGGGCTGCGGGCGCGCCAGGTCGATGTGCAGCAGCCCATTGTCGAGCCAAGCGCCCTTCACCTCGATCCCCTCGGCCAGGACGAAGGCGCGCTGGAACTGGCGGGCGGCGATGCCGCGGTGCAGGTAAACCCGGCCCGCGCTGTCGTCGGCCTGGCGCCCACGGATCACGAGCTGGTTGTCCTCTTGCGTGATCTGCAGGTCGTCCATCGTGAACCCGGCGACGGCCAATGTGATGCGAAGGCCGCTCGGCCCGGTCTGCTCGATGTTGTAGGGCGGGTAACCGTCGCTGGGCGACTTCTGCGCGCGTTCCAGCATCTGTTCCAAGTGGTCGAAGCCCAGGAACATAGGCGAAGTGAACATCCGGGTGGTCATGCAGCCTCCTCCTTGGAGCGAAGCAAAGGCGGGACCCGTCATGGCGTCCCGACAGGCCATGATGTTGTCAGCGCGGCCCATGGATGCAAGGGCGGCGATTGAACGGTAGGGCCGGGACGGCTACATCGCCGGAATGGATACCCCAACCACCACCCTGCATGCCGCCGAAACCCTGCCAATCCTGCTGCCGCCCCACCCGGCCCTGCGCGCCAAAACGCGCAAGGTCGGCCCGGATGACGCCGCTGCCGTGCGGGATCTGGTGCCACGCATGTTGGCAACGATGTATGCCGCACCGGGCATCGGCCTGGCCGCACCGCAGGTGGGCGTGACGTTGCGCCTGGCCGTCGTTGACCTGATGCCGGACGACGTGCCGGCCCCCATCGTGCTGGTGAACCCCGAGATCACCCGGGTCAGCGAGGACTGGGCCGTGCGGGAGGAGGGCTGCCTGTCCCTGCCCGGCCAGTATGCGGACGTGAGCCGCCCGGCCCGTGTCCACGTCCGCTACCACGACCTCGACGGCAAGGCGCAGGAGCTGGACGCCGAGGGGCTGCTGGCCGCCTGCCTGCAACACGAGATCGACCACCTGGACGGCGTGCTGTTCGTCGATCACCTGTCGGCCCTGAAGCGCAACATGATCCTGCGCCGGCTGGTGAAGGAGCAGAAGCAGAAGGCGGCGGGGTGACGCTCCGCCTCGCGTTCATGGGTAGCCCGGCGTTCGCCGTGCCGGCCCTGCACGCGCTGCATGCCGCCGGGCACACCATTGCCGCGGTCTATTCCCAGCCGCCCCGGCCCGCCGGGCGCGGCAACCGGCTGACGCCCTGCCCCGTCCACGCGGCGGCGGAGGCGCTGGGTCTGCCGGTCCGCACGCCAGTCCGGCTGCGCCGGGACCTGGACGCGCAAGGAGCGTTCGCGGCGCTGGACCTGGATGCCGCGGTGGTGGCCGCCTATGGCCTGATCTTGCCGCAAGCGATGCTGGACGCGCCGCGGCGGGGTTGCCTGAACATACATGCCAGCCTGCTGCCGCGCTGGCGCGGTGCCGGGCCGATCCAGGCGGCGGTGCTGGCCGGGGATGCGGAGACGGGGATCACCGTCATGCAGATGGATGCCGGGCTGGACACCGGGGCGATGCTGTTGCGTCAAGCCGTGCCGATCGGGCCGGACACGACGGCCGCCGACCTGCTGGACACCCTGGCCATGCTGGGCGCCCACATGATCGTGCACGCCTTGCAGGACATGCCGCCGCCGGTGACGCAGCCGGAGGATGGTGCGACCTACGCCCCCAAGCTGACGCGGGTGGATGGGCGGCTGGATTGGACCCTGCCGGCGGCGGTGCTGGACCGCCGGGTGCGTGGCCTGCAGCCCTGGCCCGGCAGTTGGACGATGCTGGGCGGCGAAGTGCTGAAGGTGATGCGCGCCGTGCCGGAAGCTGGGTCCGGCCCGCCCGGCACCGTGCTGGATGCCGCCCTGCTGGTGGCCTGCGGCACCGGGGCGCTGCGGCTGGCGCGCGTGCAGCGGCCCGGCCGTGCGCCGATGGACGCCGATGCGTTGCTCCGCGGCTTCCCGGTGCCGCCGGGGACGCAGTTGGGGTGACCACCTGGGCGCTGCTGCTTGAATACGATGGCGGCCCGTTCCTGGGATGGCAGCGGCAGGCGGAGGGCCTGACGGTGCAAGGCGTGCTGGAAGCCGCCGCCGCGCGCCTGTCGGGCGGGGCGCCGGTGGGGAGCGTCGTTGCCGGCCGCACCGACACCGGCGTGCATGCCGCGGGCCAGGTGGCAATGCTGGCGCTGCCGGACGGGCTGCCGGACGGGAAGGTGCGGGACGCGCTGAACTTCCACTTGCGCCCCTACCCCGTCTCCATCCTGCAAGCCGTCATGGCGCCGCCGGGCTGGAACCCGCGCTTTTCTGCGATCGGACGGGCTTATGCATATCGCATCTTGAACCGCCGGGCGCCGCCAGCGCTGGACCGGGGGCGGGCCTGGCACGTGGACCGGCCCTTGGATGAGGGTGCGATGGCGGAGGCCGCGGCGCTGTTGGTTGGGCATCACGACTTCTCGTCGTTCCGCGCCACGGCCTGCCAGGCCAACAGCCCCCTGCGTACCCTGGACCGCCTTGCGGTCAGCCGCCGCGGCGAGGTGGTCGAGATCGTGGCCGAGGCACGCAGCTTCCTGCACCATCAGGTCCGCAACATGGCCGGCACGCTGAAGCTGGTTGGGGAGGGGCGGTGGCGCCCGGCGCAGGTGGCCAGCGCCTTGGCCGCCCGGGACCGGCGGGCCGGGGGACCGACAGCGCCGCCGGACGGGCTGACGCTGCTGCGGGTCAGGTACCCGCAGGACCCTTTTGCAGCTCCAGGGCAGCACGCGCCAGCAACGGGACGAACACCAGCAGCACCGTCCCTAGGCTGACCACCAGCACCATGGCCGTCGCCCGCCAGCGCGATAGGCCCAGGCCATGCCGGGCCAGCCGCCAATGCAGCCACAGCGCATAGCCGCCCACGCCAAAGGCAAACAGGGTGTCGGCTCCGGCCTCTGACAACCCGGCGTCCATTGCCAGCCGCAGCACCGCAAGCAGCACGAACATCACAGCCAGGATCGCCCACTGGCCCCAGTTGTAGGCGGTGGCGTAGCGCAGCCACCCTTCCTCCTGCCGCCACGCGCGCGCCAGGGTGTGCGACAGCACCGGCGGGGCAAGCTGCGCGACCAGGGTGATCAGCATCGCCGCACCGGCCTCGACCGCCTTGCCCGACAGCAGCAGCAGGATGGCGCCAGCGGCGGGGAACGCGAGCAGCGGCGCCAAGCTGGCCAGGAATGCCTCCGGCGTGGCGCCGAACAGGGCCATGCCATCCATCCTGCCACGCCCGACCAACGCGACGCCACGCAGGGCGGAGAGCCATTGCGGGACCGGCTTCGGGCCGCCGCTCACAGGAACGCCACCAGAACGGCGCGGTAGATGTCGGCCAGGTGGCGCAGCTCGTCCACCGGCACCCGCTCGTCGGCCTGGTGCATGGTGGCGCTGACCAGGCCGAACTCGGCCACGGGGCAGAACCGGGCGATGAACCGGGCATCCGAGGTGCCGCCCCCCGTGTCCAGCCGCGGGGTGCGCCCGGTTGCGGTGGCAACTGCATCCTGCAACCGCTGCACCAAGGGGCCAGGGCTGGTCAGGAACGCCTCGCCGCTGACGGACACGTCCAGGTCGAAGCGCGGGGCGTGCGGGGCGATGGCGGCGCGCAGCCATGCCTCCAGCCCGGCGCCGGTGTGGCGGTCGTTGAACCGGATGTTCAGCCGTGCCCCGGCGCTGGCGGGGATGACGTTGGTGGCGGGGTTGCCAACATCGATGCTGGTGACTTGCAGGCTCGACGGCTCGAACCACTCCGTCCCGGCGTCCAGCGGCGCGGCAGTCAGGGCAGCCAGGGCGCGGACCAGGCGATGCACGGGGTTGTCGGCGCGGTGCGGATAGGCGGCGTGGCCCTGGGTGCCGTGCACCGTCAGCGCCGCGTTCAGGCTGCCGCGGCGGCCGATCTTGATGACCTCGCCCAGCGCCTCGGGGTTGGTCGGCTCCCCAACCAGGCACAAATCG
>Ga0123339_10003144_pt1 | contig 11042 bp, 15 predicted proteins | sample lystaG_FD_89956 | JGI IMG/M metagenome (GOLD analysis project Ga0123339, IMG submission 89956) | Glacier valley bacterial and archeal communities from Borup Fiord, Nunavut, Canada, to study Microbial Dark Matter (Phase II) -... | ecosystem: Environmental > Aquatic > Freshwater > Ice > Glacier ... | reverse complement strand
TTCACCGACGACTATGCCCCCGCGCCGGGTATGACGCGCTTCCTCGCGGGCACGCCGCCGATGCTGAGCCTGCTCGCGCTCGAAGCCGGGGTGGACCTGTTCGCGGGCGTGGACATGCGCGCGGCGGAGGCCAAGAGCGCGTCGCTTGGCGCGCTGCTGATCGCGCGCCTCGCCGAAGTCGCCCCCGATCTCGTGCTCGCCTCGCCGCGCGATCCAGCACAGCGCGGCAGCCATCTCGTCTTCCAGCACGCCCACGCCTATGAAATCTGCCAATGCCTCATCGAACGCGGCGTGATCGGCGATTTCCGCGCCCCCGATCTGTGGCGTGCCGGGCTCACCCCCCTCACGCTCAGCCACGCGGACATATGGGATGCCGCCGAGATCGTCGGCGCGGTGATGGCTACACGCGCGTGGGCCGCTCCGCGCTTCGCAGTGCGCGCCCGCGTTACCTGACGATCCTTAATCCGGCCGGGCCCGCGCCGTAGCACGATCCGTAGCGTTGCGTTGTGTAGGCGTATCATGGGTATCGGACAAAGCGGGTTTGCGGCCCGCGTGGCGCAGGCACGCGCCGAAGCCGCGCAGATCGGGCTCCGGGCACCGTGGGCGGACGAGCCGCTCACCGATGGCCTTACCTATGCGCTGATCGATGCGAGCCATGCCGCACCGGCCCCGACGACCACGATCGTAGACGGCACGCCGGGCAACGACCGGCTGATCGCGGCTGGGGGGTCTTACGGCGTGAGCGGCGGCGGCGGGCGCGACACTGCGGTGATCGATCTCCAAACCGGCTGGTCGCAGGGTGTCGCGTTCGACGGTACGGGAGTCGGGCCGGGCAGCGGCGATGTTTTCCTGAACGATGGCGGAAGCGCCACGCGCCATCTCATCGGCATCTCCAACCTCGAAATCCACGGTGGCACCTCGGGCGCGCTGCTCGACAATTTCATCACCGGCGGCGCGGGAACCGATACGATCTACGGCGGCCCGGGGGACGATATCCTCACCAGCGGCCCCGGCGTGACCACCCTGATCGGCGGGCCGGGCAACGATGTCTACTATGTCCACAACCTGTTCGATCGCGTCACCGAAAACCCCGGCGAAGGCTATGATACCGTCTTCACCACCGTGCCCTTCACGCTGCCGGCCAATGTAGACGCGCTCTACCTGCAAGGCGCTGTCGTCAGCGGTACCGGCAACGCGCTCGACAATCTGATCGTCGGCGACAATGGCGCAAACCTGCTGCGCGGCATGGCAGGGAACGACACGCTCTACGGTAACGGCGGCAACGACCGGCTCGACGGCGGCCCGGGCAACGATTATCTGGACGGCGGATCGGGCGTAAACTCGGCCGTGTACCACCTCGATACCGATTGGCTGCCCGGCAAACCGTTCGACGGCAGCGCGGTCGGCCCGTGGGGCGGCAAGGTGATCATCGATGGCGGTCCGGGCAATGTGGATACGCTGGTCAACATTCAGCGTCTCGAGATTACGGGGTTCGCCAATGCGCCCAATCACATCGTCGGAAGCGCTGGAAACGACATCCTCAAGGGCGGGAACCTCGATGATTATATCGATGGTGGCCCCGGCGCGGACTCGATGGCGGGCGGTCTCGGCAACGACACCTATATCGTGGATAACGCGGCCGACTTCATCCTCGAATATCCGAACCAGGGTTATGATACGGTCTATAGCTCGGTTACCTACACCTTGCCCCCGAATGTGGAAGAATTGCACCTCACCGGCTTCGCATATGCGGGCACCGGCAACGACGGCGATAACGTAATCTACGCAAGCGACCGGGGCTGCCGGTTGCGCGGCGGCGCGGGCAACGACACGTTGTATGGCGGCGCAGGTAACGATATTCTCCAGGGCGGCACCGGTAACGATACGCTCTACGGCGGCGCGGGGAACGATATCCTCGATGGCGGCCCCGGCGCGGACTACCTGGTCGGCGGCCCCGGTGCGGACACCTTCGTCGAGCGCAAGGGCGAAGCGACCGGCGATACGATCGCCGACTTCACCACCGGGCAGGACCGTATCCAGTTGACCGGCTGGGGTGCGGGAACGACGCTGACGCTTGCCGACGCCGCCACCCACCTGTGGACCATCACCGACGGCGTGGACGGGACGACGAACACGCTGACGATCCTGGGGGACGTGAAGCCGAGCGATGTGGTGTTCGGCTGACGATCCCGCCCCCACTTATGCAGCCGTCGGCAGCCGGTAATGCGCGAACTGCTGGCGCAGCGCGACCTTCTGGATCTTGCCCGCCGCCGTGTGCGGAATCGCATCGACGAACACGACATCGTCGGGCATCCACCATTTGGCGATCTTGCCGGTCAGATACTCAAGCATGTCCGCCCGCGTTACCTGGGCGTCGGGCTTGCGCACGATCACCAGCAGCGGCCGCTCGTCCCACTTGGGGTGGCGGATGCCGATCACGGCCGCCTCGGCCACACCCGGACAGCCCACCGCGATATTCTCGACCTCAATCGAACTGATCCACTCGCCGCCCGATTTAATCACATCTTTCGAACGATCGACGATGTTCATATACCCCATCGCGTCGATCGTCGCGACATCGCCGGTATCGAACCAGCCCTGCGCGTCCACCGCCGCCTCCTCATAGCCGTAATAGCGCTGGACGATCCACGGCCCGCGCACGAGCAGACTGCCGAACGCGTGCCCGTCGTGCGGCAACTCCGCCCCGTCCGCGCCGACAATTTTCATCTCCACGCCGAAGGGCACGCGGCCCTGCTTGGCCTGCTCGGCGCGGCGCTCGTCGAGAGGCAAGGCCAGCACCTCGGCGGTCAGCGCGCCCAATGTGCCCATCGGGGACATCTCGGTCATGCCCCAGCTGTGCATCACTTCCAGCCCATAGCGATCCTCGAACGCAGCGATCATCGAGGGCGGCGCGGCCGCACCGCCGATGAGCAGCTTTTTGAGCGGTCCGAGATTCTGTCCGGTCGCGTCGAGATACTGAAGCAGCCCCAGCCACACCGTCGGCACGCCCGCCGTGCTGGTGACGCCGTAATCGTGGATCAGCCGGTGCAGCGTCTTCGGATCGAACGCGGCACCGTTCAGCACGAGGCTCTGACCCATCGCGGCGGTGGCGTAGGGCACGCCCCACGCGTTGGCGTGGAACATCGGCACGATCGGCATGATCACCCCGCGTTGCCCGCCGTCCGACCGATCCCCCGACATGCCGACCAGCGTGTGCAGCATGTTGGAGCGGTGCGTGTAGAGGACGCCCTTGGGATCGCCCGTCGTCCCGCTGGTATAGCACAGGCCTGCGGGCGCGTTCTCGTCGAGCTGCGCCCACGCGAACTCCCCGTCGTGCGCGCCGATCCAGTCCTCGTACGCGATCAGCGGCAGATGGCTTTCGGGCAGATGCGCCCGATCCGTCATGCAAACATAAAGCTCGACCGTGCGGAGATGTGGGGCGAGACCTTCAACCAGCTTGATCAGGTTGAGATCGAAGCACAACACGCGGTCGCCGGCGTGGTTGGCGATGTATACGAGCTGCTCGGGGAACAGCCGGGGGTTGAGCGTGTGCGCCACTGCGCCCATCCCGCAGATGCCATACCAGAGTTCGACGTGCCGGTGCGTGTTCCACGCGATCGTGCCGACGCGGTCGCCCGCGCCGATGCCGCTCGCCACCAGCGCCTGCGCCACCTGTTTGGAGCGCCGATGCACCTGTGCCCAGTTGGTCTCGAGCACGCCGCCCTCGACGGTGTTGCTGATCACCGCACGCTTGCCATGGTTGTGCGCCGCGTAATCGATCAGTTTCCACAACAGCAACGGCCAGTCCTGCATCGTGCCGATCATCGCGCCTCTCCGTCCCAGGTCTTGTGACACCACGGGTAGCCGAGCCTTCGCGCGCACGGAAGCGGGGGTTACGATATTTGAGCGCATGGCGCGGAATGACCTGTGGCCGACGCGCGACGATCCGGGTGCCATGCTGAACGAGGACGAATGCTGGGCACGCTTCCAGGCGCGCGACCGATCCGCCGAGGGGGCCTTCGTCGCGGGCGTGCTGACGACGGGCATCTTCTGCCGCCCCGCCTGCCCCGCGCGCACGCCGCTGCGGCGCAACGTGCGCTTTTGGCCGTGCGCGGCGGAGGCGATGGCGGTGGGCTTTCGCCCGTGCAGGCGCTGCCACCCGCTGCACGCGGTCGCCGATGTGGGGCTGGCAACCGTGACCGCACTGGTGCGCGTGATCGAGGAACAGCCGGGCGAGACGCTCGATTTGGCGACACTGGCAAAGCGCGCAGGCTATTCGCCTGCGCATTGCCAACGGCGCTTCACCGCGATCGCGGGGCTTAGCCCGCGCGCCTATCATTCGGCGATCCGCGCGCGCGTCTATCGCCTCGCATTACGCGAGGAACCGACTGCGACCGCCGCGCTCCACCGCGCGGGCTACGCATCGACCAGCCGGGTGGCGGGCACCGACGGGCCGCTCGGTGGCATGACGCCGACGCAATATCGAAGGGGAGGAGCTGCGATGCGTCTGGACTGGATTACGATGGAAACGATCTACGGCCCGCTGACGCTTGCGGCGAGCGAGCGTGGGTTGGCTTTCGCCTGCTTCGGCGCACACGCGGCGGACGAGCTGCGTGCCGAGTTTCCACATGCCGAGCTGGTGCTCGCCCGGCCCGATATGGGCGGCGTCGCCGATTGGGGCACCGCGCTTGCCGACCATCTTGCGGGCCGTCGCCCTGATCCGCGCCTGCCGCTCGATATCCAGGGCACCGCGTTCCAGCGGCTGGTGTGGGAGTATCTGACGACCATCCCACGCGGGGAAACGCGCACCTACACGCAGGTCGCCGCCGCCGTGAGCAAGCCCACGGCCGTGCGCGCGGCGGCGAGCGCGTGCGGCGCGAACAATGTGAGCTTTCTGATCCCGTGCCACCGCGTGATCCGGAACGATGGCGGACTGGGCGGCTATCGCGGCGGGATCGAGGTGAAGCGGCGGTTGCTCGCGGACGAGACGGCAGCACTGTTCTAGCTCTGTTCTTTTCACTTGACGCGGCGGAACGGATACGGAACATGGGTCTCCAACCGAATCGGAGCAAACCCATGTTCGCACTCACCACCCTGCTCAGCCTCGCCCTCGCGGGCTTCGCCGCCTCGGTCATTGCGCGCGGGCTGGGTGGCACGGCGGAGTAGCGCGCGGCGTCACGATCCGGTCACACGGTGCGTGCAACCGTAGCGCGCTCCGGAGATAGTTCATGTCCATCGCGTCCATTTGCCTGTTCTGCGGCTCGCGCCCTGGTGCCGATCCCGCACATGCCGCGCTCGCCGAAGCCTTCGGCGCGCTGCTCGCGGCGCGCGGGGTGACGCTCGTCTATGGCGGGGGCGCGATCGGCATGATGGGGTTGGCTGCCCGCGCAGCAATGGCGGCGGGCGGGCGGGTGGTGGGCGTGATCCCGCGCTTCCTGATGACGGAGGAAATCGCGCAGCACGGGCTGGCCGAGCTGATCGTCGTGGAGACGCTGCACGAGCGCAAAGCGGCGATGCACGCGCGCGCGGACGCGATCGTGGCACTGCCGGGCAGCATCGGGACATTGGACGAATTAATGGAAGCGCTCACCTGGCGCGAACTGGGGCTGCACGAAAAGCCGATCTGGCTGCTGGGCGCAAAGGATTACTGGCGACCGCTGGTAACGCTGCTTCGCCACATCGCCGACGAGGGGTTCGCGCCGCCCAACCTGTTCGAGCTGGTCGATCCCTTGGCAGGGCTGGACGATCTGGCGGCGCGGCTCGGTGGCGCGGCATAGCGCCACCCGCTCGCGCGCCTAGTGGTTCATCGAATCGAAGAAGCTCTCGTTCGACTTGCTCTCCTTCATCTTGTCGAGCAGGAACTCCATCGCGTCGATCGTGCCCATCTGCATGAGGATACGGCGCAGCACCCACATCTTGGCGAGCACGGTCTTGTCGACCAGCAGCTCTTCCTTGCGCGTACCCGATTTGCCGACATCGATCGCGGGGAAGACGCGCTTGTCGGCAATCTTTCGGTCGAGGATGATTTCGCTGTTGCCCGTGCCCTTGAACTCCTCGAAGATTACCTCGTCCATTCGGCTGCCGGTATCGATCAGCGCGGTAGCGATGATGGTAAGCGAGCCACCTTCCTCGATATTACGTGCCGCACCAAAGAAGCGCTTGGGCCGCTGGAGCGCGTTCGCGTCCACGCCGCCAGTCAGCACCTTGCCGCTGCTGGGCACTACCGTGTTATAGGCGCGACCGAGACGCGTGATGCTATCGAGCAGGATCACGACATCGCGCTTGTGCTCGACCAACCGCTTGGCCTTTTCGATCACCATTTCGGCGACCTGCACATGCCGGGTAGCGGCTTCATCGAACGTGCTGCTGACGACCTCGCCCTTCACGCTGCGCTGCATGTCGGTCACTTCCTCGGGCCGCTCGTCGATCAGCAGCACGATCAGGAAGACTTCGGGGTTGTTGTCGGTGATCGCCTTGGCGAGGTTCTGCAACATCACCGTCTTGCCCACCCGCGGCGGCGCGACGATCAGCGCGCGCTGGCCCTTGCCTTGGGGGCTGATCACATCGATGACGCGCGCGGACTTGTCCTTTACCGTGGGGTCGTCTGAATCGAGGATCAACTTGTCGGTCGGATAAAGCGGGGTGAGATTGTCGAAGTTGACGCGGTGGCGCACCGTCTCGGGATCGTCGAAGTTAATCGTGATCAGGCGCGTCAACGCGAAATACCGTTCGCCGTCCTTGGGGGCGCGGATTTCGCCGTCGATCGTGTCGCCGGTGCGCAGCGAATACCGCCGTACCAGCGCGGGCGAAATATAGATGTCGTCCGGCCCGGCGAGGTAGCTCGCCTCGGGCGCGCGCAGGAAGCCGAAGCCGTCCTGCATCACTTCGATCACGCCCGATCCCATGATCTGCGAGCCGTTGTCCGCGATGGACTTCAAAATGGAAAAGAGAAGGTCTTGTTTGCGCAATGTGGAGGCGGCTTCGATGCCATGCTCCTCTGCCATGCCGACGAGTTCGGTGGGCGTTTTGCGCTTCAATTCTGCGAGATGCATTCGGGTATCCTGAGGGGGCCCGGCACGATCTTGTTTTCGAATTTTGGCGGGGCGCGGAGTTGGCCCCGCGAATGGGGGCGCAATCAACCTATGAACAGCGCGACGGGCCGTCAAGCGTGGCCCCGCGATGTTGCGACGGTTTCACATCGCGCAAAGACAAGTACGCTTGACATGACAAGCACGCTTGTCTAGTTCCACGCCCAGACGCAACGCGAGCCGAACCCCGTGAACAACCGCCTACCCCTGCTGCGCGCCGAACATGGCTGGAGCCAAGCCGAACTGGCCACCCGGCTCGGCGTCAGCCGCCAGACGGTCAACGCGATCGAGACGAGGCGCTACGATCCCTCGCTCCCGCTCGCGTTCCGGATCGCGCGGCTGTTCGCGCAGCCGATCGAGGCGATTTTCAACCCCGAGGAGACGAACGATGGAGGCAATGATGGATGACGCACGCAGCGCGAAGTTCCCGCGCTGGATGGTGGTGGCGATGTATGGCCTGTTCGGCGCGGGCGCGGCGCTCAAGTTGTTCGGCCCGGGCGGCGCGTGGGGACCGGCGAGCGTCGCGGGCGTGGCGCTGATGATCGCGGCCTATCTGTTCGCCGCGCGATTGTTCCGCAGCCCGTGGTGGGGCGGCGCGAACCGGCCCGACAAATGCCTCGACGAGCGCGAACTCAGGCTACGCGACCGCGCCTATCTGCGCGCCTACCGCGTGGTGGGGATCGTGCCGCTGTGCGTGGTGCTCTATTCCGCGATGGCACTGGACGACGGCAAGCTCGCGCCGCACCTGTGGCTACCGCACAGCTATGCGGATGCGAACATCCTGTTCTGGGGCGTGTTCCTGGTGACGATGACGTTGCCGGCCGCGATGCTGGCGTGGGCGAGGGAGGAGTGAGGGGCGACGGCCCGTTGCAGGTTTTGGCAAACCTTGTCATACTGTGCTGATGGCGACGATGAATATCTCACTCCCCGACCTGATGAAATCCTGGGTGGAGGCACAGACCGGCACCGGGCGCTACAGCAACGTGAGCGACTATGTGCGCGATCTTATCCGCCGCGAGCAGGAGCGTGGGGCCAGGATCGCGGAAATGCAGGCGCTCGTCGATGAAGCGCGCGCGAGCGGTCCGAGTGCGGAGAGCATGGCCGACATCCGCGCGCGCGCGCTGCGGACCCGGGCGGAGCGCGACGCCCAGCCGAACTGACAGGCGGTGGCGCATTATCGCCTGGTGCGCGCTGCCGCCTAGGATGTAGCAAACATATTCACCGACGGCGTGGACCGGTTCGGTCTGGCGCAGGCAGACCGATATCATGACGGACCCGAAGCCGCGTTCGTATTCTTGAGCGAATACCCCCGCGCGGCCCTCCTGCGCCACGAGATCGATCCTCCGGTGCGCGCCCATCGCTACAAGGCGCACCTGATCGTCTATGAGATCGAGGCCGCGGGCGGGATCGTTGTCTTGCGCGTGCGGCACAGCCGCGAGGATTGGCACAACGATCCCTGAGGAGGGGGCGAGACGGGGGCGGCAGCCTACCCCCGCGCGCGCCGCGCGGCGAGCAGCGCCGCGCCGCGCCGCGCCGAGGCCGAGCGCGGCAAAGGAGGCGGGTTCGGGGACGCTGGTTCCGCCGTTGCCGACGCCCGGCGAGAAGCTGAGGCTGTATTGCCCGGCGTTGGGCGTAGAAGGATCGATTGAGAAGGTCGGATCGACGAAGGATTTGATCCAGCCCGCGCCACCGCCCAACCCGCCGGAAATATATCCAGTGGAATTTAAGAAAAGCAAGACGTAATAGGGCATGTTGGTGTGAACGGAGTAAATGCCGCTCGTAGCGAAGTGACCGGTGGTGATCGCCCCAACAGTCCTGACGTCAAGGGTTCCGGCATCGCCCGTTCCAAAAAATACCGCTGGTCGGATGTGCCGCGCGAAAACACATCTGTGAGCTGAACTGACGAACTTGCGGCAAGCAATTGTCCATTGGGATAGCTCGAATACATCTTGAATACACCTGCATCACGCTCGTGAATGTCGACAACGCCGGATGGTCCATTGATCTCGAGGGCATCGCTTATGGTTACGCCGACCGATGCAGTGCCACCATAGCCGTTGATCGGCAGCCCGCGGAACGTCTCGTAGATGCTCGCCCGCGGCGACCTGGCAGTCCGGATATGCACCACCTCGCTCGCAGAGCCGTGCGGGCCGGAGAGCAACTGCGCGTAATCGCCCGTTCCCGTGATCGTCTGCCGGTAGGCCGGATCGCCGGTGTAGCCGCCCGATCCCAAGTCGATCGATCCCGTCACGCTCGCGCCCGGCAGCGGTGTGCCGTGCGCCGCGCCGCAGACCAGCGCAGTTGCCGCCGCCGATCCGAGTAGCTTCCGGTAAGTCATCCCTGTTCCCCTGTGCCTTTCCGCTGCCCAGCCCGCCCCACGTCGGCAATGATTACCACTCCCCCCCCCCCCGCTTCATTAGAGTTAAGTATTTGTGACATATGCCAAAGGGCGCGCGCTCCAACGATGCCGCCCTGAGACTTGCCCGCGCTCCGCGCCGGTGCCATGTCCTTCATTATGCTAGTGCTCCCCGCCTCGGTCCAGGTCGAAGCCGCGTGGGATGCCGAGGCGGGCGCTTGGGTGGCGACTTCGGACGATGTTCCGGGGCTGGTCGCGCACCATGCGGACTACGCCGCGCTGATTGCGCTGGTGAACGAACTCGTGCCGATCCTGCTTGTCGAGAATGGTCTTATCGCGCCGGGCGGACCGCCGCGCGACCTGCTTGTCCACATGGCGGCGCACGTGCTCACCCGCTCGACGGCGCGCCTCGCGGCGCGGCGATGAACATCGTGATCGACATTCCGGATGACCTCGCTGCGCGGCTCGGGACCGACGGCGACATCCCACGCCGGGCGATGGAGGCGCTGGTGCTCGAAGAGTTTCGTGCGGGCCGGATGACGCGGGAGGAGCTGAAGCGGATGCTCGGCTTCGAGGTGCGCAATGAGTTGGATGGCTTCCTCAAGGCGCATCACGTTTACGAGCCTTACGGGATCGGCGATTTGGAGCGGGAGCGGCAAGACCTCGAACGCTTGGGCTTCTGAAGCCGCGTGCGGATCGTCGTTTCCGATACGGGGCCGCTGAATTATTTAACTCTGATTGAAGCAATCGACCTGTTGCCGCGCCTGTTCGGACGGGTCTTCGCTCCGGCGATCGTCGGTGACGAATTGCGCCACGCGCGCGCACCTGCGGTGGTCCGGGACTGGTTGGCCGCGCGCCCGGCGTGGTTCGAGCTTGTCGAGACCCCGCCGCTTGCGACGTTGCTGCTGCCCGCGCTCGACCCCGGCGAGCGCGCCGCGATTGCGCTGGCGCATTCGCTCCGGGCCGATCTCGTGCTGATGGACGACCGGGCGGGGGTCGCGGCGGCACGCGCGGAAGGATTCGCGGTCGCGGGAACGCTTGGCGTGCTCGACCTCGCGGCGCGACGCGGGCTGACCGATCTCGCCGCGATGCTGGCACGCTTGCAGGCAACCAACTTCCGGTGCCGACGCGAGACGATGGACGCGCTGCTGGCGCAGTTCGAGGCGGAGCGCAAAGGGGGCCGCGGATCGCTCGGCTCGCAAGAGACGAAACGACCTCACCCCCCGTTGAACCGCGCCTCCCGCTTCTCAACGAACGCCGCCATCCCCTCGCGCTGGTCCGCCGTCCCATACAGCGCGTGGAACAGGCGGCGTTCGAAGCGGACGCCCTCGGCAAGCCCGATCTCCTCGGCGCGGTTGACCGCCTCCTTGGCGGCCATCGTCGCCAGCAGGCCGTAATTCGCGATCTGCTCCGCCGCCTTCAGCGTCTCCTCCATCAACTCGGCCGCCGGATACACGCGCGCCACCAGACCAATCCGTAACGCCTCGGCGGCGTCGATCATCCGTCCGGTGAGGATCATGTCCATCGCCACCGTGCGCCCCACCAGCCGCGTCAGCCGCTGCGTGCCGCCGCTGCCGGGGATCACGCCCAGACGGATC
>Ga0123339_10003139_pt1 | contig 11052 bp, 7 predicted proteins | sample lystaG_FD_89956 | JGI IMG/M metagenome (GOLD analysis project Ga0123339, IMG submission 89956) | Glacier valley bacterial and archeal communities from Borup Fiord, Nunavut, Canada, to study Microbial Dark Matter (Phase II) -... | ecosystem: Environmental > Aquatic > Freshwater > Ice > Glacier ... | reverse complement strand
TCACTGCGGGCTGCAACCAGGCTTTCTTCCTGGCGATGCTGACCCTGGCTCAGTCCGGAGATGCCGTGCTGCTGCCGACTCCTTGGTTCTGGAACCACCAGCAGACGCTTGAGATGCTTGGGGTCGAGGCACGGCCCCTGCCCTGCCATGCGGATGCGGGGTTCATCCCCGACCCGGACGAGGCCGAGGCGTTGCTCGACACCCGAGTGCGCGCCATCGTGCTCATCACGCCCAACAACCCGACCGGGGCCGTGTATCCGCCCGACGTGATTGCCCGCTTCCAGGCGCTGTGCCAGCGCCGGGGCCTCTGGTTGATCCTGGACGAAACCTACCGTGACTTCCTGCCCACCGGCCAGGACCGCGCGCACGACGCCTTCATGGACCCGGCCTGGCCGGATGGCGTGATCCAGCTTTATAGCTTCTCCAAGGCATATTGCATCCCTGGCCACCGGCTGGGTGCCGTCACGGCGGCGGCAGCGACTGTCCAGCAGTTCGCCAAGGTGCTGGACTGCATGCACATCTGCCCGCAACGCGCAGGCCAGGCGGCACTGACCTGGGCCATCGACGGGTTGCAGGACTGGCGCAAGGCGAACCGTGCGGCAATCAACGAACGGGCGGCCGCGGTGCGGGACGCCTTCCAACGGTTGCCGGATTGGCGCATCGAGTCGCTGGGCGCCTACTTCGCCTATGTGCGCCATCCTTTCCTGGACGCCGGGGCGCCGCAGGTGGCGGAGACGCTGGCGGCCCGGCACGGGGCGTTGTGCTTGCCCGGCACCGCATTCGGGCCGGCTCAAGCGGGGCATCTCAGGCTGGCGTTCGCCAACACCGGCCTAACCCGGGTCCCGGAGATTGCGACCCGGCTAAGCGGGATGCGATACGCCGCATAGCCTGAGCAGGACGATGCCGGACGTATTGGCCCATTGAACCGTGGAAGGCTGGATGGTGGGCGCGACAGGGATTGAACCTGTGACCCCCGCCGTGTCAAGGCGATGCTCTCCCGCTGAGCTACGCGCCCATCCAGACGTAGGCCTTAGAGCAAGTTGGGGGGACTGTGCAAGGTGCCCCAGAGAGGGCTGGGTGACAGACGCCGCTGTCGGGGGTTCAATGCGCCAATGGACCATCCGCTTCCCGCAACCCTGCCGCTTGTGCCGCCCTTCCTGATCGCGTCGCCCGCGGTGCAGACAGCGCCGTTGGTGTTCGCGTCGCCGCATTCCGGCCGCAACTACCTGCCGGAGTTCCTGGACGCCGCGCGCCTGGACGCAACCGCTCTGCGGCGCAGCGAGGACAGCTTCGTCGATGAGCTGTTCGCCTCCGCCCCCATGCATGGGGCGCCGCTCCTGACTGCCACGTTCCCCCGCGCCTATTGCGACCCCAACCGGGAGATGTGGGAGTTGGATCCGGCGATGTTCGATGACGATCTGCCGGCCTGGGTCAACACCACCAGCGCCCGTGTCGGCGCAGGGCTGGGGACCATCGCGCGGGTTGTGGCCTCCGGGGACACCATCTACCGGCGAAAGCTGCGCTTCAAGGACGTGGAGCAGCGGTTATGGGCGTGTTGGACGCCTTACCACCAAGCGCTAGAGGGGCTGCTAGGCGCGACGCGGGACCGCTTTGGCGCCTGCGTGCTGGTCGATTGCCATTCCATGCCGGCCCACGGCGTCCCACCTGGCCGCGGCGCTGCGCCGGACTTCGTTTTGGGCGACGCCCACGGCACCACGTGCGCGCCAGCAGTCACCAAGCGGATCGAACAGGTGCTGACCGGGTTCGGCTACGTGGTCCGGCGCAACGACCCTTATGCCGGCGGCTACGTGACCCGCCACTATGGCCGCCCGCGCGACAGCACCCATGCCATCCAAATCGAAGTGGCACGCAGCTTGTACATGGACGAAGCCAGGTTCGAGCGCAGTCCCGCGTTCGGCACCCTGCAATCGAACCTGTCCGCTTTGATGGCGAACCTGGCGGCAGCAGGACCAGGCCTGTTCGGGAGCTAGCACCAGACGGCCTTGGTTGTGTGCTGGCGCGACCGGCAGGGAATTCACGTCACATTAATCGCCCCATGCGACGCAGGGCGACATGCGCCCGCTTGTCCTTGCAGCCATCCTCGCCACGCCGCCCATCCCGGTTGCGCCAGCTTGGGCGGGGGCCGACCTGCGGCTCGGCGGCGCAACTCCGGCTGCGCAATGCCGGGCCGCCATCGCGCAGGCGGAGCGGGCTGCCGGGGTTCCAGACCGCCTGATGCAATCTATCGGCGTGATCGAAAGCGGACGGCGCGACGAAACCGGATCTATGGCTGCCTATCCTTGGACCATCAACGCGGCTGGCGTCGGCTCCTATCACGCAAGCAAGGCGGAGGCGGTTGCAGCCGTCCTGGCACTGCGCGCCCAGGGCGTACGCTCCATCGACGTGGGGTGCATGCAGGTGAACCTGATGCATCATGCCGACGCGTTCGCATCGCTCGACGAGGCATTCGACCCAGCCGCAAATGCACACTACGCCGCACGTTTCCTGAAAAGGTTGCTGGCGCAGACCGGGTCCTGGCCGGGAGCGACCGCAGGCTATCACTCACTGACGCCGGACATCGGCGCGGAGTATGCGCGCAAGGTGCTGGCCGTGTGGGCCAAGCCTGCCCCGCGTGGGATGCCGGGCGCACCCCTGGACTCAGCACCGGCAGCGGGCGCCAGCTTCGCGGCGCAGAGTGCGGCAGCCGGACGGGTCGTCCCGCTGCCGGGGCCAGGCGTTGTGGCGACCGGGCGCGGTCTGGACTCCTATCGCGCAGCGCCGACACGCCTGGCTTCTGGGCAGGCCAGCGGGCGGGGTTAATAGCTCCGCGGCATCCCCAACACGTGCTCGGCCAAGTAGGACAGGATCAGGTTCGTGCTGATCGGGGCAACCTGATACAGCCGGGTCTCCCGGAACTTGCGCTCCACGTCGTATTCCTCGGCAAAGCCGAAGCCGCCATGCGTTTGCACGCAGGCCTCCGCGGCGGCCCAGCTTGCATCGGCGGCCAGCAGCTTGGCCATGTTCGCCTGCTCCCCGCACGGCAGCCCGGCCTCGAACAGGGCACACCCTTCGTGCACCATCAGCTCGGCGGCGCGCATCCCGGCATAGGCGCGGGCGATCGGGAACTGCACCCCCTGGTTCTGGCCGATGGGACGGCCGAACACCTGGCGCTCCCGGGCATAGGCGGCCGAGCGGCCGGTGAACCACTTGGCATCGCCGACGCATTCGGCGGCGATCAGCAGCCGCTCGGCATTCATGCCGTCCAGGATGTAGCGGAAGCCGCGCCCCTCCTCGCCCAGCAGGGCGTCAGCTGGGATGCGCAGGCCGTCGAAGAACACCTCGCACGAATTGTGGTTCATCATCGTGCGGATCGGGCGGATGGTCATTCCATGTCCCGCCGCGTCCCGCATATCGACGATGAAGGTGGACAGACCATCGGTCCGCTTTGCCACCTGGTCGCGCGGCGTGGTCCGCGCCAGCAGCAGCATGAGGTCGGAGTGCTCGGCCCGGCTGGTCCAGATTTTCTGGCCATCCACGACCCAGGCGTCGCCGTCACGCCGGGCGGTGGTGCGTAGGCTGGTGGTGTCGGTGCCGCTGGCAGGCTCGGTCACGCCGAAGGCCTGCAAGCGGAGCTGGCCGGCGGCGATGCCGGGCAGGTAGCGCTGCTTCTGCGCCGACGACCCGTGGCGCAGGATGGTGCCCATCACATACATCTGGGCGTGGCAGGCGGCCCCGTTGCAGCCCTCGGCCTGGATGGTCTCCAGGATGTCGGCAGCCGCACGCAACCCCAGCCCGGCGCCGCCGTAGCTGTCCGGGATCAGCACTGAGAGGTAACCGGCCTCCGTCAGCGCCTGGACGAATGCCGTGGGATAGGCGCGCTCCGCATCCAAGGCACGCCAGTACTCGCCGGGGAAGCGTGCACACAGCCTGCGGACCGCCTCCTTGATCTCCGCATTCGGGGCGGCTTGTGGCATCGGGTGGTCCATCTATGGCCCCATGTTCAGTGGATGTGCGCTGCGATGCTGCCCTGGCGTGTGTGCCGCGTCCATGCCGAAGGAATGGGCAGTCCGAGGTGATTGTGCCAAATCGACCATCACACACCCATCAATCCTGTCGTGCCAAGATGTGAGACGGTCCGTAAAAGGCTGGCAATCTGGCAGTCAAGCGCAATAAACATGTGAACCACATCTGATCGGCACCTATGGCGCGCTTCTCAACCCCAGGCCTGGCCCTGATCCTGCCTCTGCTGGCCACGACGCCCGCACTGGCGCAGGCGCCGGGCGTGCCGGTGACAGTGACGGCGCCGCTGCGCCAGGACGTGCCGGTGCTGCAACGGGCGATCGGCACGGTCCAGGCGTTCCAGTCCGTCGTCGTGCGCGCCCGGGTGGATGGGACGCTGGACAAGGTGCTGTTCACCGAGGGGCAGCAGGTGAAGCCCGGCGACGTGCTGGCGCAACTCGACCCGCGCCCGTATCAAGCCATCCTGGACCAGGCGCTCGCCCGCAAGGCGTCCAACGAGGCCGTGGTCGCCAATGCCCGCAGCGACCTGACGCGCTACGCCGACTTGGCGGCAAGCCAGGTCGCCTCCCGTCAAAAGGTTGAGCAGATACGTGCCGGTGTGGCGCAGGCCGAGGCCGCTGTGCGCGGGGACGACGCGGCCATCGCCGCAGCGCAACTGAACCTGACGTTCACCCGCATCACCTCCCCTATCGAGGGCCGGGTCGGGCTGCGCCAGGTCGATCCCGGCAACCTCATCCGGGTCGCGGACCCGGCTGCGACGGGGATCGTCACCATCGCACAGATCCATCCGATCTCGCTGATCTTCACCCTGCCGCAGGACGTGCTGCCGCGGGTGCAGGCGGCGATGCGGCGCGGCAAGCTGCCCGTCCAGGCCTACAGCAGCGACGACCGCGTGAAGCTGAGCGAGGGGGAGCTGCTGACGCTGGACAGCTCCATCGACTCCACGACCGGCACGATCAAGTTGAAGGCCGTGTTCGCCAACACGGACGACAACCTGTGGCCCGGTCAGTTCGTGAACGTCCGCATGCGCCTTGACGTGAGGCAGAACGTGCTGACGTTGCCCACGGTGGCGGTGCAGCGCGGGCCGGACAGCCTGTATGTCTATGTGGTGAAACCCGACGAGACCGCGGCGTTGCAACGGATCGAGGTCGATCAGGATGATGGCCAGGTCGCGGTGGTGACCAAGGGCCTGGACGGCGGCGAACGGGTCGTGCTGGCCGGGCAATCCCGGTTGAGCAACGGCGCCCGGGTGGCCGCGACAGAAGTGAAGCCGGCCAGTTAGCCGCCCGGCTGCTTAGAACGTGCCTATGGGGCGACCTGCCCAACGACTGCCAGGAGCAAAGTTGTGAGCATCTCGACGCCCTTCATCAACCGGCCTGTTGCAACGACGCTGCTCATGGCGGCCATACTGCTGGTGGGCATCGCCGCCTACCCGTTGCTGCCGGTGGCGCCCCTGCCCCGCGTCGAGTTCCCGACCATCCAGGTCACGGCCGCCCTGCCGGGCGCCAGCCCCGAGACGATGGCCTCGACCGTGGCGCAGCCGCTGGAACGCCAGTTCGCCCAGATCTCCGGCGTGGCGCAGATGACGAGCATCAGCGTCGGTGGATCGACCCAGGTGGTCGTGCAGTTCGACCTGGACCGCAACATCGATGGTGCGGCGCTGGACGTGCAAGCGGCGATCAACAACGCCGGCGGGCAGTTGCCCAAGAACCTCCCCAACCCGCCGCTGTTCCGCAAGGTGAACCCGGCCGACAGCCCGATCCTGATCCTGGCCGTGCAGTCCGAGACCCTGCCGCTGATCGAGGTGAACGACTACGCCGACAACATCCTGAGCCAGCAGATCAGCCAGATCAGCGGCGTGTCCCAGGTGTCCCTGGGCGGCGAGCAGAAGCGGGCGATCCGCGTGCAGGCCGACCCCGCGCGCCTGGCCGCCATGGGCATGACCTTGGAGGACGTGCGCCAGCTCCTGGTGACGGCCACGGTCGATGCCCCGAAGGGGACAGTGGACGGCGCGCAGCGGGCCTATGCTATCTACGCCAACGACCAGCTGACCAAGGCTTCGGAATACAACGACGTGATCCTGGCCTGGCGCAACGGGGCGCCGGTGCGTGTGCGCGACATCGGCACCGCCGTGGACGGGCCGGAGAACGCGCGGCTTGCGGGATGGCAGAACGGCAAGCGCGGCATCCAGTTGCTGATCTTCAAGCAGCCCGGCGCCAACGTCATCGACACCGTCGAGCGCATCAAGGCGGCGCTACCCAAGTTGCGCGCCGCCATCCCGCCATCCGTCAACGTCCTGACCATCGTGGACCGCACCACCACGATCCGGGCGTCGCTGCACGAGGTGCAGTTCACGCTGCTGCTGTCCATCGCGCTGGTCGTGATGGTGATATTCCTGTTCCTGCGGAACGTCTGGGCGACGATCATCCCCAGCGTGACGGTGCCGCTGGCCTTGGTCGGCACGTTCGCGCTGATGTACCTGTGCGGCTACAGCCTGAACAACCTGACGCTGATGGCGCTGACCATCGCCGTGGGCTTCGTGGTCGATGACGCCATCGTCATGCTGGAGAACATCTACCGCCACATCGAGGACGGCATGAACCCGCGGGAGGCAGCACTGAAAGGTGCTAGGGAGATCGGGTTCACCATCATCTCCATCAGCCTGTCGCTGGTCGCGGTGTTCATCCCGCTGCTGCTGATGGGCGGCATCGTCGGGCGGCTGTTCCGCGAGTTCGCGATGACGGTGGCGCTGACGGTGCTGGTCTCGGCCGTGGTGTCCCTGACGCTCACGCCCATGATGTGCGCGCGGTTCCTGAAGCACCATACGGCGCAGCATGGCTTGCTGTATCGCATCATCGAACGGTTCTTCGAGGCGCTGTTGGGCGGATACCGCCGGACGCTGGACATCGCGTTACGGTTCCAGTTCGTCACCTTGATGGTGTTCTTCGCCACGCTGGGCGCGACGGCCTACCTCTACACGCAGATACCCAAGGGGTTCTTTCCCAACCAGGACACGGGCGTGGTGGTCGCGTTGACCGAGGCTGGGCAGGACGTGTCGTTCTCGGAAATGGCCCGGCGGCAGGAGGTGGCCGCGGCCATCGTGCTTGCAGACCCGGCGGTTTCGGCGGTGTCATCGAGCATTGGCGCCGGCTTAGGCGGGCAGACCGGCAACAACGGGCGCATTTGGATCACGCTCAAGCCGTTCGACGAGCGCACCGACACTGCCTCCGCCGTGATCGCCCGGCTGCGGGGGAAACTGAGCCGGGTGGAGGGCATGAACGTGTTCATGCAAGCCGCCCAGGACATCAACGTCGGCGGGCGCCTGGCGCGGACGCAATATCAATACACCCTCCAAAGCGCGGACCTGGCCGAGCTGTTCGAATGGTCGCCGAAGATACTGGCCAAGATGCGCGGTCTGCCGATGCTGCGGGACCTGGCGACGGACCAGCAGGTGGCCGGCACGACGGCGACGCTGACCATCGACCGTGACCGGGCCGCCCGGTTTGGCATCCAGCCCCAGCAGATCGACGACACGCTGTATAACGCCTTCGGCCAGCGGCAGGTCGCGCAGTACTTCACCCAGCTCAACTCGTACAAGGTGATCCTGGAGGTGCCGCCGGCCATGCAGGGCGACCTGTCCACGCTGGATCGGCTGTATGTGAAAGCGCGGGACGGCACTGCGGTGCCGCTGTCCACCTTCGTCAAGTCCGATACCCGGCCCGTGGCGCCGCTTGCGATCTCGCACCAGGCGCAATTCCCGTCTGTGACGATCTCGTTCAACCTGGCCCAGGGCGCGGCGCTGGGTGAAGCCGTGACGGCCATCAACGAGGCCTTGAGCGGGATGGGCACCCCCGCCACCTTGCGCGGCACGTTCCAGGGAACCGCACAGGCGTTCCAGGCGTCGCTGAGCACCCAGCCCTACCTGATCGCAGCGGCGCTGATCGCGGTCTATATCATCCTGGGCGTTCTGTACGAGAGCTTCATCCTCCCCATCACCATCCTGTCCACCTTGCCCTCGGCCGGTGTGGGCGCGTTGCTGATGCTGATGCTGAACGGCTACGAGCTGTCCGTCATTGCGCTGATCGGCGTCATCCTGCTGATCGGCATCGTGAAGAAGAACGGCATCATGATGGTCGATTTCGCCATCAGCAAGGAACGCCAGGACGGGGCGACGCCGTTCGATGCGATCCGGGAGGCGTGCCTGCTGCGGTTCCGTCCGATCCTGATGACGACGATGGCGGCGTTGCTGAGCGGCCTGCCGTTGATGATCGCCGAAGGCGCCGGGTCAGAGCTTCGCAAGCCGTTGGGCTTCGCGATGGTCGGCGGCTTGATCTTGAGCCAGGTGCTGACGCTCTACACCACACCCGTCGTGTATCTGTATCTGGACCGGGTTCAGCGCTGGCTCGCGCCGAAGCGCAGCACACGCCTACCGACGCTGGCTGGGAAGCTGGGGGCGACGGCCGACTAGGGACCTGCAAGGCGCGGGCTGCAACAGCCGGGCGTGCGCTGCGTTCAACGGGGCATGATCGACTTTGTGCCCGTTCCGCAGTCCGACGCACTGGCATGGCTTGCCGCAGCCGTGCCCGACATGCAGGCCCGGGCCGCCTTGCTCGACCGGGACGAGTTGTTCCCGGCCGACGACATCGCCCTGCTGCACGGCCAGGGATTGCTCGTGGCGCCGCTCCCGAGACGCCTTGGCGGACAGGGCGCCGGCACGGAGCCGGAGGGCGCCGACCTTTTGCTTGCCGTGTTGCGGACCATTGGACGTGGCAACCTCGCGGTGGGACGCCTGTTCGAGGCGCATGTGAACGCCCTCAAGCTGATCCTTGACTACGGCACTTTGGAACAGGCCGCGGCCGCGGCGGCGGACGCGAAGGCCGGGCGGATGTTTGGCGTCTGGGTCACGGATGCGCCGGGCAGTGGGCTGACGTGGGCGGATGGCGTGTTGCGGGGCAGCAAGGGGCCGTGTTCAGGGGCTGGGCACCTTCCGTGCGCCCTGGTCACGGTCGGAACCCCGGCGGGAACGCGGATGGCTGTGCTGCACTTGGATGGTGGTGAGGCCGTGCGCCCCATGCGCGGCCTGTTGCACGGGATGAAGGCCAGCGTGAACGGCTGGGTCAGCTTCGACGGCGTGCCGCTGGCCGGGAAGGCGCTGGTCGGACAGCCCGGCGATTACCTGCGGGAGCCGCAGCTGTCCACCGGCGCGTGGCGCACGATGGCGGTGACGCTGGGCGGGTTGGAGGCGTTGGTCGGCTTGGTCGGACACCAACTGCGCCGCAAGGGGCATGACGGCGACGCCCTGCAACAGAGCCGGTTCGGCGAGTTGCTAATCGCGCAGGAGACAGCCCTGCTTTGGACCCAGGCCGCTGCAACCTGCGCGGAAGCCGGGACCGCGCAGGTCGCGGACCGGGTCGCCTATGTCAACCTCGCCCGGATCGCCGTGGAACGGGCCTGCCTCGACGCGATGCGCCTGGCGCAGCGGTCCATCGGCTTTGGCACCTTCCTGACCACAAACCCCCTGGAGCGGATGCTGCGCGACATGTCCGTCTATCTCCGTCAGCCCGCACCGGATGCCGTCCTGACCGAATCCGCACAGCACCGGCTGCACCAGCTTTGACACGGGCTGGGGACGTGCTGGATGCGATGCGGGCCTTGCCGGTGGGCGAGGCGGACGACGTTGCGCAGGGCCAAGCCGTTCTTGTCCTCGCACCACATGCGGATGACGAGAGCCTTGGCTGCGGCGGCCTGATCGCCGCCCTGTGCCGGATGGGCAACCCGCCCTATGTGCTGGTCCTGACGGACGGGACCGGATCGCACCCCAGGTCCGAAGCCTTCCCGCCAGCCCGGTTGAAATCGGTGCGTGAGGCGGAGGCACGGGAGGCGGTCCACGGCTTGGCCTGCCGCCGGACAGGATCGTCTTTGCCGGGTATAAGGACACCGCCGCCCCCACCGCCGGGCCGGAGTTCGATCAAGCCCTGCTCGATGTGACGGCTTGGTGCGAGGCCCGGCGGATCGCGGCCGTGCTGGCGCCCTGGCAACATGACCCGCATTGCGATCACGAAGCGGCGCACCTCCTGGCGGTTGCCCTCGCACGCCGCCTTGGCCTGCGCCACTGGTCCTACCCGGTGTGGGGGTGGACCTTGCCGGCGTCGGCTGACCTGGCAGGCCCGATGCCGGACGGGATACGGCTGGACATCGGGCGGGACCTGGCCATCAAGAGGGACGCTGTTGCGGCACATGCATCGCAATACGGCGGATTGATCACCGATGACCCGAACGGATTCGCCCTGCCGCGCAACCTTCTGTCGATGTTCGAGCAACCGTTCGAGACGTTCCTCCGCAACCCGGCCTAGTCGGCCGCCACAAGCCGTTCAGCTGGGCCGTTGGGCCGGTACAGGCCCTTAAGGACTCGTGAGGCGATAGCGATTTGGGACTCAAGGTCCGTGGTCGGCACCGGGCGCTTTGCGAGGCCCGCACACTGGGACTCCAGTATGGCCCAGGCTGCGCCAAAGCTTGGCAAGTCAGCCGCCTCGATGACCCGGGCCAGCGGCCAGCACAGCTCTCCTGCCAACCCGGCGAGACGCGCGGGATTGGCCCTGGCCTGGCGGAAGCGGGCCCGCAGCCGCAGCCGGCGCACACGGTCCAACGCAGGCTCTAGCGCATCGTCGATGAACGGGTCTGGCCGCATCAGCCGGCGGCGGATGGTGTCGGCCATCCCGCCGCATGTACGTCCGGCTGTGCGCCCGGATACCGTGACGCGCACCTCCGGCGCATGGCGTATGCGCGCGTCAATGGCTTTGAGCGCCTGGAAGAACGCGCGGTCCTCGCCAAGACTTGCGGCAGGGATGCCGCCGGACCGGTGATACGCGTCCTGCGTGACGCAGATGCTCGCGCCGGAATGTTCGGTGTGCCGCGGCCAGGGGTCTGCCGGGTCAGGGTCCAGCAGGCTCGCGATCTCATCGAGCAGCGCGGCATAGGCGCTCCATTCCGAGCTATGCTGGAATTTGGGTGACGCCGTGATCAGGCGGCGCT
>Ga0123339_10003137_pt1 | contig 11056 bp, 8 predicted proteins | sample lystaG_FD_89956 | JGI IMG/M metagenome (GOLD analysis project Ga0123339, IMG submission 89956) | Glacier valley bacterial and archeal communities from Borup Fiord, Nunavut, Canada, to study Microbial Dark Matter (Phase II) -... | ecosystem: Environmental > Aquatic > Freshwater > Ice > Glacier ... | reverse complement strand
GCGCTGTGCATGGCAATCATCGCCTCGTCGTTCAGGGCGAGCGCCAGCGAGCGCGAACTGGCGGGTGCACTCGGCCTCCAGCCGCGAGACCTGATGCGCGCCCACGCGTACACGTGGGCCATGGCGCAAGGGGCGGGCGCCTTGGCGGGCGCGCTTGCGGGCACGGCGCTGGTTGGCAGCATCTTGGCCTCGCAGGCGGCCGACGACGCGTGGGGATTCCTCTCCTACGAGTTGGCTGGGCGCCTGGTCGCGTTCGGCGCGAGCATCGCAGTGGCATTGGTCGCCGGGGCGCTCGGAGTGCTCCTCTCCGTCGCAGTCTCCGCGGGGTCGGCGAGATCGGCGAAGGTCCCGAACACTCGCAAGGCCCGCCCGGTGGGGGCAACACCGTGATTCTCACGTTCTTCAGGGGGGCATCATGATCTGGCAACTGGTCAGGGAGCAGCTACGTTCCCAACGACGCGCAGCGGGCGCGCTCTTCGTCCTCGTGGCACTCACGGTCGGCCTGTCGGCGGGCGCGGGGATCGCGTCCGCGACGGCCCAAGCAGATGCGGTGGCCATTAACCAGGACGGCCCGTGGCCTACCGGCAGCGTCCACGCATGGATCCCGGTATGGGTACCCGAACCGGGCGTCGACGCGCGCTCCGCCGCCCTGCCCATCAACATCAACCCGTTCACCATGGACCAATATGACCAGACGCTGGCCGCTATTCGGGCGGTGGACCCCCACGCGGTGGTGTCGCTCACCGTGGGGGCCCGAATCCAAGCCAATGACGCGGGGCCCAGGATCGTCCTTGCTCGCGACGGGCACTATCCGCCGAACTTCTTTGTCGAAGGCAGGGCACCCACCGAGGGTGAGGTGGCGCTCTCGGTGCCTCGAGCACGTGAGCTTGGGCTGAGCATCGGCGATGCCCTGCCAATCTACGACGACGCCGGCAGCGTCGCGCTCACCCTGACGGTGTCGGGACTCACTCGTACGGACCAGGGTGGGTGGTTCGACTCCCCGTTCGTCTCCGTCGAGGATGCGATGCGTCTCGCGTTGGTGTCCCCAATTCTTTCTTACACGACCGCCTCTGGGGGCGCCGCGACGGTGGTCGACTTCGGCGTGGTGTGGGATGGCGCCGTACCGCCTGAGGTGGCCAAGACGCTCCGCGAGGTTTCCGGAGACGACTCGCATATCTACGCCGACGCCGGTTCCGGCGCCACTCCTCTTGCGTTCACGAACAGCTCCCCGTGGCTGCTGATCGCCGCCGCGGTCGCGGCCGTCATCGCCATTGGCGCAGCCGTCGCCTCAGGCAAGGACCAAGGCAGGCAGCGAGCCAGCTGGGTGGGAACCGCCAAGGCACTTGGAGCCTCGCGCCGAGACGTCGTCGGCGCGACACTCCTCGAGGCCGTTGCGGTGGGCGTGCTCGCCTGGTTCGCCGCAATCGCTGTCGCTTGGGGAGTCAACACCGCGGCCCTGTGGCCACGCCGCGCGGATGCCGACTGGATCCTAGAACGCACCGTGCCGTCGGTTCCGTGGTGGCTGTTGCTCGGTTCAGTGGCGCTCGCCGTCGTACTCGCCCTCATCATGGCCGCCGTGCCGGCGCTATCGGCCGCTCGCGTGCCGCCGCGCGAGGCCCTCGCTCCGAGCCTCACAATCGAACGCGCCGTTCCCGGTCGCGCGCGCCGCCTGGCGCTGTACCTCGCGGTCGCCGCGGCGGGCGTTCTGACGCTCGGGTTCGCCACCGCGGCGGTTCCGCTGATTTTCCTCGTGACGTTGACCGCAGTCGGAGCGCTTGGTGCCGCCGTCGAGGCATCCCGCCTCGTGACACCGCGACTGGCGCAACGACTCGGTGCGGCGCGTGCGCCGTGGGCGATTGCCGCCGGAGACGCGATGAGCGCGCGGCCAGGCGGCGCGACGTTCCCCTTTGCCTCGACGGTAGCCGTGGTCGCGGTGACCACGGTCGAGCTAACGTGGCTGGCGAGCGAGGGGATGACCGGCTCCGTGTGGAAGGATTGGAACGCGCGTGCGCTGGCCGGCATCGCCGCATTGGCTTTGCTCGCGCTGGTCATCGCCGTCGCCGTGTGGATCGGCGGCGACCGGTCGCGTGGCGATGCCTCCGTCCAGGGCGCATTGGGCCTGAGCCGCAACGCCCGCATCATCGCGTCTTTGGTGAGGCTAGGCGCGCCCGTGCTTGCGGGCGGTGTGGTTGGGGCCCTCGCGGCTGTGGCAGCCGTCGCGCTTCTGGGCGCGGCCGCCTCGTGGGGTTCGTCGCTCTGGCCGCCCCAAACCACCTGGTGGCGAATGATGGCAACCGCTGGCACCTCCGTGATCGCGATGGTTCCGGGCCTGATCATTTCCGCCGGAATCGCTGGCCTCGCGTCTTCGCGCACCACCGACGTGCGGGTGCCCCGCAGGTAGACCTGTTCACAGCGTCAGCCCGGGTCCCCCTCGGCCCGAACCGTCGCTTGAGCACCACAAATCGACATTCGCGTCACGTCGCATGCAGGGCAACAAGAACAGATGTCGATTTGTGGTGCTGGCACAACGCCTGGCGGCTCCACCCCGTAGTACCGACGCAACACCGACCCGGTAGTCTCGCCACACCGATCGGGCGGTCGCCGCAGCGACGGACCCCACGAGCGAGGAGTCTCCATGGCCGGCGAACAGCGCGAGATCTTGACATGGCAGGGCTACGGCGACGCATCGCGCGAGCTCGCGCAAATGGTGGTCGACTCGGGCTTCATGCCCGACGTGGTGGTGGCCATCGCGCGCGGCGGCCTCCCCGTGGGCGGCGCGATCTCGTACGCGCTCGGCACCAAGGGCGTGGGCACCATGAACGTCGAGTTCTACACCGACGTCGACGAGCGCCTGCCGGCCCCGATCATCCTGCCGCCGCTTCTCGACACCGAGTACATGAAGGGCCTCAAGGTCCTCATCGCCGACGACGTGGCCGACACCGGCGAGACCCTCGCCCTGGTCAGGAGCCTCATGGCGCAGCACGCGGGCGAGGTGCGCACCGTGACACTGTTCGCCAAGTCCCACTCGATCATCGAGCCCGACTACGTGTGGAAGCGCACCGACAAGTGGATCACCTTCCCGTGGTCGGCGCTCCCCCCAGTGACGCCGACACCCCTGCCGTAGGTTCGCCAAGCGGTGTCACTCATACCGGGGTATGACGCTAAGTCCATCCCCCGGTCCGATGCGCGGACGCGGCCCCGCGCCGTAGCGTGTGAGCGTCGGCTTCAGTGGGGCGGGCGACAAGGCCGGGGAGATACAAGCCCCCTGGCCGAGGGGGCATCATGATCGGGATTCTCGCTCGCGAGCAGTGGCGATTCCAGCGCCTGTACATCGTGTGGGCCGCCGCGATCGTGGCCGCGGCCGTGGGCTTCGCGACGTTCGCCACGCTGAGCGCAGCGACCCAGGGCGCACTCGACGACTTCTCGCAACTGACTGCCCTCCAGGGTGCCCCGCTCATGGGCACTGCCGTCATCACCGACTCGGGGATCAGTGTCCCTGAGCCCGCGGAGGACTGGGGCACGCCCATCACCACCGCCGAGCTGAACCGGACCATAGACCAGGCAAATGCCAGCGGCGCGGGCGCGTTCGCCTCAGCGCAGGGGTATGTGGCAATGGCATCGGGCCACAGCCCAGAAGACGCTGGCCAGCCCACGATCGTCACCGGCGGGGAGGTTTCCGCCGTGTGGGGAACGCCGGACTGGCCAACGATCCTCGCCGAGGGGTCGGCACCCGGGTCCGGGGACATCGTCCTACCTGGGTCAACTGCGCGCTACCTCGGCGTTCACGTCGGCGACACGATTCAGATCGGAGCGACTGTCGACAACGGGGGCGTCACCGAGCGTTTTGTGTCTGAAGTCGCGGCGAGGGTTTCGGGTATCACCTATGACTCATCGCTGTACTCCATGTCCCCGGCGTTCATCTCGTCGGGCGACCTGCCGTTGCTCGTCACGGCGACTTTGGCGAACAACCGCGGCGACGACTGGCCCCTTCAGGCGACGGTGGGTGCTCAGCACTCTGTCCCCGCGCTCGACACGCTCACGATGTACTCCTCGAGCACCTCTTCCCGACCCACCCTGACGCAATGGGAACTGCCGTGGGCGCTCGCCGCCCTGTTCGGCGTGGGCGCCCTGGTGACGGCATTCACCCTTGGCCGCACCCAGGCGCGGTCCCGCGTCCAGTGGGTCGCGACCGCACGCGCGTTGGGCGCCCGGCGCGCACACCTGGTGGGAGTAGCGGTGTGGGAATGGGCCCTCATCGGCGTGGTGGGGGCGGCAGCGGGAATCGGCTCGGGATGGGCGGCCGCTGCGTGGGCGCACACGCAGCGCATGGCGGAGCTCGCGGAACCGGCTCCCGTCGGCCTCACCGTCCCCACCAAGGCGATCGTGCTCCTCGCGGCCTTGGCGCTGGGCCTCGCGGCGGCCATCGTTGCCGTGCCGTCGTTCCTCGCCGTACGCGTCCCTCCCACGGCCGCGCTCAAGGAGACGGCCGCCGTCGACGCCGCCCCACTCACGCGGCGCCTCCCGCTGTGGCCGGTCGCCGCGTTATTCCTCGTCACGTGGTCCGGCACGATGCTGCTCACCCGCTTCTACTCGCCGCGCACGGAGAACCTCTATATCGCGTGCCTCTTTGCCGCGGCCGCGTCCTGTATCGCGCTCGTCGTCCAGTGGTGCAGGCGTATGGTCCGCTTCACCGCGGCCCGCCTGGGCCGATCTAACAAGCCATGGGCGGTCCACGCCTCGATGACGATGACGGGGCACCCGCAGCAAACCGCGGCCCTCGCGATTATTCAGGCGCTGCTCATGACCGGGATCGCGGGGGTAACGATCACGCGGGACACGAGCAGCGCGAGCTTCGGCTGGGTTGCGTATGCTCCCGTGTCGCAGGTATTCACCCTCCGCGGCGTGGACGCGTTTCTCTCCGAGACGATCCCCGCACCACTGTCCGCGACAACGGTCATGGCGCTGCTCGCGGCCGTGCAGGTGTTCGTCCTGGCGATTGCCGCGTCGGCGCGCGCCGTGGCCTGGAGGGAAACATCGACGGCGGGCGCGTTGGGACTGACGAGGTGGCAGGCGGCCAAGGGCGACGCGTTCTCGTGGTGGATTGCGCAGGCGCAGGGCGCGTGGATCGGCGCTTGTGCTGGAGCCGTGGGGATGGGCGCCGTGTGGTTGGTGTCCTGGAACTCGGTCAACAGTGCCGTGGGTTCGCAATACGGCGGGCTGCCGCGTCAGTTGCTCGCGATTGCCGTGATCGTGGCGCTGTCGCTCGCGATCGCGGCGATCGTCTCGGCCGCGGCGTCGCTCGTTCTGCGCCCCCGCCACGACACGAGGTCCGCACCCAAGCCCGCATAGAACCGAGCATCGTGCCTGGTGGAGCGCGTTTCGAATACCGCTAGCCGTACGCTCCTCGCATCCCTAGACTGTGGGACAACTCACCGTCGAGGAGAAACCATGACCGAGTACGCAGGGGACCTATCGCCCGAAGATTCCTGGGACCTGTTGCTGAGCGATCCAGCCGCGACATTGGTGGATGTGCGCACCGAGGCCGAGTGGCGCTTCACCGGCGTCCCCGATACCTCGGAAACCGGCCGCGAGCCGCTCTTCATCGAGTGGATCAACTACCCCGAGGGCATGCGCAACGAGCGCTTTGTCGATCAGCTGCGCGACGCTGGCATGGTCCCAGACACCGGCGCCCCGATCGTGTTCCTGTGCCGTTCTGGCCAGCGGAGTATCGGCAGCGCCCAGGCTGCGACGGCCGCGGGCATGGGCCCCGCTTACAACGTGCTCGACGGCTTCGAGGGTGCGCCCGACGGAGACGGTCACCGCGCGGTCCAAGGGTGGAAGGCCGCGGGCCTTCCTTGGCGCCAGGGGTAGGCCCTCAAGTCCGACCAAGTTGATAACGATTCGGCAAACCGCTTGATTCTTGGCCAGGTGTCCACATAGTCTCGTTTACTAAGCGCGTCGAAGCGCTTCGACGATCGGGTTATTTGCAGACACCTAATCAAGCCGCACGACATGACGACGGAGTCAAACATGGCGACAATCGAGGACGTGGCCCGCGAAGCGGGCGTCTCGATCTCGACCGTGTCCTATGCCCTGTCCGGCAAGCGCCGCATCAGCGACGACACGAGGCGTCGCGTCGAGGCCGCCGCCGCACATCTTCACTACGCACCCCGCGCCTCCGCCCGCGCCCTCGCGGCCAACCGATCCGAGATCATCGCGGTGACAGCCCCGCGCCACGCGGACACCGACGCCAGCGCCCACATGGCCTTCGCGATGGAGGTCACGATCGCGGCTCGCGCCCACGACTACGACACGCTGTTGCTTGTCCAGGACGACGCGCTCTCCGGAATGAAGCGGTCCGCAAACAGCGCGCTCGCCGACGGGATCATCGTGCTCGACGTGGCCGCACACGACGAGCGTGCCCAGCTCGCCCGCACGATCACGTGCCCCACCGTCTTCATCGGCGTTCCCGACGACACCGAGGGCCTGGTGTGCGTCGACCTCGACTTCGAGGCCTCGATCCGTTTGTCGATCGACACACTCATCGGCCAGGGACACACGCGCCTCGCGCTCATCGGCCACACGCAAGAGACGCTCGCCCGCGAGCCCAACTACCCGCTGCGTATCCAACGCGAATTTGCGCGCCACGCACGTGCGCGCGGCGTCGAGTTTGCGATCGTCAATCCCGAAACGGACGACGCGGGCGAGGCCCTTTCGACGCTGTTCGCCCACCAACCAGGCACCACGGGCCTCGTGCTCAGCACCTCGAACCCCGTGGCCACCTCGCTTTCCGCGGCCCTCAGCGACCGTGGCCTCGCAGTCCCCGGGGACGTCTCGGTGATCGCCGCGGGGATGACCCCACTCTTGTCCCGCACCCCCTTGCCGTTCGACGCGCTGCCCCTCGATCCGGCACTCACGTGCCCCATCGCGGTCGAGATTCTCGTCGGCCTCATCGCAGGAAGGCGGCCGTCGTCGGCCGTCACCCTGGTCCCCCCGGTCTATCAGTCTCGCGGCACGGTCGCTCCTGCGTCCGCGCCCTCCAATCAGGCTCACTGATGACGCACACCCCGCGTCATCACGGCGCTTCGCTATCTATCGAAGCGCTTCGACAAATGAGCCTGACGTTCCATCCCGGCCCCCGGGCCACTACAAGGAGGTAGTAAACCCATGAAGTATCGCAAGCACATTTTGGCGGCGACCATCGCGGTCAGCGCCCTGACGCTCGGAGCATGTTCGTCCGGCTCGAGCGACCCGACAGCCGACCCCACGACGGGAACGACGGGCGCGGCCGCGGCCGACTACGAAGGTCAGACCCTCAAGGTCATGCACTACGAGGGCGACGAGTCCGCGATGGGCAAGGCCTGGAACCTCGCCATCGACATGTTCGAGAAGCAGACCGGCGCCACCGTCGACTTGCAGACCACGTCATTCGAGGACCTCAACGCCTCGGCCGAGCAGCTCTTCGACTCCTCGGACGCTCCCGACGTCTCCGAATACAACAAGGGCAACGGCACCGCCGGTCAGCTCGCCTCGATCGGCGTCATCCAGAACCTCGACGACGCCTACGCGAAGTACGGCTGGGCCGACAAGCTCGGCGCAGGCATCGACACCATCGCCAAGTACGACGACAACGGTGTCATGGGATCGGGAAGCTTCTACGGGGTCCCCAACTACGGCGAGTTCGTGTTCCTCTACTTCAACCAGGACATGTTCGACAAGTACGGCATCACGGTTCCGACCACTGAGGCCGAGCTCGCGACCGCAATGCAGACCTTCGTTGACAACGGCGTCACGCCGATGACCACGTCGGCTCAGGAGTACCCGATGGGCCAGCTCTGGTACCAGCTCGCGCTGAGCCAGGCCGACCGCCAGTGGGTCAACGACTACGAGCTGTACCAGAACCCCGTCAACTGGCAGGGTCCCGAGATCACCTACGCGACCACCACGCTCAAGTCGTGGCTCGACAAGGGCTACATCTCGACCGACGTGTCCGGCCTGACGGCGGAAGACGCTGGCCTGCAGTTCATCAACGGCGAGGTCCCGATGTTCTACTCGGGTTCGTGGTGGTACGGACGCATGCTATCCGACGTCACGACCTTCAAGGTGGGCATCACCAACTGGCCAGGCACCACCCTCACGCCCGGTTCGGGTGGCAACATCTGGGTCATCCCCGCAGAGTCGAAGCAGCCAGAACTTGCGGAGATCTTCATCGACATCACCATGAGCCCCGAGGTTCAGGCGCTTCTTGGTGAGTCGGGCGGCCTCCCGGTCGCGGCCAACACCTCCGACATCGCCGACCCCAACGCACAGGCGCTCATCACCCTGTTCAACGAGGTCAACGACCGCGACGGACTGTCGTTCTACCCCGACTGGCCGACACCCACGTTCTACGGCGACCTCAACGGCGTGATGCAGGGCCTCGTCAACGGCACCTCCTCACCCGAGCAGGCGCAGTCTGAGCTCGAGAACTACTACGAGAGCTACGTCTCTACCGTTCGCTAATCCCATCGCTTCACGTGCGGGAGTCCCGGTCTTCGTGGCCGGGGCTCCCGCAGGAGACGGATCCCCATGTCACTGTTGACACGCACCAGACGTCCGCGGACACGCGTCGACGAGCCCGCCAGGATTCCCCAGCGCGGCGGCGGAAAGCTGGGCTACTGGCTGTACTTCATTCCCGGCGCGCTACTCGTATCGGTCGTCATCTTCTACCCGATCGTTCGCAACCTGCGCCTGAGCCTCTTCCACTGGAGGGGCGGCCGCGCCGACGAGCACTTCGCGGGCCTCGAGAACTGGACCAAGCTGTTCCACGACGCCGCGTTCTTGCAGTCGTTCACCAACATCTTCCTGATCATCGTGGCCATGGTGATCATCCCTACCCTCGTGGGACTGGTGGTCGCCGCCGCACTGTTCGACGTCGTCGGCCGGCGCTTTGGCGGGAAGGTCTCGAGCCTTCTGCGCGCCACCTATTACCTGCCGCAGATCCTCCCGATCGCGGTCGCTGGCGTCATGTTCAGCTGGATTTTGAAACCCAATAGCGACGGCGTGCTCAATCAGTTCCTGTCGACCATCACGGGCAACGAAGTGACCGTGAACTGGCTGGGCGGGCAATACAGCACCGCGATCGCCTCGACCATGGTGCTCATGATCTGGATCCAGATCGGCTACCCCATCGTGATCTTCATGGCCGCCCTGCAGCGCGTCGAACCCGAACTCTATGAGGCGGCCGAACTCGACGGCGCCAGCTGGTTCCAGCGCTTCCGCGCGATCACGATGCCGATGATCAGGCCCGAGATCTTTGTGGTCGCCCTGACCACCACGATCGCGGCCCTCAAGGTCTTCGCCCCGATCTTCATCCTCACCAAGGGCGGCCCATCGAAGTCCACGTACGTGCCGTCGTTCTACGCGTATCAGGAGTTCGTCAAGGGCACCGACAAGGGCTACGCGGCCACGATCGCGTCGGCCATCACGATCGTCGTCTTCATCGTCGCCGTGATCTTCATCAAGGCGCAGCTGCGCTCCGAGCGAAAGGACGCGTGACCGCCATGACCACCGCAGCCATCACACGCTCCGCCGCGGGATCCAAGCACAGGAAGCGGCCCAAGACCGTGAGCGAGTGGATCGTCCTCTCCCTCACCGTCGTGGGCGCGCTCGTCGTCATCTTCCCGATGGCCCTGCTGCTGATCAACGCCTTCAAGTCGCCCGCGGATTACGCAAATTCGAACCCGCTCGACCTGCCACAGGCGCTCAGCTTCGACGGGATCAGGGCCTTCTGGAGCGGAAACAACTTCCCCAGGGCGCTGTGGAACTCGATCTTCATCTCGGGCATGGTCGCGATCCTTGCGGTCATCCTCTCGGTGCTGAACTCCTTCGCTATCGGCATCGGCCGCGTGAGGGGACGCGCCTGGCTGGTCCTCGTCTTTCTCATGGCCAACCTGGTGCCTCAAGAGATGCTCTTCGACCCGCTCTTCAAGCTGTACGACAGTCTGGGCCTGCTCTCGAACTCGTGGTCGGTGATCATCACGTTCACCGTGATCCAGTCGGCCTTCGGCACGTACCTGCTCTCGAGCCTCCTGGGCACGTTCCCCAAGGAGATCCTCGAGGCGGCAGCTGTCGACGGGGCGACCCGCTTCCGCTCGCTTGTCTCGGTCATCGTGCCGATCCTGCGGCCCACGCTCTCGGTCCTCATGGTCTTCTTCTTCATCTGGACCTGGAACGAGTTCCTGTTGCCGCTTGCCTTCCTCAACACCACCGATTCGCTCACCGTGCCACTTGTGCTCGAGCAGCTCAACGGCGAACGTCAGACCGACACCACGACGCTCGTGGCAGGCACGCTCATCAGCATCATCCCGACCATCATCTTCTTCCTGTTCTTCCAGCGCACGCTGACCAGGGGAATCACCGCAGGAGCAGTGAAGTAATGAAGTTCACCGACGGTTTTTGGCAATTGCGACCGGGCGTCACCGCGGTCTACGCGCAAGAGGCGTATGACCTCACGGCCGACGGCGAGGCGCTCGTTGTCACGGCCCCGACGCGGCGCATCGAGTCGCGCGGCAACGTGCTCAACCTGCCAGTTCTCACCACGACGCTCACGCCGGTGGCCGACGGCGTGATCAAGGTGCGCATCGAGCATCACACGGGCCGCGCGCCGTCGCGAGGCTTCGAGGTTGCCGAGCACGCGGGCGCCGGTCAGATCGCCGTCACCGGCGAGCAGGGCGTCGTGACCGCCGGGGCTCTGCGAGCGGTCGTCACCCAGGGCGCCCCGTGGGACCTGTCCTTTTGGGACGGCGACACGCGCCTCACGGGCTCGGGTCACAAGGCCCAGGGCTACATGACGCTCGCCAACGGCGCGCCCGTCGTCGCCGAGCCCACCGGGGTGGCGGGAATCACCGCCACCGGCCTGGCCCCCGCGCGCCACTATGTGCATGAACAGCTCGACCTCGGCGTCGGCGAACTGGTCTACGGGCTTGGCGAACGCTTTGGCCCGCTCACCAAGAACGGCCAGACGGTCGACGTGTGGAACGCCGACGGCGGCACCAGCTCGGAGCAGTCGTACAAG